>Ga0315331_10001637_pt1 | contig 16833 bp, 15 predicted proteins | sample M160m34915metaG_FD_203456 | JGI IMG/M metagenome (GOLD analysis project Ga0315331, IMG submission 203456) | Ammonia-oxidizing marine archaeal communities from Monterey Bay, California, United States - M1 60m 34915 | ecosystem: Environmental > Aquatic > Marine > Intertidal zone | place: USA...
TTTTCTGTCTCTTAAAACTTGTCATTTACCGCGTCGGAATCATTAACAACCGACCGATGCAAACTGACAAATGGATGGCAACCGTTATCGGAAACATCGAAATTCGATGCTTGCAAACAGAGAGGTCGCCTGTATTGGAATTGCTCGTATCGCAACCGATTCAAGGCCTACGTCCTGATGTCGTTTGACACCATGAACACAATCCTTCTCCGGTTAGCCAACGGCCACCAACGAACAACGCGGGAACAGGGGATCGCCCAACTAGGCGTTTCTTGTTCCCATCAAACAGGTCGCGCCAGCCCACTTGGACTCAAGACACAATCTGCCGCGTTGACTGCCCGTCATTCCGGAGCGTTGCCTGCCCATGTCGTCCATGGGCGACATAAACAAGCCGCTGGAATACGCAGGCATCCCTAGAGGTTTCCGCTGCTGACATAGATGGAGGGCCATATCGCCTACGAACGACACAACGACCTTGATCTCACGGACAGTGGTAACAACCACAGGGCGAGTTACGGCGGTAATGATTTGTTCGAAACGCATTTGAACCTCCAAGGGCACCTCGACGGTGCAGGAGCGGATACAGAAAAATTGTGAAATCGGTGATGAATCAGAAGATTCACACACCTCCTTCCGATCTCAAGAGTATACCAAGGAGATCGTTAAGGCCAGTGAAACCACGACAACGCGTGGCCCAAAGCCGAGTGAAGGCATCGGTTGGATAGACGCATCTGCCCCAGAGAGGTTCGTCGAAAAATCAGAAAAATCTTTGGCAAGGAGATTTCAATGGTCCAAAACGTCGAATTGACAGCCCTGGGACGGCGAGTCTCTGCAGGCCTGGCTGCCACAGCTGATCTCATTTGGCCGCCATCTTGCCCGCTGTGCAACCAACTGCCACCGGCTAGGCAGGGCGCCGCAGCCGATTTTTGCATTCCCTGTTCAGCGGCACTTTCGGAAAATGAAAAGCTAACCCGAATCGCATGCCGTCGTTGCGGTGTGCCCCAAGCCCAAACTTTAAGAGTGATCGAAAATTCAACATCGCAAGGCGGTCTCGACCTGCTAAAGTTGGAGAAAAATGCCGAATTACCACTAAAAACCAGCGAAACAACCCGAGGCGATAAGCCCCACCCACTCACTTCGAATTCAGCCATCGAGCCGAACATTTTCAAGGCTGGGCCTGACAACGCACATCCCGCCAAGTGTCCCCATTGTTACAGCCAGAAATTTCGGTTCGAGGAAATCTTTCCCCTGTGGCTCTATCAAGATCGAGTGCGAGAGGTTGTTCTGGCCGCGAAAAACGCAAATCACACCGCACTTAGCGCGACTTTGGGCAGGCGTTTAGGGGCGAGAGTTCTTGAGACGCAAGGATTGACGCCCAAATTCGACCTCGTGACCTACGTTCCCTCCCACTTCACTCGGCAATTCGCACGCGGCGGTAATGGAAATCAAGTGATCGCTGAAGAAGTGGGCAAGACTCTTGGGGTCCCCTGCCGCCAACCACTTAAAATCACTCGGAGAATCAGCAAACAAGCTTGGTTGGGTGATCAAGCCAGGAATAGAAATGTAAGCGGTGCGTTTTGTTTAAAAAAAAGCTATGCTTGGGGGAGGCTTTGGGATGTAAAGGCGAAATGCATCCTCGTGGTCGATGATGTAATGACGACGGGAGCGACGGCGAATGAGGTCTCCCGTGTTCTGTTGGCATCTGGTGCACAGAGCGTCTGCTTGGCAGTAGTTGCCCGAGCATTACGCTCCTAATGGACAGCATACGATAATTACCCAGATGATGAGTCCCGAACAACCAAAGCCAACATTTCCTGAGCGGCCTGATTCTATGGACCAATCGAGTACTTCCCAAAGATGAAATCTTTTTTTAGCACACGCTGCATTCACCTGAATTCATCAATCTGCCAACGGCCATGATTAAACCTGCCCAAGCTCGTAACTGCTGATCTCGCAAGATCAGCACAGTGCAATGAAGACAAGCAGACCGCTACATACCGCATAACGAAAACACGATGGAATCGAATAGCAACAAGGCGAAGAGCACTTCAACGCGTGCTGGCGGTTCGCGACGTGCGATCCTGCGCGGACTCGGAGTTGTCCTACCACCGCTGCTGACGATTGTTGTCCTGATCTGGGCTTGGAACACAATTGAAAACTACGTGCTTCGTCCGATCGAATCCGGTGTACAACACGCCATTGTTTGGAGTATTCCAGACAAAACATTCAGCGATCTTCCCAAGGGTGCGATTGCGAACAGCACAGGCAAAGGTAATGGTTTTCTGTACCAAGGCACAGAATACGTGCCTGGACCGACAGGTCGCCGTTATTTGCCTGACTATGTCAAGAAGTTCGTCGATGATAAGAGCGACTACTCGCCGCCGCCGACAAGTGCCAAGTCGTACTGGGATCGCTACGTTCAACTGAAATACATGCCGCGCTGGCAAGTTGTCCCAATCTTTATTTGCGTGTTCACGATCGTTCTGTACTTCTTGGGGCGATTGTTCACACTCGGAATGGGCAGATGGTTCGTCAAAGGCTTCGATCATGCGATTCTGAGCATACCTGTGGTCAACAAGGTCTACGGCAGTGTCAAACAAGTCACAGACTTTGCTTTCAGCGAACGAGAGATCGAATTCAATCGTGTTGTTGCCATCCAATATCCAAAAGAGGGCATTTGGTCGCTTGGTTTCGTGACGGGAGATAGCATGCGTGAAATCGCAGAAGCGACAGGCGAGCAGATGCTGAGTGTTTTAATGCCCACCAGCCCAATGCCGATGACAGGCTTCACCGTGACAGTGAAGAAAAGCGAGGCGATTGATCTTAACCTGACCGTCGATGAAGCGATTCAATTCGTTGTCAGCTGTGGCGTGGTCGTTCCCAGTCAACAGCGTGTCGATACGCTGACTACGAACCCCAATTCCACCATCGAGGCACCGGGAGCAATTCTTCCGCCAAGCATCAATGACGACTTCTCTGAACCTACCTCTCAACCACAGTCCTGACTGAAACCACAGTCCTGACTGAAACCGCTGTCCTGACTGAAACCGCTGTCCTGAGTGTCTTCAAGGTCTGTCGCACTCACCCCCCCCACTGCACGGATACAGCTCGGTGGCTAGAGCACCTCATTAGGCGAGTCGTTGGGCGGCTTGCGAGGCTTCATGAGTTGGGAATCAGGGCCAAGTGACCAGCGACTCTGGTCTGCGACTCTGCACGTGGGCTGTACGGGGGCTGTCGACAGAGAATGCGGGGCAATCCGCCACCCCCTCTAAATGCCCTAGATTCCGCTTCTCCTAGCTTAGGCAGAGAAGAAGCCTACCCGAATAGCCATGTCAGCGGGTATTCTATCGGTATGTCGGTAGACTTGAACGAAACGATCCTCTCCCCCAGCGTGCTGCTCTGGCTTGGCAGCGTGCTGATCGCTGCGATCCTGATGTTGAGTTTGATGAATCGGCGTCGCACTAATCTCACTGACAGCCTTCGTGAGTTCGTTGACAAGAAGAACCCAACGGCAGGTGATTCACCATCCCCCGAAGATGACACGTCAGATTGACCGCGACGTGACCTGCAGCACTTAAGACTTGTCCAACGGAAAGTTGGAAGAGTCCCTGTATCAATTGCTTGAATATGGAACAGATGAACAAACGCGTATACATCAAGACTGTCGGTTGCCAGATGAATGTTCTGGACAGCGAGATGGTCATCGCTGACCTGAAGCGACATGGCTACACAGTGGTCGACACTCCCAAGGAAGCGGACTGCATTTTTTACAACACCTGCAGCGTTCGCGAGCACGCTGAGGAAAAAATCTATAGCGCACTCGGCAAAATCAGACAGACCAAAGAGCAGCAACCTGACAAGCTGATCGGTGTCATGGGTTGCATGGCTCAGAAAGATCAGGAAATCGTTTTCAAGCGGGCACCTTATGTGGATATGGTGATTGGCCCTGGTCAATTACATCGCGTGCCCGACTTGATCGAAAAAGTTCGCGCAGGAGAAGGCCGTCAGATGGCCGTCTCGCTGAAACGCAACGAGGGATCTCAAGCTGTGATCGCCCGCAGTCACGAGACGTTTGATCCACTTCGTGACCCTTCCATGCGTCCTACTCCCTTTCAGGCTTATCTACGAATTCAGATCGGCTGTGACAAGTTCTGTACTTATTGCGTCGTTCCGAACACTCGGGGTCCAGAGCAGGGCAGGTCGCCCCAACAAATTGTTTCAGAAGCTCAGATTCTTGCGGAGCAAGGCTGCCGTGAAATCACGCTACTGGGACAAACCGTCAATAGCTACAAATTCAAGAACGAAGACGGAACAACCACAGACATGGCTGATTTGCTTGAGCAATTGCAACCCATCGAAGGGCTCGAACGTATCAAGTTTGTCACCAACTATCCCAAGGACATGACGGAACGTTTGCTGTGCACGATACGCGACTTGCCCAAAGTTTCGCCGTACCTTCACGTGCCGGCACAAAGCGGCTCGGATGTAGTCCTGAAAAGGATGAAACGCGGATACACAGTTTCAGACTATATGGAAATGTTTGAAAGAATCGAGCGGATTCTTCCCGAAGCAGCAATTAGCAGCGACTTCATTGTAGGTTTCAGCGGTGAAACGGAGGAAGACTTTCAGAAGACGATCAAATTGGTGGAGCGGTGCCGGTTCAAAAACAGCTTCATCTTCCAATACAGTGAGAGACCTGGCACAAAGGCTGCGGATCGCCTGCCCGACGATATTCCCAGAGAAGTCAAAGTCCGGCGTAACAATGAGCTGTTGGCTGTTCAGGATGCAATCGCCAAGGAAGACAACCAAAAACTGATCGGGCAAACCGTCGACGTTCTTGTGGAAGGGCCCAGCAAGAAAGGCCTGAAGTCTCAGGAGGGGGCCGTTGTTCAAATGACCGGTCGCACCCATTGCGATCGCATCGTGGTCTTTGATGGGAATCGGCGACAAGCAGGACAGTTCATGAAAATCCACATCGACGATTGCAGTAGCCATACGCTGGTCGGCCGCGTGGAAACGGTCGACGTTGTAACCATTGGCGGGTTGGCATAAGCACAAACTCTCCACGTTTGTTGCTAAGCTGCTGTCCAATCTTGCACCCCAGATTAAACACGCGATTTTGATTCACACCGAGAGCGGAGCCTGCTCTGAATACCACAACCACTGCGTCGCCCATCAAGTGCCACTCACTCTCCAATGGATTGACAGTTCTTGTTCAACCCATGCCATGGCTGCGGACAGCGGCACTTTCCTTGAACCTGCACGCTGGCGTGCACCGCGAACCAACTCATCTTGGTGGGCTGAGCGGCATGGTGTGCGAAATGATCCAGCGAGGCGCAGGTCAATACAGCAGTCGCGACCTCGTCGCTGCTCAAGACAACCTCGGCATCGATCGCAACTCGGGTGTCAGCACCGCATTTGTCTCATTCGGCGCCGCGATGCCAAGCGAGTCTCTGCAGGCCGCGATTTCGCTGTATGCCGACATCGCACGCAACCCCCATCTTCCACAGGATCAATTGGATGATGCCCGCATGATGGCGGTTCAGGAATTACGTGCGATGGAGGACGAACCCACTCATCGGGTCATGCGTCGCTTACGTGAACTGCACTATGGCGAACGATTGGGTCGTTCCAACTATGGCACAGAAACAGGAATTCAAGACATCACGCAGGAAGACATCCGTGATTTTTATCAAACCAACTACCACGCAACTGGTGGTATTCTCTCAATCGCTGGCAAGGTAGACGCTGCACAGGTGATTGACTGGGCCGAAGCAGCATTTGGTGACTGGCGCACCGGCAAGCTCGAGGACCTACCGAGTCCCACCGGAGCTGCCAAGTACGAACATTTCGAATCAGCATCCAGTCAAACCCACATCGGCTTTGCCTTTGACGCAGTTCCCTACAGCCACCCTGAATACTTCAAACTACGGGCGGGCATGGGTATCCTGAGTGACGGCATGAGCAGTCGACTTTTTGATCGTGTTCGAGAAAAGCGAGGCCTGTGTTACACCGTCACTGCCAGTTGTCATTCGTTGAAAAATGGCGGAGGCGTCTTTGGCTATGCAGGTACAACACCCGAACGTGCCCAGGAAACACTGGATGTCACAATCCACGAGATCGAAAGTTTGCTGGACGACCTTGAATCCAGCGAGCTCGAGCGTTGGAAAGTCCGCATCGAAAGTGGCTTGATCATGGAGCAGGAGTCAAGTGCTTCACGAGCATCGTCGATGGCTTCCGACTTCTACCAGCTAGGTCGCCCCATGACGACCGCTGAACTTGAAACCCTTATCGAATCGCTAACACTGGACGACATCCGCGATTACTGGTCGGCCAATCCTCCCAAAGATTATCGAATCGTAACGCTCGGCCCCAACCCGCTGACGATTCCCGAATCCTCCGAATCCACTGCAGTTTAAAGATGCCCGAGTTTCGCGAAACTACTCTCTCCAATGGACTGCGTGTCGCAGCAGAAATCGATGGCCGCGGTTACTCCGCGGCCTTCGGATACTTTGTTCGCGCCGGCTCACGCGATGAAGTTGATCGAGAGTCAGGACTAAGCCACTTTCTTGAACACATGATGTTCAAAGGAACAAAACGTCGATCAGCAGCAGACGTCAATCGTGAACTCGATGAACTCGGTGGCCAGAGCAACGCCTACACCAGCGAGGAACAGACAGTTTACTACGCGACGGTCCTGCCGAAATTTCAGGATCGTTTGATTGATCTTCTGACAGACATGCTAAGCCCTACCTTGGACGCAGATGAATTTGCGACGGAACGTCAGGTGATCCTCGAGGAAATCGCAAAGTACGAAGACCAGCCACCCTTTGGCGCGTTTGAGCGTGCCATGGAAGTCCATTTTGGACCTCGAGGGCTGGGAAGACGCATTCTTGGTACGACGGAGTCGATCAAGACAATGGAAGCCACAACGATGCGTGACTACTTTCACAGACGGTACCGTCCAGAAAACATTGTCTTGGCAGCCAGTGGCAACATCGACTTTGACGCTCTGGTCGCACAAGTTGAACAGCTCACACAAGCATGGTCACAGCGACCAACAGTCGCGACACCTGCTGCCGATTCGCCGGATACAGTACCAGACGGCATTTCACTTGAACCGCGGATCGCGATCCCCGATGCCCACCAGGCTTACATGGTCGGCATTTCTCCGGGGCCGTGCAGTACCAGCAATGATCGTTATGCCGCCCGAGCACTCGGCTCAATCATGGGTGACGAGGGCGGTAGTCGGTTATTCTGGGAACTGATCGATTCAGGACGTGCAGAAGTCGCAACTCTTTGGCCCCATGAGTTCATGAATGAAGGTGCATGGTTTACCTACATGGTTTGCGGGCCCGAAGATGCAAAGTCAAACTGTCGCCTGATGGACGACATCATCCAAGGCACGATCGACAAAGGCATCAAAGCCGAAGAATTGAAACAAACTCTCAGCAAGGCGACCGCCGGCGCCATCATGCAATCGGAACGTCCAAGCAATCGCCTGTTTGGGATCGGAAGCCGCTGGCTGACTTGTGGAGAATACCTGAGCACCGATGAGGCACTCGACCGCTTACGAAACATCACCGTGGACGATGTCGAAAACGCAGCGAAAAAATATCTGACAACGGATGCGACCGAAATCGTTGCGGTCTCTGAAGACACAGCAGCGGCCTCATAGCTACACCCTGAAAGGCGGCAGCAAACGCTCCGTTAAATCAAGCCTTCGCACCGCAGCAGCAAACCCAGGAACCAACTCACGGGGAACCTGCGAGCGGCTGGAGACCTGGCCGACCAGTCAAGCTGCGTTTGTCAGGCAAATACGAATTTTTCGGGGTCCTCAGCCCAGGTTTTTCAGTCGGCCCGTACTATCACCAAAGCTATCTGCTCTGGCACCCATTTGGTTCATCATCCAAAGGTAAAGATTACACAACGGTGTCCCATTCTCGTAACGGATGTGCCGGCCTGTCCTGATCCGACCACCGCCGTTGCCAGCCAGAATGATTGGCAGATCATCATGATTGTGGCGATCACCATCGCTAATGCCACTGCCGTAAACCAGCATCGAGTTGTCCAACAAAGTCTTGCCATTGTCTTCTAAAATTGAGCTGAGTCGTTTTAGCAAATAGCCGAAACGCTCGATCTGAAAACGATTGATTTTGGCGATATTGGCCTGTTTATCTTTGCTTTTGCCATGATGTGAAAGTGAGTGGTGCCCCTGTGACACTTCAATCTCGGGGTAACTTCGGTTTGAACCAGCGTTGGTAAACATGAATGACAAAATTCTGGTACTGTCAGTCTGTATGGCCAAAGCAACCATGTCCAACATGAGTTCCGCGTGTTGTCCCAACTCCCTTGGCACACCACTAGGCCGTGGATAATCAGGGACACCATCCTCAGACAGTCTCAAGCGATCTGCACCCACGAGCCGTTTTTCAACATCGCGAACTGAATAGAGATACTCATCCAGTTTTCGTTGATCAACCGCAGGTAACTTGCGGTGTAGTTCTTTTGCATCCTCAAGCACAAAGTCCAAGACGCTCTTGCGGTATTTCTCACGAGTACTTCTGGCGCGTTTTGTCGAAGTTTCGGTCTGCCCACCAAACAATCGATCAAAAACGGCTGCTGGGTCGATCTCCTTGGCAACCGGATTGGTTGGTCCCCGCCATGACATGTTCGATGCATAAGCACAGCTGTACCCACTATCGCAGTTACCTGCCTGGGCGCTTGCTTCCAGCCCTAACTCAAGAGAGGCAAATCGCGTGGCATCACCGATTTGCTTGGCTGCTGCCTGATCCACAGAAACACCATTCTGAATATCTGCGCCGTTGGTTTTACGTGGATGCGCTCCTGTCAGAAAAGATGCAACACTCCGAGCATGATCGCCACCGCCATCGCCATGTGCTCTTGCACCATCTAACGCAAGCCCGGACAGCACATTAAATGATTTACGGTGTTCAGAGAGCTTGGCCAGCGTGGGTGGCAAATCAAAACGAGTCCCTTCTTTCGCCGGTGTCCAATCCGGCATATGCATTCCATTGGGCACATAAAAAAATGCCATGCGAAGAGGCACCTTCATGTCCACCGCCGCTGCAGATAACAGGCGAGTCTCGGACATGGCAGCCAAGACCGGAAGTGCGACTGTAGTCCCGAGTCCGCGTAAAACTGTTCGTCGTGAAAGTGTGCTAGGCATTTTCATTCCCGGTACCCTTGTTTCTGAAAAGGATCACTATTGATGATCCCTGCAATCAAATAGGCAAATTTGTAATCGTGCTGCTGTGTTTCCAAGACAATCTGATCGATCGCACACTTGTCGTAATACTCTGTGCCACGACCGATTGCATAAATCAAAAGTTTTTCCGCCAAGCATCGTGTGAATTGGTCCTTCCGCTGCGTGACCAGCATCTCTCGCAACTCACCGACCCCTCTAAACTTTGTGCCGTCCGGCAGTTGTCCCGATGCATCAATCGCCTCACCGCCTTCCCGATCACGCCACAGTCCAACGGCATCATAATTCTCCAGTGCAAACCCAAGTGGGTCCATCATGTTGTGACAGGCCGCACAAGCAGGATTTGCTCGATGCTGCTCCATGCGTTCACGCAACGTGCCGGTCAATCTGGCCTTCTCAAGTTCAGGAACATTGGGAGGGGCAGGGGGGGGCGGTGTGTTCAGCAGATTTTCTAGAATCCACTTACCACGTTTGACGGGACTGGTGCGGGTTGGATCGCTTGTCACCGTCAGGATGCTTGCCTGAGTGAGGAGCCCACCACGCGGCGTTCCGACCAGTGACACCTTACGAAACTCCGGTCCGTTGACCCCCGCGACCCCATAGAACCGCGCCAACGGTTCATTGAGATAAGTGAACTGTCCATCCAACAAGGTGGTCACAGGTAAATTCCCGCGCATCACTCCGGCAAAGAACGTCAACGTCTCACGACGCATCAACTCACGAGTCTCGTCATTGAATTTATCAAAGGTTTCGCTATCAGGCCGCACCTGATCCAAGTTACGCAATTGAAGCCATTGACCCGCAAAATTCTTGACAAAACGGTTAGCTCTCGGATCGCGTAACATGCGAGCGACTTTGTCAAGCAAACGCGCGGGATCGCGGAGTTGACCGCGATGAGCTAGCAACAACAATTCGTCGTCCGGCATGCTACTCCACAAGAAATATGAAATCCGCGTTGCTAACTCATATTGTGTAACCAGTGGCATCTTCCCTTGGGCATCCACCTGTTTGGGTGTCTCCACCTTGAACAGAAAATGAGGTGACACCAAGATGGCTTGGATCGCAACCTGAATTCCTTCCTCGAACCTCCCGGACTCAGCACGCACTTTGGCTGCGAGCTGCACCAACCGTTTGACTTCCTGTGAAGTCGCCGGCCGTCGAAAGGCACGGCTTGCAAACCGCCCCAAGACCTCTGCGCTGGCCTGGTCCGGCGACCCCCCCCCTCCCGGTGTTACAAAAATCAACTTGCGATGGCTGGCGGGAAGATCCACGTCACCTGACACAGTCGCTCGTTTTTCAACACCACGAATATTAACGTGATGAACATGAAGATTACGATCAGCTTTTTTGGGAACGTAATAGTCATTGATAAAACTGATCTCAATCCTGCGTGTTCCACGAACCAAGCGAAGCTGTAATCCAAAGTCTTCTACCTTTTCCTTGGGAACCGGTATGATCTTGTGAAGCCTACCACTGTCAATCTTCATTTTGACTGGCTCATCACCTCCCTGATCACCGCTGGCGGCAATCGTCAGTGTATAGGTCGCAGTGAAAGGCACTTCACACTCCAAGGCCACCGTGCCTTGGGTCGCCAACGTCACGCGTCCACTTCCAACGCTGTACTTACCGGCATCAATTAATTTCGACGGGTCTTGATCCAATTCGAATACGCGTGAAGGTGGTGGTGTGTAGATCGCCTGCCCCGTAATCGTTTCCGCTGCGTCAAGATACTTCTCGACCAGTAGTGGAGGCATGGACAAAACATCCCCGATATTGTCAAAGCCATACCCAACGTCGTCGCCCGGAAAGCCATCGGAAGCCTGATAATCCACCCCTGTCAGGTCACGAATCGTGTTGCGATATTCCGCCCGATTCAAACGACGCAAAGCAACTTTGCCTGCATTTGGGTTATTCACACAGTCGACGGAGTTGACCAACTTGTCCAAAAGACTCAGCAACTTCTGTCGTGTTGCTGGTTCGAGAGGCTCGCCATCTTCGGGAGGCATGGCTCCCAAACGAATCTGTGCAATAGCACGTCCCCACACCCCTCGTTCTTTCTTGACCTCCGCTGCCGTGCGATATTTTTCCAGCTCGATCTCGCTACCTGAACCATGACAGTCATAACAGTAGGTCCGCAGTAACGGGGCCAATTGTGTGCGAAAGCTTGATTCGTCCTTTGCGTCATCAGCTGATGCTACGCTTGCCATGCCAACCATGAAGGCAACAAGTAGCGAAGCTGATACGACTAGGTTCCGAAGAAACATGGGCTTATTTGAGCAAGTTACTTGTAATTCCAAAGTAATTCAACGCGAACCTTCAATCCTGCAACCACGCTTACATCACTGACCGGCTGCCAAGGATCGGCTATCAGAGGTACTCTCAGACAATCTCCATTCTACTCACGTCAAACCAATGAAAAACGGGTAGTAAAGCATTGAAACGTGGAAATATCGAAAACGCCCTGGCAGCATCCGACAGACTATTCTTTCAACTGATTTCACCGTAAAAACCGCCAGTTCAAATCCAACCCTCCCGACTTGAATTCAAAACAGCTCGTCGCAGCGATTTGCGGCGAGCTGTTTTTTGTGTAAGTGCAGCGACTCGCGTGATTCCTTAGAAGTTACCGTGATCGGTTCAAAAGTCGATCCAAATCAGACGATGAAGAATAGCAATTTTCAAACCGCCTGACGGGTAATGAGTTACAGAATTCAAAGCCAGTCGCCACTCTCGGAGTCCGGCAGTCTGATTCCAGTCTTTATCGGGGCCCCGTCGCGAGATTGCTTGGGACTTTTGCGATCCGCGGACAATCGCTCATCGTTGAATCAAAATCGGCACGCGCATCAGGCTTTCGTAAGGAGATTCATTCCCTCTCGGCCTCGATAGGTCAACAGCAACGCTCCATTGGCGGCGCATGCGTCGAATACCGCTTCAAAAAAACCATGTTCACCTGGCCACGGAAAGGCAAAAAAGAGATCAAACTCATTGAGTTCCCGACCAATCAATTCGCAAACGTCATCTTCTTCTGTGCTTACATTTTCGACTTCGGCGGCGATTTCGGTCAGCCCTTCGACACCTCGGGGAACGAAACTGCCGCAATAAAACTCGGCTGCGTTCCCAAGTCCCTCGGCGACCTGATTCGCTTGCTCGACCAAACGCGATTCAATTTCGATGCCGATCGATTCCATTCCCCGCAATGCGGCCAACATGGCGCCGACACCAAAACCTGCTCCGAATTCGCAAAAACGATTACCGGCAAGTAGATGGTTCTGTTCGATCCAAGTAATCGCTTGATCAAGCAGGTGGAAGTCACAGGTAACAAAGTTCTCGATGACCGTTTGATCAGCCAGCATAAAAGCTTCAATCGCATCGTTGGCGGTATCAATAAGGTGCTCTGCACCTTCTACATAAGAAAGCCGATTGATCGAATCGGGGATATCAATGGTTTGCAGAGTCATAATTGGTGCAGAATCAATTCGCTCGTATGCGTTGTCCGTCGTCACTGAGTGTGAACAATTCTTGTTCGTTTTCAGCGACGACTTGGTTTACCTGCTCAATTGTGATCTTCTTGCCCGATGCGTTAGCGTTTTTGACAAGTTCTTCGACGTTCAGGAACCCCTCGTCATCGAGCTTCAAACCAATCGAATGCGGTTCATGGCGAAGAATGTACGTTAAATACTTGCTGAGTTTGGTGAGTCGCTTATTCATAAGCGCAGTCTAGCGAAAAAAACGACGCTTGGAATCGGCACCTCCAAATATCGTCGCCGCCGCGTGGGTGTTGATAAACCCCATTCAGAAAAACAGGGGTGCCTGTTGCCGAGATTCGCCACATCACTGCGAAAACCAGCGATACAGCTGACTGAACCTGAGTCAATCAACACGCTTGTCAAGCTAAGCCTGACCGAGAACCATCAGTCGCGACTCATTTTATGGCTGAGGGATTTATCGTTCCCATCCACGCAACCCGAATCCGGGCACTTGTGACTTGCTCTTTATTGCAAATGAGCATTTTTGTTGTGACAATCGGGCGAATAGACTCTACGCGACAAAAACACATGGTCTTCGACAAATGTGGCCGAGAGACGAGGCCCCCTGCCAATTCGTATTTTTCTTTACCGGAAACATCATTCAATGATCTTAAGAATCGCGATTGCGTTCCTTGCTGTTGCTTCAGCAGTACCATCATCTGCGGAGGAGTTGAATGTCCTTTTTCTTGGAAACAGCTTCACAGCTCGGCACGACATTGCCGGCCTTGTAGAACAGATTCTCGAAGAAGGCGATCCCACCGCCGATGTGCAAGTGCAGCGAGTCATCTACGGCGGGCAGAATATGTTCAAACACTCGACCTACTACTTCAGCCAGAGTTTCATTGAACAGGGCACTCTTACTGAAGAGACGATCACCCAGCGCATCGCGACGATGAGAGGATTTCTCAATTCCGATACTGCACCCAATCCTCAGGAGTGGAATCGGCATTGGGCGGCGTTGGGCAAAACGAACGTGCTCTTTGCCGACATCCACAAGCACATCACACGGGCCATCAAGAATCACGAAGCCCTGCTTCGGGACAATCCCAAGACCGAGTGGGACTACGTGGTCCTGCAGAGTTGGCGAGATGTTTCGGAGCAACCGAATCAGGGGTATGAGCGCTACGCCACGAAACTCGCCGAGATCGTGAAAGCACAGGGCGGCGAGGTGATTCTCTACATGACCTCACCCGAAACGCAGAACCAGGCCCCAGTGACCGAGCCGTATAACGTGGCGTCAGCCGAGCGGGACACAGCGGTGGGCTTACGGATGGCAAAGGCCTTGCAGCCGAAAGCCGTGATTCCCGTGCCCTTGGCGATTAAGAACATTCAGGCGGGTGACAGCGACAAACCGGGCACGGATCTCGTCTTTCGCTATCACAACGATGGCCATCCGAATCAAATCTGTGCCTTTCTGGTCGCCAACCTCTTCTACACGGCGATTACTGGAAAGAGTCCCGAAGGCCTCGAATTCAACTCGGTCACCGAGACCAAGTTAAAAAAAGGAAAAGACCCCGATGGTGGAGAACCAACCGTGGTCTTCGACAACAAAGAGAAGGCCTATTTGCAGCGGATGGCCTACGAGGCAGTGTTGGAATTCAATCTTGGCAACGAAAACGAATCATGAAACAAAACAAGATCCTACTCTTCATTGTGCTTCTAGGCTTGGCTCTTCCAATGCGAATCGTCGCGGAAGAAAGTCCCAATGTTCTCATCATCATTGCCGATGATGTTGGTTACGATGCCTTCGGTTGCACAGGATCCAAATCGGCACGCACTCCGGCAATCGACTTGCTGGCGAAAGAATCCCTCGTGTTCGACCGTTTCTACGGCACTGTCTCCCAATGCGCTCCAATCCGCGCCGAGCTCTTCACCGGTCTATTGCCAATCAACAACGGCACTTTGGCGAATGCAAAGAGAATCACGCGACCAGGCGTGAGAAGCATCGTCGATCACCTCGTGCCCCTCGGATACAACGTTGGTCTCACTGGAAAAAGCCATTTCAACCTAGGAGCCAAGTTCACATCCATTGAGGGTTTCCCCAGCGGAGCGAACTCGTCTGTTGCTGAATTCAAGACGGATGGTCTCCGCGATTTTATTAAGAAAACTAAAGAGGAACAACGCAAATTTTGCGCAGTGATTGGTTCCATCCACGCTCACCACCCATGGGACTTAGGAAAGTTCGAAAACTTCGATCAACAGAGCTTGCCCCTCCCCGATCATTGGATCGACACCCCAGGAGCCCGTGAAGCTCTCGCCCGACATTCCGCCGAGGTCGAAGAGTTGGATCGTCAGGTCAAAGCTTCTCTCAACATGTTGAATGAACTCCATTTGGCTGACGACACGCTGGTCATCTTTCTGAGTGAACAGGGCATCGCGATGCCTCGCGCAAAATGGAGCATCTACGAGCATGGTAATCGCAGTCTTTGTCTCATGCGCTGGCCAGGCAGGATCACTCCGCGTCGAACGAAAGCTCTCGGACAATACTGTGATATCGTTCCCACTCTCATTGATCTGGCCGGCGGAGACCATCCCAAACTCGATGGATTTACCCTACGCCCCGTTCTGGAGAACAAGGGCGATACTCATCGGGACTTCGTTTACCTCAGCAACGTGCACCCTACTTGGCAACGTGCCATCATTCGTGACGATTGGAAGCTCGTCTGGAGTCCACAACGCGAGCACAAACATATCTTTCATAACTTCTCCTCCAAATCGAAATTTTTCTCCGTCCCCTGGGCTGAGTGGCTGAAAATTGCGGAGTCCAATAGAGCAGGAGCCACGAAGGTAAGGCACGTCATGCACCCCAAGGAGTTTGAGCTCTACCGGATCGACGACGACTTCTACGAAACCAAAGACCTCGCTACAAATCCCGAGACCGCCGAGCGTGTCGATAGCATGAGGACGGATCTACTAACCTTCATGAAACAACTCAGTGATCCCATTTACGACCCTAAGGCGGAGGCTCCAGCCAGAAAAAGAAAGAAGCGAGATAAACGACAGAGGTAACGAAAGCAAGTAGGGCCGCTTCCTGCCGGCTGTCCGAGTCGGCCATTGCAATCGGCCGGCGGGAACCGGCCCGACTCGCTTGATCTTTCCCTCGCTTACGCGTCGGGTTATCAGAAACAGCCGCACTAAAGTTTTAAAAGTGGCTCGAAAAGACCTGCCCAGGAAAATGGTTCATTCCGGAATCGCTTATGAATACCTCTACCATCTGCACTTTTTTATTGTTGATGCCTGCCGGGCTGACGGCTTCAAATGCCCCTGCTCCGAATGCCGAGTAACCGAACGGCAATCCCTACAACTTCCTGCTCATTGCCATCGAGAACATGCCGTCGATAATCATCTTCTCGTTGCCAGTTGGGTTGTCTTTTTCGGTCTGCCCAAGCGTGGCGCACACAAACTTAGCGTCTGGGGCGTCGAAATCCTTTCGTAGCGAAGCGATCAACGCGACAAGGTTCTTGCCGTATTGGGCAGCGTGCCCTTCCTTGTAGCGATCCTTGTCACCCTGCCACCAGATAAACCCGGCGACCTCGTACTTGGTTGCGTCGGGGTAAAATTCGCCGAGTTTTGCCAACACGGACTTGGCACGCGCAACATCGCCTTCATACTGGACGCCGGCATGCCAGTTGACCGACGAGGACTCGGTGCCTTTCTCCCATCGGTCAAACGTATCACCGGAGCCAGCGTAGACGTAGGTCTTGCCGCCCTTCTCTGTGTATTCGTACCGCCCGCTACCGGGCGGAAGCAAGTCCCAACCGAGAGATCGGTTGCCAATCGAGCTTTTGAGGATCAAAACGGGTTCATCCAGATACGTTCCGAGTTGGTGGCCGATACCCTGCTCAATGCCGATCTTGCCTCCCGATACGGTCAGCCAGTCGTTACGCCTTACGCCGCCCCGACCGCCCGGCCCGCCACTACCCATGGTGTGCACGTTGCGGACGTCCTTGCGTGTTGTCCAGTTACCGTCGTCGTCTACCATGAAGGGGTACAGAGACTCTTTCTTGACGGCGAACTCAAGCTTACCTTCCTTATCGCCCGCCACGCCGCCCATCTCAAGGGTGTTGGATTGCCCCATGATGA
>Ga0315331_10001638_pt1 | contig 16833 bp, 10 predicted proteins | sample M160m34915metaG_FD_203456 | JGI IMG/M metagenome (GOLD analysis project Ga0315331, IMG submission 203456) | Ammonia-oxidizing marine archaeal communities from Monterey Bay, California, United States - M1 60m 34915 | ecosystem: Environmental > Aquatic > Marine > Intertidal zone | place: USA...
TGCCAGGTTGTCGTCCTGGTATTGCTTGGTCAGCTGCTCAATGTACTGCTCGTCCGAGGCGTCATTGGCCGTGGGTACCTGCCAACGCAGGAAAGCCAGTGGCAGCCCGCCGCGCATGCTGGCCGTACGAGCTGCGTTGCCGCGAAACATCACCCATTGCATGGCGCCCGCTCCGGCGGCCTGGAATTGCACCCCCACGGTGTTGCGCAGCCAAGCCACGGCCTCGTTGGAATTCTGGAATAACTGGACCTGGCGAGTTCCCACACGGAGCTTGGCATCGGGCTGTCGTTTCTTGAGTTGCACAAGGGTTTGTTGCGCGTGGTCGGGAAGTTCCGCATGCAGCCAGGCCGTGGCCAACAACAGGGAGAGCTCCGGATCAAACTGGGCGAGTGCTCCAGGTGCCTCAGCGACACGCTTGAAACAGAGTGCGGCAGCCAGTGGGCGACCATGATCTAACTCGTAACGCCCCAGCAGAATCGTGGCCTCGTAACCTGCCTGCGTATGGAAATACTGGCGTGTGACCTCGGTCAGTTGGCGAGCATCACCCGCCTTGATGGCCTGGTCCAGCAGGACCCGGGCGTCGGTGCCAAACTGGAGCTCGTACAGGTCTCTTCCCTGCTTGGGCATCGTTCCCAGGAGCCGCTGTGCCTCCGCCTTGAGACTGGTCTGGGTCCCCTGCTCTCCCGGGGTACCGATGAAGAAATCCTGGCTCTCGGTCCCGTTTTCCTGTCCATTATTTAGCTTCTTGCTTGTGAGCAGCGTGCCGAGCTGAATGACTGCCTCACTGTACTCCTGTTGGTCGAGAGATTTGCGAGCTCGCGTCAACAACTGCTTCAAGTCACGCGGGGCCGGTAGGAAAACGTTGCGTACATCCTGTGCTGGTTGGGCAAAGCAGCAACTGGTCAGTCCCATCCAGGCGATGAGCGTCCAGGCGTAGACAGGGATCGCTGGAGTGTGCTGATTTCCATTCTTTATTGGCATTAGTTAAGCCCTTGATTGATGATTTCAGGCCACCTGATGGCCCTTGCAGCAGGCGATTACAAAGATTTCACAAATATTTTTGTCTCGTTTGGGTGAGCCAGTAAAAGTAGGTAACCGCCCTGGCGCAATAGGCATCCAGTGGCATTCCCCGGCAATTCCCTAAATGACCTTCCGTTGGCCCAAACAAGGGGCGTGAGAAGGGGTTTGCTGACTGCTGTTGGCGTTACGTAACTTAATAACTCAAAATATCTTAAAGAATCAGGTCTGATTCTGCAAGAAAACCTCCTGGGAGCGTAATTCAGAGCCCGTGAACTTGGGGGAAGTGCTGCTGTGGCGCGGCTTTCACTCGCCGTTTCTGATCAGGTTCATCGCTTGCCAGGAAAGCCCCACATTGCCATATGGCGCTTGTTTTGGCGGTTTTCACAGAATATACGGGTTGCAATTTAACTCGAAATGTTTCTAATCATCGCCTGTTCCGTCAAATGGAGTGACGGACTCAATCAGAGAAAAGTTCCACAATCCCTTCTTTTATCCTTGCACATGGAGTGTTCGTTAAGATGGCAAAAGCACCAACGAAATCTGAAGTCTACGGTAATATCGCGACAGCAACCGAGTTGTCCAAAAAGCAGATTGCTGGCGTTTTTGAAGCGTTAGCAGCAGAAATCGGCAAATCGATCGGCAGCGAAGGCCCCGGTCAGTTCACGATTCCCGGTTTGTGCAAAATCGTTGTTCAGAACAAGCCCGCAGTTCCGGAACGAATGGGCGTCAACCCGTTTACCGGTGAAGAACAGATGTTCAAAGCCAAGCCGGCTCGCAACGTCGTCAAAGTGCGCCCCCTCAAGGGCCTCAAGGACATGGCCTAGTTGAATCGGCTGCCTGTTTAACCCAAGCGAACAGGATAGCTACTCGTTTCCCGCCCTCGTGCTGGGAGACGAGTAGCTTTTTTATGCGCGTCACATGACCTAAAGAGCTCGCAAAGCCTGAGGGTTTACGAAAAAAGGCTCTCCTGTCGGGAGAGCCTTTTTTTAGTCAGGATGGGTCATTTGAGCGGAAACCAAGTGGTCAGGGGCGGACTTGAACCGCCGACACGTGGATTTTCAGTCCACTGCTCTACCAACTGAGCTACCTGACCAGCCGATCGCAACTGAAACCAGTGAACGATCAATCTCCAAAGGTAACTAATAATCGATAACTGACAAGCCCAACTAAGGGTGGGAACCAGCGGTTCTAGGGTCCATCGACGGCCTGGAGAACCCGGTAGACTTGAATGAAACAGGCGAATGGATCATCTGAATCACCAAACTCATCTACCAGTTCGATGCCACGATGCGATGCTATTTGTTGGTGACGTCCGAGTGGGCCGATGATCAGATAGTCATAGGGGGCTCTTACCGACAAGGGGCCACTAGTCGACGGTTTCTGCGGGGAGAGAGGGATGTCAGTCATACTGCCGAAAGTAACGTTCGCCCCTTCTAAATAGGCATTAAACACGAATGCTGGATCGACGTAGAGACGACTCCCCGGTGGCACCTGGCGAAGCATGTCACGCACCAGTACCGGTTGGTTGTAAGCGGTTTCAGACCAGTGGCTGATGTGGTGTTGCCAGGTTCGCAGGCCGAGGCCCGGGAGCATCACGAGCAATGCCAGCAAGAGGCCCGCGCCGGCCCTGGTTGGGATCGACCTGGGCCAGGAGGTGACCTCCAGGCAATAGCTCACGCTATAGCCGGTGCAGAGAAACAAAAGTGCGCCGGGATAACACCAGTAGCCCTTTACAGGATGCACTCCAGAGATCGTTACCAACAGGTAAATGCTGGTCCATGTGAGTACGACCAGCGTGATCAGGGAGCGTTGACGGTGGCGTATGGCAAGGAGCGTAGCGGTCGTTAGGCCGCCTAGCAGCAGGATCAGTTGCGGTAGCTGGGCGTGCTCCACCAGGAGTTGAAAGTGATGGGTCAGGCTTTGCCAGGGCATCAGGCAGCGAGCCAGTAATCCGGGGCCGGCTCGGTCCAGGACATTATTGGAGAATTGCAGCCAGAAAACCTCGGAATCCAACAGGATCAAGGGGACCCAGAGTAAAAACGTGGTGATCGTACAGGTCACCAGTAACAGGGTATCTTGCAGTCGCCGTCGCCAGGTCTGCTTGACCAGTAGGACCCAGAGACCGACTTGCAGACAGTAGACAATGGCATAGGGGTGAGTCAGCAATCCCAATCCCAACAGGACCCCGGTGCAGGCCAGGCTTTTCGGGTCACGGTTTCGAGACCATCTCCAGGCCGTCACGACCGCGGCCAGGCCCCACATGCCACAGAGCATGTCGGGCCGTGTGCTGGTGGCTGGAAAGTAAAACAGGCGTGATAACGAGAATAAACCGGCAGCCCACAAGCCGGCCTGATCGCTATTGAGGAATTGGCGCCCCAGCAGGTACAGGATACCGAGGGCCAGCAGACCGGATGTGGCGGAGGCCAGTCGCGCGGTCAGGAAGCTGTCGGGCAAGAGAGCAAAAAAGACCGATTGCCAGTAAAAACAGGCTGGGGGAAGGCAGAAAAGTACCTTGTCTGCCTGGTAAAATACGCTTGTTTTGTCTCGCACCGGTAGGTAAGGAATGCGGGGAATTCCCTCTTGCAGAATGGTCCTGCCGGGTACCGCAAAAAAGGCTTCGTCCGTACCGCCTTGCTGTCGACTCATGAGCGGGACACGTAGTACGAGAAAGGCAGCGGCAACGACCCCCAGGATCATGATAGATCGCTTCCCTGGGGTGGGTTGAGCACCTGCGGCGGAGACTTCGAGAGGCGTGTTCATGAGCCATTTATTGTAACGAGCTGGCAGGTTGGAACGTATGCTAATTTGCCGCGACTGATGTCGATTCGAAGAGGGGAGAATTCCCGGTTGTAGTGGACTCCTCAGGTAACCGGCGCAGGCCGGGTGAATTAGCGACAACTCCCCTAGCTATAAGGACTTGGGATTGCTTGACATTCGTTACTCGCATCGCTAGGATCAACAGGTAACGTGGCTCGTTTGACAGCCTGTCCGGAGGATCCTCTGGTGGCAGGTCAAAACCGCTGTGCGGGTTGAGTTGTGTGTCTTGTCTGGAGCGCTCATTTCCACCTGAGGAAAAGCAATATGATGTGTGGTGAACGATCTTCTCGAGCAGTCGGTTGCTTCAAGAACGGGTGCTTGCTGCTATTGAGTGCGTTGATGATCCTGGCTGCCCCGCTGACTAGTTGGTCACAGGGTTTGACGCCTGAAAGCGCCCGCGTGCGGGCCATGGTGGACAAGGGCATCAAGTATTTGAACAGCTACACCAGCAAACCCCAGACGGGCAAGACCCGTAGCGAGGATCACATGGGGGACATAGGGGGGCGTGTGTTGCGGGCCCTGGCGATTGCCAAGTACCACGATGTCTACAAGATTCCGGGCGGCAAGACCAATCCCCACGTTGCCAGTGCCTTGGCCGAGTGTCGGGCAGCCAGTAAGACAACCAGTAAGCTTTATGGCAAGACGGGTGACCTGGGGGATCAGCTCTATGCGGCTGCATTGGCCCTGATTTTTCTATGCGAAGTGGATCCCAAGGGATCCAAGGTGGAGATTGCTGCAGTCACCGATTTTCTTATCAAACACCAGATGGGTAATGGGGCCTGGACGTACGTTCGCTATCAAAAACTGGGCTATGGTGATGTTTCGCAAACGCAGTATGTCGTGCTGGCTCTCTGGTCGGCCAAGCAGGTGGGGGCCTATGTCCCGGAAGAGGTCATTACCAAGGCCTGTGGCTGGTTGATGCGGACTCAGGAAGGTGCGGGAAGCTGGGGTTATCAACCGAAAGTCGATGGTGGAAAATCGCAACCGCATCGCAGTGACAATCCACCTCTCTCTGGTGCTGAAACACCAGACCAGGTCTGGTATTCGAATCATAATACAGCTCCGTCGCTGGCTGCTGCCGGCCTGAGCAGCATGTACATCACGGCGGGTATGCTCCAGTTCGTTCCTGCAGAACCGGTGGCCATCGTGGAGAAGAAGAAGAGTGTTTCTTCTATTCTGAAAATCAAGGAAGAAAAGAAAGAGCTGAAACCGTTGACCAATGCCCTGGACGCTGGGCGACTCAAGAATGGGTTGCAGAGAGGGGATGCCTGGTTCAACAGGAACGGCCTGTCGGCCAAGTGTCGCTGCAACTCGGGGAGAGACAAGTGCGGCGGCAAGGATCATTACCCGTATTACTATCTTTACGTTTACGAGCGTTACTGCACGTTTCGTGACCTGGCCAATCGTCTGAATGACCCCAGCCCCGGCTGGTATCAGCAGGGCGTGAACTACCTGGACGGAAAGCAAAACAAGAAGGATGGCAGTTGGCAAGGCGTGGGTAAGAACTCGATGAAAATCGGTCCCGCGGTAGCCACCAGTTTCGCGATCTTCTTCTTGATTCGCAGTACGCAAAAAAGTGTTGGCAAGCTTGCACAGAAGACGGATTTCCAGGGAGGCCGTGGACTACCGCAGGACACCACTGCGGCTCGCTTCCAGGGCTCCAAGGTACTCGGGTCACCGATCGGTGGAGACATCGACAGTCTGCTTGGATTATTGGAGGACGTGGATAATCCGAAGTTTGACAACATGGTGGCACTGCCCCCGGAACTGGTGTTATCAAAGGATCAGAAACAACGTAATTCGCAGGTGGCGAAGCTGGAGAAAGTAATCCGTAGCGGCAGTTACGAGGCGCGTCGGATTGCCGTCCAGAACCTGGCACGAGCTCAGGGGATGGATTCCGTGCCGATCTTGATTTTCGCGTTGAGTGATCCGGATGAAACCGTCATGAAGGCCGCCCGGGATGCTCTGCGGTTTGTAAGTCGCAAGATCAATGGATTCGGATTGCCGGATAAGGCGACAGATCCAGAGCGTGCCCGCGCCCAGCAGAACTGGCGCAACTGGTATCGCTCTGTAAGGCCGGACGTTAAGTTGGACTAGCAAGTCTCAAGGATCGTCGGGCCTGTTGGCCCCGCGGCGATCGCAACCAGGGATTAACCGTGGCAACCATTTCAAGTGGCAAAAAACGAAACCGACTGGTCGGTAGCGAGGCGATGAGCGTTTCGCAGTATGACCGGGTCTCCGGTCTGCTGGTCGCAACGATTATCTTCGTCGGCTTTTTCGTGCTCGTGATGTTCCTGGTCGTGTTGACGCACATGTTGAATTTCCGTGAGGCAGCGGTCAAGGTGACGTTGATCGAGCCCTTTGGTCGTGGTGAGAATGCCAAGGGCTACGAGCGAGATATGGAAGAGCCTGGCCTGGAGGAAATCGAGGAGTTTACGGAGCCGCGGATCGAGGAGACCTTCGAGGCCGTCACCGATACGATTACCAATAATGCAGCTGCGCTCATGTCGCTCAACACCGGAGCCACCTCCAGTAGTCATGGGACAGGCATGGGGGACAGTCGAGCATCAGGTCCGGGGGGCGATGGTACCGGTAACGTGGTGCCTCGCGTGGAACGCTGGCGGATTAGTCTCAAGGCGGCCAATATTAATGCGTTTGCCTCGCAGCTGGACTTTTTCGGTATCGAAATCGGAGCTTTGGGCGGTGGTATTTCGACCGTGGATTATGCTTCCAATGTCAGCGGTACGATCAAGAAGCGGCGCGTGACCGGGGGTGGGAATGAGAAACGCCTGTTCTTTCATCCGGAAGAAAAGGTATCCGAGGTCTGGACCCGGCAACTATTGGCCAAGGCAGGATTCCCGGTCAATGGTCGCGTCATCCTCCATTTCTACACTCGCCAGGCAGAGAACCAGTTGGCGAGCGCGGAAAATACTTACTTGCAGAAAGCCAAGCGAGGTTTGCCGGAAGTGCGGCGTACGTACTTTGCGGTTCGTCCCCAGGGAGGCGGTTTCCAGTTTTACGTGGTGCGGCAAGAGTATCGTGCTGTATTTCAGTAGCGGGCTTAATAGCTGCTGATGGATAGCAGCCAGGCCCTCTACGGAACAAAGAGTTGTCAATTAAATTGAAATTTTCGGTCGCTCCGTAAGGAAGTTAAGCTGACTTCACAGCGGGTGACTTTCACCTTTAACGTCGGATGAAGTGAATAGCATGCAAGGAGCAGAACAGGCAACATCGGTTTTTGATATTGCAGGGATTGTCCTTTATACCCTGTTGGGACTTACGGCCCTCTGGGGCGCCTGGTGCGTCATCGTGGTCTGGATGCGTGTGGGCCAGAAACGCTTTCGCAGTGAAAGTGACCAGGATGCGTTTCTCGATGCCCTCGATAAGCCATTGGAAGAAAGGGACTTTGATGCTATTTCCACCGCTTGCCAGACCGATCGTCGGGCCATGCCACAATTGATTTACCTGGCTGTGGTGAATCGCAAAATTGGTTATGCGAAGGTGCGGCAATTGGTCCTGGATCGTTTCCAGCGTGATGTGCTGGCCGACCTGGAGCATCGCTTGAGTTGGGTGAATACGGTGATCAAAAGTGCCCCGATGCTCGGCTTGCTCGGTACCGTGGTCGGTATGATCGGTGCTTTTGCCAAGCTCGCAACTGGTGATGGAGCGAAGCCCGAAGATCTGGCGGGAGATATCAGTACGGCCCTTTATACAACGGCCTGTGGCCTGGCGATTGCCATTCCCCTGGTCATGTGTACAGCCAGTATCAATGTACGGATTCGTAAGATGGAAGATCTGATTGGTGCAGGAATGACACGCTTCCTGGATACCTTCCGTGTAGCCCTGGGGAAATCCAAGCGGACGGAGAAGTAATCGATGGCGACCGAGACGTTAACACCCGAAGAGCAGGACGATTACGTTGCTGAGCCGGCGCTGCGCCTGGGCGCACGGCGACGTGAAGAAGATGTCGAGATGGATATCACGCCGATGATCGACGTGACGTTCCTATTGCTGATCTTTTTCCTGGTCGCTTCCAAGATGTCAGCAGACCAGGCGGTGGCCTTGCCCGAAGCACGTGCCGGAATTCCGATTTCAGCTACGAATTCGGTGGTGCTGGTGCTAACCAAGGCGGGCGCTGATGCCATTAACGTGACCGATGGTGGCAACAAGACGTTTTCATCCGACCTGGCTGTCCAGGAGGAAGAGATCACCCAGTTTGTAAAAGATGAGATTGCGGGCGTCGGCAGTGTCGGCAAGGGCCCCAAGCAGTATGTCCTGCTCAAGGCGGCCAAGGGGATCAAGCACAAGGAGGTCTCACGCGTGGCCCAGGCCGTGGCAGGTGCCGAGATCCCTAATCTTTATATCGCAGTGAAACACGAGGAATAGACCGGAATAAGGGTAGCTTGCTATGGGGTTTATGATTGCAGATGACGGACAGGAAAACGACACCGAAGTGGTATCGTTTTCGACCCAGGATGTCGATCGGGAATCGGAAATGGATATGACTCCGATGGTCGATGTGACGTTCCTGCTGCTGATCTTCTTTATCCTGACGGCGACCTTCAGTTTCCAGAAGTCATTGGACGTACCGACCCCCGAACCCGAGGAAGCCAGTACGCAGGCCCAGCCCCAGGATATCGAGGAAGACCCTGAATTTATCACCGTCCGGATCGATGCCACGAATACTTTTTTTGTCATGACCACGGATTGGGAGGAAGAGTGCCCCAGCAAGGAAGAATTGTATGTCAAGCTGCGGGAGGCACGCGAGGGGAACAGCGCGGGTCAGGTGCCGAACAAGATGGTGGTCATGGCCAACGGGGAGGCCTTGCATGAAAGGGTGGTGGCCGCCCTTGATGCCGGAGCCGCCGTGGGAATTGATGAAGTTCAACTCATGACGGTTGAAGAGGACGAGGAATAAAACAACAGATTTAGCAACGGCCAGCGAGTGCCGATTGGTTTAATAAGGTGAGTAAATGAGTGCCGCAAAGTTCTTAGATTACCTGGCAGGAACCGGATTGCTGGACGAGGGGATTCTCTCGAAACTGCATCAGAAAGTTGCCAAGAGTAAGAAAAACGTGTCTATCGAGGTAGTCGTCAAGGCGCTCATGGACCAGGGGCATCTGACCCGTTTCCAGGCAACCAAGTTGGTGACCGAGTATGGCGATCTGTTGAAGTCAGAGGCCAAGACAGACCCCTCTGTGAAAAAGCCCCCGGGTAAGAAAGAAGAGGAACTCGGGTTTGCCGCGGATGAATCCCTGGATGGCCAACAGGAGTTGGATAGTTCACCACCTGCTCATGACGATGCGGATGATATCGTTGAGCTTGAGGATGCCAGCGCCAGCTCTGCGGTAGGTAAGCAGGCCAGTGGCAGTCCGGCCTGGCAGGGTGAAGAGCAATTAGCGGCCACACCGGCTCCCCTTGATGATCCACTGGACGATGCGTTGGGCGATCCGCTGGCTGCGGATCTGGGTGCGTACGAGGAACCCACATCGCAACCGTCGCGTCCCAGTGGGGCCCCGCTCCAACTACCGGAAGCACCACGCAGCCAATGGGATACGAAGTTGATTATTGGTGGTTCGCTGGCCCTCGGGATTCTGGCGATAGCAGCCTTCGGCCTCTACTTTTATCTCCGCAGCGGCTCAGCTGCCGAAGTTTTTGAGGCGGCGGAGAGCGACTACAACACGGGTGCCTACCAGAATGCTATCGAGAAATACGAGATGTTCCTGAACAAGTATCCACGGCACGATAGTGCCAGCCTGGCCTGGGTGCGGACCAAAATGGCTGGCCTACGACAGAACGAGGGACGTCCCACCGAGGCGATGATCTATGCACTCAAGGAATTGCCGGAACTCAAGTCTCAGCCTGCTTTCAACGAGGGACGTGCCGAGTTGGCTAGTGTGTTGCCAGGGATCGCCGAAAAATTTGCTGACCAGTCTGCCAATAATAGTGATATCAAAAAGAAAACGGAACTGGTTGAATCGGCGGAAAAAGCCATGCAGGAATTGGTGCTGCCCCCGGACTATCTCTCTTCCAAGCTCAAGGAAAATCCTGATGTCAAATCACGCATCAAGCGTATCCAGGAAAAAATCGGAAACGTGCGACGTAATATCGATCGAGAAAACACCTTTACCGCGACACTGAAGGAGATCGAGGACTTAACAGATAAGGGCCAGACGGCCGATGCGTTTGTGGCTCGGAGGAAGTTGCTCCAGTCGTACCCGGGCCTGGAAGATAACGATGCGTTGGTGGAAGCGGTTACCAATATTTCCAAGAAGGAAGCAGAATTGGTGCGTGTGCTGGATTCCAGCAATACGCCGCTTACCGAGGAAGAGGCGGGTGCCGAGGGAGTCAAGATTCATCTCATCGAGCGTAATGCAGACGGCAAAGATGTGCCGGGTGTCGATGGCCAGGTTCGTTGCGTGTTGGCTGGTGGCGCGGTCTATGGAATCGATGTGTCCACCGGAAAGGTGACCTGGCGGCGTTCCGTGGGAACAGAAACCACGGTACATCCGCGGCCGATCTCCGAGGATCCCAAGGCCGATGCCCTGCTCGCCGATGGTCGTCGTAACGAGTTGATTCGTGTGAAATCTGCCACGGGAGAACTGGTCTGGCGATTGCCAGTCGAGGATGCCTTCCTGTCGCCTGTCTTCTACGAGGGCTCGTTGCTGGTCAATACGCGTTCGGGGAAATTGCTGGAAGTGAATCCGGAGACAGGGGAAGTTACACGGGTCGTTCAGTTCCCGATGGAAATATCAACGGCGATTGCTTATGACGAGGAACAGGGACTGCTTTACCAGGTCGGTGATCATGACAACGTTTATGTTGTGGATGCCGAGACCATGGAATGCCAGGAAGTGCTCTACTTGGGGCACAAGGAAGGCTCTGTGAAAGTGTCCCCGGTTTATGCCGTGGGATTCCTCTTGCTGGTGGAAAATGTCAGCTCCGATCGCTCGACCCTGCACGTTATTGCGATGAATGATAAGGGGCTGGAACTTAACGAGATCCAGAGTATCGGTCTGCGAGGTAACGTCGTGGTGCCGGCCCATGTGTTCGAGCGGCGCGTTCTCGTGGCTACGGACCTGGGTGCCGTTGGTGTCTACGATGTCGATCCCAATATCGATCCTCCGGTTCAGCCGCTAGGGAGTGTTAATGCCTCGGCAACTAAGTCGTTTGTAAGTTACCCGATTGTTTACCGTGGGCAGGTGTGGGTTGCCGGCAAGACGCTGGCGAAGTACCGCGTGCAACCTGCCCTGAGTAAGCTGAATCGGGTCTGGATCCAGGATGGTGGTGATACTTACGTGGCACCCATTCAGCGTGTGGAAGACGTTTTACTCTATGCTCGTCGTCGACAGGGTGCCGATGCGGTGACGATTTCGGCTCAGTCGATCGAATCCGAGGAGCCTTTTTGGCAAACGAACCTGGGGGCGCCTGCGAAGATGTCTCTGGACCGGAAGAACAACCGCTTGCGGGCAGTTGCTACACAGGCAGGCTATTTTTCCCTGCAAGGCGGCCCCGCGAGTAACGTGATTCTTCAAGAACCGTCGCTGGTTCAGGGGGCAGATGCCTCGTTGGACTTTAACCAGTTGGTTGAGTTCGATAGTGGACAACTGGCGGTGCTGGGAGGTAAGCAGCAGGCACAGGTCATGGTGATTGATTCGGCGAGTACACCGGCTCAACCTCGGTTGGTCTCCCTGGTGCCGTTTGGTACCCAGTCGGGTGAGGCAGTTGCTTTCCAGGAATCGTTGCTGGTTCCCTTCCAGGAAGGCATGATCAGGCTATTTGACCTCCAGGATGGTCAGCAAAGTGTGCTTCCCTTTCAGCCCCGTCTCCAACCGGGTGATCAGAAAGCCTGGTCGGCACCGGTAGTGGATCAAGAATCTCCCGGTCGGTTCATCGTGTTGGAAGATGGCCGTTTCCTGTATCGTATCGGCGTCAAGGAATCCCCGCAGCCACACCTGGCTGCCTTTCAGCAACGAACCCTGGAAGAACCGCTGCTGGGATCTATTGCAGCCCTCGGTGATACCGTGTTTGCGGTCTCTCGTCAGGCGGATCACGATGTGGTCGTCACCTTGCAACTGCCAGGCTTCGAGGATGATCACAAGTGGCCGTTGAAGGGTCGTGTGGTCTGGGGGCCCCAACGAGTTAACGATCGGGTGTTCGTGGTGTCTGACCAGGAAGGCTTGATCTGTTTTGACAGTGAATGGGCCTGGTGGCGAACGTCGGCAGTTCTGCGTTGGCAGTCTGAATTATCGTATGGTCATCTGGCAGGTGTGCCCCTGGAACATGCGGGAAGCTACTGGTTAGCTTCCACTTCCGGAATCGTCTGGCAGGTTGATCGTGAAACGGGCCAAGAGATGAAGAAGCCGGCGCCACTTCGTCTGCAGGAACCCTTGTGGGGAAATCCCGTGGTTTACGAGAAACAGCTCTGGCTTCCCGGTATCGATGGTGCCTTGTATGTAATTCCGTTGCCACCGGCAACTTGATGGTAGAACTCCAGTTAAAGTGATTTCATGGACCCCGTGCTTTGTTTAAATAGTGTTCGTTGCAGTCAACGCTGGTACGTGTTGCTGCGCGGGTGCCTATGGCTAGCGATCGTAACCGTTTTCGTGCGTCCCTGTGCAGCACAACTGCTGATCGATGAGTTAGCCAAACGACAGCGGTACGATCGAATCATAGTTCGCGTGGAAGGAAAGACCGAGACCTGGGATGTCGAACCCCTGCCCTACCCGGAACGCAAGTTGCCGGCCAATCCGAAAGGGTCCCTCGATGTTCGCTTGCTGATGGACGCCGAGGAGATCTACGAGGTTCGTTGGAAGGACATCGTTAAGATCGAGTTCTTTGAAGAAATTCTGCTGGGCGAGGCCGAGGTCCATATAGATGCCAAGGAGTTTGACCAGGCTTTTGATTACTTTCTTTTCCTGCACAAAAAGTTTCCCAAGATGAAGAAGCTGGATCCGGCACTGGATCGGTGTCTCTACCTGAACGCGGGCGATTGCTTTGCAGATGGGCGAGATTTCGAGGCCATGGCGATCCTGGAAGAACTGCATGCGAGAAATTCGGCTTTTGCGTTCAATGCCACGGCACCCTCGGTGCTGGAAGTGTTGGATCAAACAGTGGGGCGGATTCTTACGGATTACCTCGAAAAGAAAAATCATGCAGCGGCACGTGATCTGATCCTCAGGATGCGTCAGCGCAAGTACCGCTTGAAGACCACGGCGCAGGCCTCTGCCCAATTGGACCAGTTGGCTTCCGTGCAACGGGATAAAGCGCGGACCCTGATCGACAACAACCAGTTACGTGAGGCGGACCTGGCGGTGCGGGAGATGATGCGCATCTATCCGCTGGTCAAGGGAGGTCGAGAAATTCAGGCCGAGATTCATCGCAAGTACCCCCTGATCAACGTGGGAGTCACGCAGTTGCTGCCAGCTGCTAACCAGGGTGCAATTGACAACTGGGCGGTACGCCGGACCCATCACCTGATGCGTCGTATGATCATGGAGTTCGAGGGCCTGGGGCTGGAGAAAGGTCTCTATCGTTTTTCACTGGGAACCTTTCGTGAAAGTAATGACCGCCGCAGCCTGCGAATGCAGATTCGACCCCCTGCTCCGGGGATGGATCGAGAGCAGAAAGCACGCCTTATCAGTGGTTATGACCTGGCGACAATGCTGGTTCAACTAGGCGATCCCAAGCACAAGGATTATGTGCCGCAGTGGGCCGAGTTGTTCTCACATGTCGAGGTCGAGGACGTGTTTGACCTGAGAATCCATTTTCGCCGACCGCACGTTCTTCCGGAGTCGTTGTTGCAGATCTATCTCAATGGCGATGACACGTCCAAGGCCCCCGATCACTATGATGGTCCCTTCAAGTTGGGCGTGATCGATAAAAACGACAAGAATATCGTGCACTATGTTAGTAACCCTTACAACCGCGAGCCACCGGTCGTGGCCAGTGACAAATATACGCCTCCGGCGGAAATCGTCGAACGACGTTACGAGAGCAGCGAGAAACTAATCGGTGCCCTGAGGCGGCGCGAGGTGGATGTCGTGGATCACCTGCTGCCCTCCGCGGCGGCTACCCTGCACGGAGAACTGGGTATCGAGGTAGTGGCCTATGCCCAGCCAACCGTTCATATGCTGCTGCCCAATTACAAGAAGCCATTTACTTCCAGCGAGTTGTTTCGACGAGCGCTGGTGTTTGGTATTCGCAGGGAGGCCATCCTCAATGAATTGATCCTGCGCAAGAACGAGGTGCCAGGATGTGCGGTGATAAGTGGGCCTTTTTCTCGCGGGGCCTCGGATGACGATCCGCTTTCCTATGGCTACGATCAAACGCTCAAGCCGCGACGTTACTCGCCCTGGCTGGCCGTTACCCTGATGAAACTGGCCGAACGACGGTTGAAGGAAATTGCCGAACAGAAAGACGAAAAGCCTCCCAAGTTACAGACGCTGATCCTGGGACACCCGGCTGATGAAACGGCACGCCTGGCCTGCCAGGCGATCAAGTTTCAACTGGATGCGATCGATTTCAAAACCGAGCTCAAAGAATTTCCTCCCGGGCAGACCCGGGATCCCAAGGGCGAATGTGACCTGGTCTACGCCCGTATTGCCATGTGGGAACCCCTGGTCGATGCGGGGCGAGTTCTTTCTCGTGCCGGCATTGCCGGTATCGAGGACGAGCACGTCAATCGAGGTGTTCGTTGGTTGCAGGATGCCAAGCGATGGCCCGAGGTAACGGCTCGCTCGCGGGAATTGCACCGAGTCTGTCATGACAAGGTGGCAGTCATACCCTTGTGGCAAACCGTGGACCACTTTGCCTATCGTAGTGACGTGCGGCGAGCAGCATCACGACCAGTCACGCTTTACCAGGGAATTCAACGTTGGCGACTAGGTACGGACGAACTATCGGAGTAACCACAACTGTGAAAATTAAATCGAAACCCTGCCGCCTGAACGTTGGCACGACCCGGGTCGTGCTGCGCCAGGGTGTTTCGGTTTGGATGCAAAGACTGCTGTGGTTGTGCCTGCTGGTCCTGATCCCTGGAGGCTGCCAGTCCGGGAACGATTCCGGGGGAAATCCAGAAGAGGAAGTGACCAAGAAGGAAGACAAGAAAGATGATCAGGAAAAACCGTTTTCCTGGATTTATTCACCCTACGAGGTGCACGTCTGGGTGGCGATGGGCCCCTCCCCACGACTAACGGTTCGGCATCGTAATGCCATCCAGCGACGTTTGGCAGAACGAGCAGTCGGCTGGGTTGGTTATAGTTGGAACGTAGAGTCAGAAGCAGCACCGAGGGAATTAACCACCGATATCACACGTAACATGGAACGGCTGGAAGTTGAGGCGGTCGTGGCCCAGTTGCGGGGACCGGAACCTGAAAAGAAAAAGAAGAAGAAAACGGCTGACAACCCAAAAGAAATGACCGCAGAGGAAAAGTCGGCGACCGACAAGCCGAAAGAAGTGACTGACAAGGAAAGCGAAACAACCGCCGAGGAGAAAGCGGCAACCGACCAGGAAAAAGAAGCAACGGACAAGCCAAAGGATAAGGCTGCCAGCACCTCCTCGCTGGCCAGTAATACCTATCGCCACCTGCTTGCCAAGGACAAGTTGTACTTGCTGGGCGTCACGGACGAGGGCGATAGTTGGAAGGTGCAGGTGCGAGAACTGGACCTGCACACGCGTACCATCGGTGCCGTCTTCGAGCGTGTGGTCGAGGATCCCAGTCGCTTGCCGGATGAGGCGTTTGATGCGATTGCCGAGTCTTTCCACCCGATTGCACGTGTTAATGCGTCCCAGGGGAAATCCGCAGAGTTGACGGTGCGGGCCGGTGGCTTGGTTCAGAGCAAGGAATCACCCTTGTACGTTGGTTCACGTGCCGTGCTACGACCCGTGATTCGACGAAACAACCGTCTCGGCGAACCGCTGAAGGCTGGCGTGGTCGAGGTCGAATGGACGTACATTTTTGTGGACCATGAGAAGAACGGGCAACTGCAGTGCCAGGTCTGGTCCGCGATGCGGAATCCGATTGCCGGTCGTACCAGTTCCCGCACGCAACGCTTTGGACTGCTGGTCCGTCCGACGGGACGTCCGACGGAACTGAAACTCGTTGCCCAGGGGGACGAGTCGCATACGCTCAAGGGGTACGACGTGTTTGTCAAAACGCCACAACCGATTGGCAAGGATGAGAAACTTACCGAGGAAGAAGAACCGAAGAAACTGGGGCAGAGCGACTGGCGTGGCGTGATCGAGATCGATCCGATCAAGTCCGGGGTGCGCGTGGTCTACATCAAGAACGGTCAGCAACTGTTGGCCCGCCTTCCCATGGTGCCTGGTTACTATCCCGAGCAAACGGCTATTCTTCCCAACGATGACAGTCGCCTGAAGGTAGAATCTTACGTGGCCGGGATTCAGAACTCCCTGCTGGACCTCGTCATCCAACAAAAGGTGTTGGAAATTCGCATCAAGGGGAAGATCAAGCAGAAGAAGTTCGACGAGGCTAATACCCTGCTTGATGAATTACGGGAATTGACCAGCCTGGAAGACCTGGAAGTGTTGCTGCAATCCAAGGAACGGGAAATCTTTGCCACCAAGCTGGACCTGCGACTGGAAAAGAAGATTACCCAACTATTCCAGCAAACACGGGCCCTGATGGCCAAGTACCTAGACCCGGAACTGGAAAGTAAGCTGGTCCAGGAAGTGGACAAGAACCTCGGCAAGTGACCTTCCTCTCCTTCCATGAATCGTGCGTTTGCCATGCTCGGCAAGCCTGTTTTTATCAGGTACCCTGTGGGTGGCTCAAGCTGCTTCAATTCCTGCAGGGGGAAATGCGATGACGCTGGTAGAAAGTCGGCGAAAACGACTGACGATACTCTGTGCACTCTATCTTGCTCAGGGAATCCCTTGGGGCTTCATGGATATCACGCTGGTCAATTACCTGATCGATAGTGGGATTACCGTGGGGGAAGCCGCCAAGGTTGCATCTTTTATCCTCTTGCCCT
>Ga0315331_10001639_pt1 | contig 16827 bp, 19 predicted proteins | sample M160m34915metaG_FD_203456 | JGI IMG/M metagenome (GOLD analysis project Ga0315331, IMG submission 203456) | Ammonia-oxidizing marine archaeal communities from Monterey Bay, California, United States - M1 60m 34915 | ecosystem: Environmental > Aquatic > Marine > Intertidal zone | place: USA...
TGACGGGTGGGATCACCCAGCCTGGAACGGTCTCGGGGGGACCGTGGCATGCTATTTTTATCCGCCATATTGACCTGCTTTTGAATCGATGTGGAAACAGTATCGCGGCTCCAAAATGTTTTGCAATCTATTGCTATTATTTAGCTATAGCTAAATTGTGCAACGTATCTTTATAACTTTTTCTCTATGTAAACCTTGCACCCAAGCCTCGAATTCCCATAATCAAAGATTATTGGAGATTTGATGCGACAGATTCTTGCTCATTCGTGCACCGTTGCGCGCCGCTTGATTCTAAGCTGCGTATTGGCGGCTTTCGTTACGATTCCAGCATCAGCGAACGCCAAACCAACGATTCTGGCGACGATCGCCCAACTTGGCGAGCCCATGTCTCGTATCTTGGGCGACTGCGCCACAGTTGAGACATTGCTTGGCCCTGGCGTTGATCCGCATTTATACCGGCTGACCCGCAGCGATGTGGCCAAAGCCCTCCAAGCTGATGGGCTGATGGCAAATGGCCTCAACCTCGAAGCCCAAATGCGCTCTATGTTTGATCGACTGAGCGTGCGCAAGCCTGTTATCTACGCGGGCGAGCTACTAGCCCCAGCGAAAATCATCCTAACCGGCGGCACCGTGCCTGATCCACATATCTGGATGGACCCTAGGCTGTGGTCAGAAGCGTTATCCGCCAGTGCTGCCGCCACCGCCAAAGCCTTTCCAGTGTGCGCTCCAGACATCTCCCAGAATAAGGCTGTCGTTCTGGCGGAGATCGCGGCGATAGATGCTTATATTGAAGCGAGGGTCGCAACCCTGCCGCCGTCTGCCCGCGTTTTAGCGACTGCCCATGACGCATTTGGCTATTTTGGTAAGCGCTATGGCATGACATTGCTTGGCGTCCAAGGCATCTCTACAGAAAGCGAGGCTGGCGTTGCGCACATCCGGGACATGGCGCAAACCATCCATGACCGTCAGATCGCTGCTGTATTCGTCGAAACATCAACGGCCGCCCGCGCAGTCGACGCCGTGATTGAAGGCGCACGTGCGCTTGGTGCCGCGGTCTCAAAAGGTCCAGCACTGTTCTCCGACGCCATGGGTCCCCCCGGAACCTATGAAGGTGCCTATGTCGGCATGCTGGACCACAATGCCACGTCCATTGTGCGCGCCCTTGGCGGTATCGCGCCGGAATGTGGATTGAACGGGCGGCTAAACATCGCCCGTCACCAAAAGGACACCGCAGGATGAGCCCGGATCTCCGCACCGTCGCCAATGCTGAAGTGGTGCATGATGCTGTCGAGGTAGGCAGCCCGCTCGACATCTCCGGCCTGACAGTCGCCTATGACCGCGCACCGGCTTTATGGAATGTGGATTACGTGGCACCGAAGGGTGGACTGGTTGCTATCGTCGGCCCAAATGGTGCCGGAAAATCAACGTACCTGAAGGGTGCACTTGGTTTGACGCCTAAAATTTCGGGCCGCATTGCAGCTTTCGGCGCGCCGATCACAGAAGCGCGACGCCGGATCGCCTATGTGCCGCAACGGGAAAGCGTTGACTGGGAATTTCCAGCCACAGCGCTGGATGTGACTGTCATGGGCCTGTACCGTTCCATCGGCTGGCTCCGTCCCGTCCGTAAGAAGCACCGGGAGGCTGCATTAGCGGCCCTGGCAGAATTGGGCATGGCGGACTTCGCTGGCCGGCAGATCGGCCAGCTTTCTGGCGGCCAACAGCAGCGCGTCTTCCTCGCCCGTGCGCTGGTCCAAGATGCAGACTTGTACCTGATGGATGAGCCGTTTGCAGGCGTCGATGCAGCAACGGAACGCACCATCGTTAGCCTGCTGCGCAGGATTGCATCGTTAGGCAAGACAGCCATCGTGGTCCATCACGACCTGCAAACTGTGACTGAATATTTCGATCACGCGCTGATGATCAATGTCCGCCGCATTGCCGCCGGACCCATGGCCGATGTGATGACGGCGGAAAATCTGCAAAAGGCCTATGGCGGACGCTTAGCGGCACCCCAGTTGGCGGCGGCGGTTGGCTAGCCGCCCGCTCACCCCATGACAGACTATTGGCACAGCTTTTGGGCGGCGCTCACTCTGGGCGGTGGCTATAATTCGGTCGTTGTGATGGCTGGGTTAACAGTCCTCGGTGCAGCAGCAGGTCCGATAGGTACATTGATGATCCTGAAGCGTCGCCCACTGCTGGCAGACGCTGTTGCCCATGCCACCCTCCCCGGCGTCGCAATCGGCTTTCTTTTCGGCATCTGGTTGACTGGCGATGGTCGCAACAGCGCGTTCTTGCTTTCAGGCGCTGCATTGACGGGCGCTCTTGCAGCCGGCGCCATGCATCTTTTGAAAGACGGTGCGCGTATCAGTGAGGATGCAGCAACGGCTGCGGCGCTCAGCGTATCCTTTGGCCTTGGTGTCGCCCTTTTGAGTTTGATCCAGGCCCTGCCGACGGGCGGCCAGGCAGGCCTTAACGCCTTTCTGCTTGGCCAGGCGGCGACGCTTAATCAGAATGAAGCCTGGGTCTTGGCGATCGCAGGTGGCGCGGCACTCATTCTTCTTGCTCTGCTCTTCAAGGAGTTCGCCCTAATCGCGTTTGATCCGGGTGGGGCTGCCGCTCAGGGTCTACCCGTCAAGTTTCTAGACCTCATGATTACCGGCCTGATGCTGCTGCTGATTGCCGCCGGTCTCCGTGCTGTCGGTCTCGTGCTGATCCTGGCACTACTGGTAACGCCAGCCGCCGCCGCTCGGTTCTGGACAGACCGCTTGCCGCGGCTCGCTGCATTGGCAGCTATCATCGGCGCGGCTGGAGCCTATACGGGCGGAGCATTATCCACAGCGTTGCCAAACGCACCTACGGGGGCGGCCATTGTTCTGACCTTGAGCGCCATATTCCTATTCAGCCTTCTGTTTGCTCCAAAGCGCGGCGCTATCGCGGCTATCCTTCGGCGCCAGAGTCTGCGTCATGCGCTTCGCCGTCGTCAGATCCTTGTCGAACTCGCAGCAGGCGCAAACCCCGCTGATCCCAAATTGGCCCGCTCACTCGGCTGGATAGATGGCGACGGTTCCGCCACACCGAAAGGGGAGGCCGCAGCCGAAGCTTGGCTCCGCGATGAGCGATTGCGCGACCACTACTTGGCTGACCGGCCTGAAGATGCAGGCCGTCTCCTCGCCGCCGCCTTTACCCCGCTGACTGATCTCCTTCCACGCGACGTCATCGCCGAGCTGGAGCGGCACGAGGCATGATGTTTCTGCAACTTGATTTCCCAGCAATGCTCGTGGCGCTGCTGGCGGCCCTTTCAGCGGCACTGATAGGCAATGTCCTTGTCCTCCGCCGTCAAGCCCTGATGGGCGACGCCTTATCCCATATGGTGCTACCAGGTGTGGTTGGCGGTTACATCCTGACCGGCGATACCAAATCCTGGTCCATGGTTTTAGGCGCGCTTGTCGCAGCCCTCACGGGGGTCGGATTGATTGTGATAATCCGAAGATTGGGTCGGCTCGACGCCTCAACGGCAATTGGGGTCGTGCTGACCATGCTATTTGCGCTGGGGGTCGTCATGCTGGAATTGGCGGACGCCTCCAACGTTCACCTGGATATTGAGCACGCGCTCTACGGCAGCCTGGAAGCCGCCATCTGGATCGGCCCATTGACCTGGCAGGAGGCGTTGCAGCCCGCGCAGTGGGCCTCTCTCCCCCGGGAAATTCCCATGCTGCTAGCTGTGCTTGCTGTACTGGCCATCGCCATGGTCGTTGCGTTCAAGGAAATACGGCTGACCGCATTTGACCCTGACTACGGCGCGGCATTGGGCCTGCCAGCATGGGTCAGCGAGTTGGCTATCAATACTGCCGCCGCCCTGGCCGTTGTCGCAGCCTTTGATGCTGTCGGTTCAATCCTCGTCATCGCAATGCTGATCTGCCCCGCAGCATCTGCCAGATTGATCACCGACAGATTAGCAGCACAAATCTATGTGAGCCTTCTGATTGCCGGCGCTGTCGCTATTGGCGGATATGGTGCTGCAGCATGGGCAGCGCCGGCGATCGGGCTTCCGGCGGCCTTGAATGCGGCAGGAACGATCGCTGTCACTGGCGGCGTAGCCCTTGCCATTGCCGCAGGTTGGCGCGCTTTCCGGCGTCACCAGCCGGGCTCCGCGGAGCCTACGCCCGCACTCAACTCATAATTTGTCTCAATTAGAGATAGACTGCACCGCGCGACACCTGCTAACAGATTCCTATGGTTCACCAAACCAAATCCACAGCCGCCAGCCTCAGCGTTATAACGCTGCTTCTAGCCGTCACGCTCACAGCTTTGCTGGCGGCAAAGCCTGCCGCAGCGAGTAAGCCTCCACGCACGTTTATCGTCATTGATGCAGCGTCTGGCCAAGTGCTACTGGACGAAGCGGCAGACCTGGAAATCTATCCCGCCTCTCTCACCAAAATGATGACGCTGTATCTCTTGTTTGACGCCCTCAGGTCCGGGCAGCTCAAAATGAGTTCGCGCATCAAGTTTTCCAGGAAAGCCAGTCGGCAAACGCCCTCGAAACTCGGCGTGCGTGCAGGGCGGAGCATATACGTCCGCACCGCAATCCGGGCGCTTGCGATTAAGTCTGCCAATGATGTTGCAGTTGCTGTAGCGGAACGGCTGGGCCGAACCGAAAAGCGCTTCACTGAAAAGATGAACGCGAAGGCCCGTGCACTTGGCATGACCCGCACGAATTTCGTCAACGCCTCTGGCCTGCATGACCCTAAACAGGTCTCGACTGCTCGGGATATGGCACGCTTGGCCCGCGGGCTCCGTTACAAGCATCGGCGGTACTATAAGTATTTCAAAGCTGGGTCTTTTCGTTATGCCAAGCGCACATATCGCGGCCACAATCGCTTCCTGAAGACCTATAAAGGCGCTGACGGCATCAAGACCGGCTATATTCGGGCTTCGGGCTTTAACCTTGCTGCATCTGCCGTGCGCGGGCGGAAGGGCAAGGAACGCCGTCTGATCGCCGTTCTTATCGGCGGCAAAAGCTCCGCAGAACGTAATCTGGATATGGCCGGGCTGATGGATGCAGGTTACCGGGCCGCGCGATCTATGAAGCATCGGCGCTATGTCGGCATCGCCCCTCTCGCGCACGATTGGCGCAGCGGCGGACGGGCAAAACCACCCAAGCGTCGCCCTGGCTCAAAGCCCGCACGCAACAACCGCGAGCCGCTGGTCGCGTCTGCCAGACGCGGCGGCGGTAAAGGCGGATATGCTGTTCAAGTAGGGGCTGTCCAGAGCCAACGTGCGGCACTGAACCTTGCCCGCAAACGCATGGATCAACTTGGTCGTATCGTTGGCGGTGGAAAGCCTATGACTGTACCGTTGGCGCGACGGAGCGGCCGATTACACCGCGCGCGCATTGCCGGATTGCCAGAAGCGCAAGCGGCCAATGCCTGTGTCATCCTTAAACGTGCGGGTCATGGCTGCCTCGTGGTCGCACCATCAGGCTAGCGTCTTTGGATATTGGCAAACTGAACACTTGCAATTGGGCCTCGGCCCGTTGCACATTCCGTTTGTAATCAGGTTTTCGAAAGGGCTGCACCCATGGCGGCGAAAGCACGTATTTATCGGCCTGCCCGCACAGCAATGCAGCAGGGCCGCGCCAAAACAAAACTCTGGGTTATCGACTTTGAGCCATCAGAGCAGCGCCGCGCTGATCCACTGATGGGTTGGATTTCATCTGGCGACACACGCCGCCAACTCTCGCTCAGATTTGATACTAAAGAAGCCGCAATCGCTTATGCGGACGACAAAGGCCTCTCCTATACCCTGCAGGAACCCAGAGAACACAAACCAAAAACAAAAAGCTACTCAGACAACTTCCGCTGGTAGCACGCCCGCATGGTCCAGTGCCCTGCAGCCGCAACAATTACCCTTATCCGCCCTTCGCTTAGAAGGATGAAGTAAGCGCCGTCTAAGCTGCAGATGCAGTGGAGAAAATATCAGTAAAAACAAATTTTTCGGAGATTATATGAATCGTCCAACGATTTTCCGAACCGTGTCGTGGCCCCGTAGCTCAGCTGGATAGAGCATCGGTCTTCTAAACCGAATGTCGCAGGTTCAAATCCTGCCGGGGTCGCCAAAATATTGATACAAGATATAATTATTGGTTTTCTCGCATCTCTTTTTAGGCTCAATTTATCCCAGCAACCACGCGATATGGCATTGGGGCGCCCTCGATGGGACCTGATAAGAAAGCCATAGCCGCATCAGCACTCTATGCGGGCTACTTTTGCTGCACTGGGTCCCTCAATGGCGTTATCCTGAAAGGGGTTGCGTCATTCTATTGTTGTCCTTCAAGGCTGACCTGAGGGCTGACGAGATCGCCGCCTTGATCTGGCCGATGGTGTTGGACGCCCGTGGGCGTGTAAGTGCTTGTAATTGCGTTTTGTGACTGCGTGGCCAAGCGTGGCGGCAGACAGATCATTCCATTGCACCCGCAGCTGCAGTGGGGACTGATTGCACCGCGCCAGGTGACGGGGGCTGACGGTGCGGTGGTTTTGTCTGAGGGTCGCGTTCCGATGCGGTCAGCCAGCTTGGTTTGCGGCTTTGTATGCCGAGGCTGGCTATGACGGTTGCTCGCGTCATCACGGGCGACGCACGTTCATCACGAAGGCGGATCGGCTTGTGTATTCCGGCAGGCGGCAAAAGTAATAAGGTACCGACTCAAGTCCGAATTAGGGGAACGAAAGTTGGCGCTCGCTGCCTCTATCTAGTTGGCAATGCCCGCTCCCAGATAGAGCCTAAATTGTCTAAAACTGGCGCTGGGAAGAAGTCCTCTTTGCCGAAGCGTCAGAAGGCAACAGCTGCTAAGGATCGCAAAAAGGGCAAGATAAAGCCGAGTGCAAAAGCCAAGGGTACTAGCCGAGAAATGGCAATTTGTAGCTGCCGCATTTATGACCGCCGGCTTAGAGAATATCAAAGCCCGGGGTTTCTTTTCGCGAATAGGCGAACCCCTCAATCCAACCTGAAATCTGCTGCTGCCGGAGATGCATCGCTTCGAAATTTTCCCGACGGCTTAGCGGCACAGATCGAACGGCACCAGGGAACCGAGACATAGGTAGTGGGGGAATTACCGGCGCAGCATTCATGCGCTCCGCATATCGTGCCCTGATGTGCCAGCTCGGACAGACTTCGACGACGACGCCACAAGTAGCCACGTTAACTGGTCTATCCAAGGGCATCGACGCTCCGCACTATTAATTTAGCAACTCAATATGAGATTTTACTTTTGTAGTTTGTTAGATGCCGCTCGGTCGCGGGCGTAAAACTCAACGGTATGCATGATTTTCATGCGGAGGAACGCGATGCCGCTTGAATGAGATTGGCTTCGTCGCACAAGTTTAGCGTCGTCGCCACTTGAGCACAGCTTACATGTCGATGCCAATAACATGTCAAAGCAGCAGGGTTTATTCCCGCCCAAACGTCAGCGACGCCCAGACCGAATGCCACACAGCCCCTTTGCTGATGACAAGATCTTGTGGCGGCTCCTGCAATAAGACGGCGTTTAACATATAGACGCCTGGGGCCTGGGCTGTTTCGATGCGTCCGCTGGCGTCGGTGCGCAGGCGGCTGATGGTGACAGCGCCGTCTGGCGCTTTGTGAAAGACCTTAACTAAAGCGCCAGTGCGGGGGGCCCCTTCGAAATATAGCCGGATGGAAATCGGCGCGCCGCTGGGCGCTAAATAGGGGTTTTGTTCGGCAACCAATTCATGGGGCAGACCTGTTAGGCTGTCCTCCCCCACGCCGGCGCCGATGGCAATCAATGCTTTAGCATGGCGCACATAAGATTCTTTAAATCCGCTGTCAGGCAAGCCGCGCGCCCGATGGGCCTCCAGGGCACCGTCGAGGCCCTCTTTCGCGGCGAAGCGCGCGAACTTACCCCAAACCTTGTAGGTGAGAAAGTCAAGTTTGGAGTGATAGACGATCTGGGCAAGGCCGTCTTCCATCGCTGACTCATTAACAGCCGGTCGGTCGCCGATAAACGAATCTACCGGACGCCGCGTGCCGTTCTCGATGATATCGAAGCTTTTCAGCCATTCCGGAATATAACTGAAGGCGGTGCCGACCATATTTTGGCCGATACGAACTTCCACCTGCAACGCGCCACGCTCGGCGACGCGCGGCTCCAGCGGCTCCAACCAGAACTCATGAGCCAGGGCCGATGGTGCCGTAAGCACCAAGACGAACGCCGCCGCCAAGATTCTGCGATTAGCCATATTGCTGAAACCCTCTGCTTGCGATTGCGGGCGACCTTATGGCAAGTCTGCCTGCATAAATGTTTGACGCAGGGCGTAATTCCACCGCGCGATCAGTATTCAGTGCGAGCAGGACAATCTGCGATCCCGCAGGTTCATACTATTCTGGCTGCCACGAACCTGGAAGGGTAATGACGAATGAGCATCATGCAGGGCGCAATTGTAAGGCGCGCAACCAAGTTTACGCTCCTGGTTTGGGCGGCGTTTTATCTTGTGGCGCACGTCCAGAAAGCCGTCGCGCATTAAATCCAGCCTGCTGTCGTTGAAATTGAAGTTGCGTCCAATGGTGCGCTCAATATCGATACGCGCCTCAATCTCGAAGCTTTTCTGGCTGATATCGGCAGCGACCATGAGGATACGGACGATGCGCCGACGGCTACCCTTTACGACACGTTGCGCCAATTAGGGCCTGCGGCCTTAACGCGCCGGGCGACTGACGCCGCTGGTGTTCTAACTGGCGCAATTACGTTGACGGTCGACGATATGGTCCTCCCGCTGGAAGTGGCAAATGTCGATGTTCCTACAGTCGGCGACCCATCAGCCGCGCGCCGGTCCAATATAGTGTTTGAAAGCGCCACACCTGCCCGCGCTGAGACGCTTGTTTGGCGGGCGTCGAGCCGGTTTGGCGTCACTGCCCTTCGCGTTCGACGCCACGGCGACGAGCGGCCGTATTACGGCGCCCTGATTAACGCGGACACATCGAGCAATCCAGTATCCCTGGATATCGCGGCCGAACAAACGCTGACCGATATCGTTGTGCGTTACGTAGCCTCCGGTTTCGATCATATCGTGCCCAAGGGACTGGATCATATCCTGTTCGTGATCGGCATCTTCCTTTTGAGCCCACGGCTTCGGCCACTGCTGATCCAGATCACTAGTTTCACCATCGCCCACTCGATAACGTTGGCACTGGGCGCGCTTGGCATCCTGTCAATCCCAGGGGCCATCGTCGAGCCATTGATTGCGGCATCAATCGTCTTCATCGCCTTGGAGAACCTGATGACTGACCGCCTGCATCCGTGGCGACCGATCATCATATTTGCATTTGGCCTGCTGCATGGTCTTGGTTTTGCCAGCGTACTTGGTGAGTTTGGCATGCCGACAGGCGATTTCATCGCGGCGCTGCTGGCGTTTAACGTCGGCGTAGAGTTCGGACAATTAGCGATCGTGGCAGCTTGCTACCTGACAGTTGGCTTCTTCTTTGGGAGCAAACCCTGGTACCGACGTTTCATCGTGGCACCTGCGTCGATCGCCATCGCCGCAATCGCTATCTTCTGGGTGCTGGACCGCACCGGCGTGAACGCTGTCTAGAGCGAGACCAATCAAGCCAAAGGTAACGCCAAGCATCAAGAATCGGTGCAGGATCGTATTACCATTAGAAATGGCACTGCTTTCAGACGAAACGGTTGATGTGAGTTTTCAGCCCGGCTGTTCGCCCGGTGGTCGATTAGTGTTCTAGGCCGCCGCTGCTTCGAATAAAGTCAATAATTACCTGCAAGCCGTCCCCTGTTTTCAGATTTGTGAACACAAAAGGCCGCTCACCGCGCATCCTCAACGTATCTGACCGCATGACGTCCAAGTCTGCGCCAACGAGCGGTGCCAGATCAATTTTGTTGATTACAAGCAGGTCTGAGCGCGTGATGCCCGGCCCGCCTTTGCGTGGAATCTTTTCGCCTGCCGCAACATCAATCACATAGATGGTGATGTCTGCCAGTTCTGGGCTGAACGTGGCGGCCAGGTTATCGCCACCGGACTCGATCAGGCAGAGCTCTGCCAACGGGAATTTCACGCACATATCGGCGATGGCGGAAAGGTTGATGGATGCGTCCTCGCGAATTGCGGTATGGGGGCATCCACCAGTTTCGACGCCTTCAATCCGTTCTGCCGCTAATGCGCCAGAGCGTGTCAGGATCATCTGATCTTCTTTGGTGTAAATGTCATTGGTGATCACAAATAGGTCGTGCGCGTCACGCATTCCCTTACATAACTCCTCACAAAGAGCGGTCTTGCCGCTCCCGACAGGGCCTCCGATGCCAACGCGTAGGGGGCCATTTGAGGAAACGCTCATGATCGGAATATCCTTGCGTATTGGATCTCATGGCGCATGGATACGATCTCATGCGCCGGGGTTGATGTCCAGATTTCGTCCAGGCTGTTAGGCTTGGATAACGCTGCTTCAGCAACGATTGGTTCAAGCGCTGCAATAACGCGCTGGCCATCAGTTTGGCCAAGTGGGATCAAGCGGACACCGGCGGAGATAATATTGGCGGCAACCGCTTGGAGGTGCAGGGGCAGCGCGTCTGTTAATGCAGCGCCATGGACGGCGGCCGTGAATCCTGCCGCCACAGGCAGAACAGGCCTTGCACTCAAAGCAGCAGTGAACGTGTCCAATTCTGGATTAGGCCAAGCCGCTCGAACGGTTTTCAGAAAAGCTTCACCCTGGTGTTCGGCCTCCAGAAGCAGCTCAGCCGTTGGGACCCATGTAGCTGCCTCTTTGGCCAGCGCCGCTGCTGTTTCCGCCGATGCACTATGAGCTGCTGCGAAGAACCCGGCGTCTGTGCGGCCTGAGCCAAAGCGTAACAAGCTTGCACACCAGTCGGTCAAGGTTTCAGGATCACTGACCACGCCTGCTTCAATCGCACCCTCAAGCCCATGACTGTATGAAAAGGCACCGATTGGGAAGGCAGGAGAAAACCAGGCTTGCAGACGCAGAAGGACGGCGATGTCAGTCATGGTCATGGCTATGGCCGTGATGATGATCTTCGTCATGGGCATGCACATGGCCATGCTCGCCGTAGGCACCACCTTCTGGCTGAAACGGCTCCGCTACGCTTCGTGCTCGGCCGCCAAGGCCCTCGACCATCGCCGCCAATACATGATCATGGCGGATCAAAATCCTGTTGGCTTGTACCTCAGCTGGCGTGTGCCGGTTACCCAGGTGCCAGGCCAGGCGCATCAGCGCCAAACGGTCGTGAGCTGTTACTTCCAACAGGGGCTCGGGTTTGGCGCTGATCTGAAACCAACTACCATCTTCCGTCTGCAAGCCATCGCCCTCCGCCATAGCAACGGCCTTGGGAAGATCCAGCAATACGTGCTCGCCATTGCTGGCTTGGAGGCGGATCCGGCGACGGTGCCGTGCATCAAAATCAAGCGGGATTTCGGCGGTTGATTCACTAGCGGGCCAATGACCCGCAATTGCATGGATTGATGCTGTCAGCATAGCGGATGCCGCATCGTCTCTCAGTTTGCTAAACCCAATCAAAACAGGAAATACCGCTGTGCAAGGCTGACCACTTCAGCGGGCTCACAAGTCAGTAATACGCCATCGGCTTTGACCTCGTAAGTCTCTGGATTCACTCCGATATCGGGTGTCAGGTTGTTCAACTTCATGGAAGCTTTTGAGATATCGCGAACGCCTTTGATCGCAATAAGTTCTTTATCCACGTCTAGCCCTGCATTCAGTCCAGCTTCGCTCACGAAGGAAACGCTGGTCGCTGTTCTGGCTTTTCCGTATGCACCGAACATGGGCCGGTAATATTCTGGTTGTGGTGTCGGGATGGAAGCATTCGGGTCGCCCATCACGGCGGCTGCAATCATGCCGCCTTTCACCACCAGATCAGGCTTCACGCCAAAAAATGCAGGCGACCACACAACCAAATCTGCCAGCTTACCGACTTCAACAGAGCCAATGTGCTCGGACATGCCATGGGTAATGGCAGGGTTGATTGTGTACTTCGCGATGTAGCGGCGGGCGCGGAGATTGTCGTTCTTGCCAGTCTCACCTTCCATCCGCCCGAATTGGCGCTTCATCTTATCTGCCGTCTGCCAGGTGCGGATGAGCACTTCGCCAACACGGCCCATGGCCTGACTGTCCGAAGCGATGATCGAAAATGCGCCCATGTCATGCAGAATATCTTCGGCTGCAATGGTCTCCTTGCGGATACGGCTTTCAGCGAAGGCGACGTCTTCTGGAATGCGTGGGTCAAGGTGATGGCAGACCATGAGCATATCCAAATGCTCATCAACCGTGTTGACGGTATAGGGCCGCGTTGGGTTTGTGGACGAAGGGATCACGTTATCCAACCCGCAGAACTTGATGATATCCGGCGCATGGCCGCCGCCTGCGCCTTCAGTATGAAACGCATGAATAACGCGACCTTTCAGGGCCGCGATGGTATCCTCAACAAAGCCGCTCTCATTCAGCGTATCGGTGTGGATCATTGCCTGGATGTCCATTTCGTCCGCTACATTGAGGCAGTTGTCGATGGAGGCAGGCGTTGTCCCCCAGTCCTCGTGCAGCTTAAGCGCACAGGCACCGGCGTTGATCTGGTCGATAAGCGGCCCGGGCTCAGACGTATTGCCCTTGCCGCTAAAGGCCAAGTTCACGGGGAATGCGTCGGACGCCTCGATCATGCGCGAAATATGCCATTCGCCAGGTGTGCAGGTGGTGGCGTTAGTGCCCGTCGCTGGGCCAGTACCGCCGCCGAGCATGGTCGTCATGCCGGAATACAGCGCCTCGTCGATCTGCTGCGGGCAGATGAAGTGGATGTGGCAGTCGAATCCACCGGCCGTAATGATTTTACCTTCGCCTGCAATCGCCTCAGTCGAGGGGCCAATGATGATATCGACGCCGTCCTGAATATCGGGATTGCCAGCTTTGCCGATGGCCACGATGCGGCCATCCTTGATGCCAATATCGGCTTTTACGATGCCCCAATAATCTAGGATAATGGCATTTGTGACGACCGTATCAACTGCACCGTCGCGGCGGCGGACCTGGGATTGCCCCATGCCATCGCGGATGACCTTGCCGCCGCCGAATTTCACTTCGTCGCCATAGGTCGTGTAGTCTTTCTCGACTTCAATGAAGAGCTCCGTATCAGCGAGGCGAACCTTGTCGCCGACCGTTGGGCCGAACATATCAGCATAAGCATTGCGTGAGATTTTCACTGGCATGATCTCAGTCCTTCCCGTCCAAAGCGCCCATGACCTCTTGCCGGAAACCCATAATCCGAAGCGCCCCGCCAAATGGCACAAGCTGGACGGTACGGGATTGGCCAGGCTCAAAACGCACGGCAGTTCCGGCCGCTATATCTAGGCGCATGCCGCGCGCTACGGCTCGGTCAAAGTCCAGCGCCGGGTTGGTTTCAGCGAAGTGATAGTGGCTGCCGACTTGGATCGGACGGTCGCCGGTGTTTGCTACATCAACGCTGAGCGCTTCTAGGAAAGCATTTAGTTCAATATCGCCAGGGGCGGCGATGATTTCACCTGGTATCATCTGATAGCTCCTTAGCGGATGGGATCATGAACGGTGACCAGCTTTACGCCGTCAGGGAATGTTGCTTCGACCTGGACGTCGTGGATCATTTCTGGGATGCCTTCCATCACTTGATCGCGGGTGATGACGTGGGCACCAGCTTCCATCAGATCTGCCACCCGGCGACCATCGCGGGCGCCCTCAACAACAAAATCGGTGATCAGCGCAATAGATTCAGGATGATTCAGCTTGACCCCGCGCTCAAGGCGCCGGCGGGCGACGATCGCCGCCATGGCGATCATCAGCTTGTCCTGTTCTCTTTGGGTTAGCCGCATGGTTCCTCCATTAACAAAGCCAAACGCGTGGGGCTGTTGCAGGGCGACCAAGCGCCCTGTGCCGAAAGGTGCCGATAACATCCGCAAGCATGCTTTTAAGCCTTCCAGCGTCATCTCCCAACATACGGGCAATTAACAAACCGCGCACATGGGTGGCACCAGCGAACAGAGGCAAGTTAGCCATTTCAATCTGCAAATACTCAGTGTGCGACTCTGCATCAGGCGCGGCATAGATCATTGTAGCAAGCGCCCGTGCGCTTCGGAGTCCGGTAGCCGTGAATAGGCTGTCACCGCCACCGTCGATCAGCATCCGGTCTCGCCAAACGGGTTCACCGGCGCGATCGATCTGCCAGTAATCTGTGAGTTGCCCGGAAGCAAAGGTCTCATTGTGCGCCTTCCGACCGAGCACAATGGTTTCAGCCATAAGCAGGCGGGAATCGCCAGCAAGATCAATATTGATTTGCCGGTTTAGAAGCGCACCGTTGAACAAGATAGTCTCCTGCGGCAGCCATTCGAGCGCAGCGGCTGCATCGAGTCTTAGTGTTGTTTGCATCTGTGCCGGCGCATCCAGCGCACGGTAGATTTTCTCCGCCGCTTGCCCTGAAACGACGCCTTCTGCGCCAGAATTACAGTCAACAGTTACGGACAAGCTATCCCCACCCGCAACGCCTCCCGCAGTGTTTGCCAGCACAACCTCTGGCGCTTCGCCGTGGGTGCGTGGTGTCAAGAGACGGGCCGGACTAGACGCGTAACGTTCTACCAGCCGGGATTGGCCGGTTGCATCGGCTGCGAACCTTAGACGGGCTTCGCCATGGCTGCGCTGGAGCGCGCTATCAGACGCTGAGGCGGCGTCGAACATCGGCTTCTTCCAGTTCACTGGGGGCTCCGGACATAACGACTTCGCCTCTATCCATGACGATGAACTGATCTGCCAGCTCCTTTGCGAAATCGAAATACTGTTCGACCAACAGGATCGCCATATCGCCGCGTTCTGCAAGCGTCGCAATCGCGGCACCGATTTGTTTGATGATCGAGGGCTGGATCCCTTCCGTCGGCTCATCCAGGGCAAGCAGGCGAGGCCGCATAACCAGCGCCCTGCCAATAGCAAGCTGTTGCTGCTGACCGCCCGAGAGATCACCACCACGACGGCCAAGCATGTCGTTCAATACAGGGAAGAGCTTGAAGACTTCTTCCGGGATGGTTCGCTCACTTCTAGGCAGCATTCCAAACCCGGTTTTGAGATTTTCCTCGACGGTCAGCAAAGGAAAAATCTCACGACCCTGCGGTACAACAGCGATACCAGCGCGGGCGCGGTCTGCTGCTCCCATGCGGGAGATATCCTTATCTTCCCACATGATCGCGCCGTCCCGGATAGGAGTTTGGCCAACAACACCTCGCATCAGGCTGCTTTTGCCAACGCCATTACGACCAAGCACGCAGGTTACTTGGCCTTTCATTGCTGACATGGATACAGATTTCAGCACCTGGCTGGCACCGTAATACAGGTTGATATTCTCTACCTTCAACATGTCAGCGCCCCAAATACACTTCGATGACGGCCTCATTCGCTGCCACAGTATCTAGTGTTCCCTCCGCCAATACGGAGCCTTCGTGTAGCGCTGTCACTTTGCAGTCCAAAGCGCGGACAAATTCCATATCATGCTCAACAACAACGACCGAGCGCTGGCCACCAGAAATGCGTTTAAGCATAGCTGCGGTTTGCATGGTTTCGGCATCTGTCATACCGGCGGCAGGCTCATCAATCAGCAGAACATCGGGATCCTGTGCCAGGACCATGCCAATCTCTAGCCACTGCTTCTGACCGTGGCTGAGATAGCCGGCAAGTTCATTGGCGCGTGCGGTCAACGCAATTTCATCCAGGATAGATTCGATGCGTGTCTTCTGATCCGGGCGGAGCTTCGCGAATAGGGAGAAGCGCGCTCGCCGGTCGCCTGCAAGCGCGAGCTCCAAGTTTTCGAAGACTGTATGGTTTTCGAACACTGTCGGACGTTGGAATTTCCGCCCGACGCCAAGCTTGGCGATCGCAGCTTCATCCAACTTGGTCAGATCATGGCGACCATGCAGCAGCACATCACCGCGATCAGGTTTGGTTTTCCCGGTGATTACATCCATCATTGTCGATTTGCCAGCCCCGTTTGGGCCAATGATTGCGCGAAGTTCGCCGGGCTCCAGGAACAGGCTCAACTGGTTCAGCGCGCGGAAGCCATCGAATGTGACTGTTACGCCGCTGACATACAAAATGGCATCGGTCAGTTTTGGGTTATCAGTCATCACCAACCTCTGTCGCTGGCGTTCTGGACGGCATTCGTTTGCGCATGACCAGTTCCCGCAAGCGCGCCATTTCACCGACAATGCCTTTGGGGAAGAACAGGGTGACGGCGACGAATAGGCTACCTAACGCAAAGAGCCAGAATTCCGGCAAAGCGCCCGTCAAATACGTCTTGGCGTAATTGACTAGAACAGCACCCAGCGCTGCGCCAACCAGCGTTCCACGCCCACCAACGGCAACCCAAACGATGATTTCGATGGAATTTGCAGGCTGGAATTCACTAGGGTTAATGATCCCGACTTGTGGAGTGTAGAGCGCACCCGCAACGCCCGCCATCATGGCCGAGACCACGAAGGCGAAGAGTTTGTATTGCTCGGCCCGGAAGCCAATGAACCGGGCGCGGCTTTCAGCATCGCGCACAGCTGTCAGCACGCGTCCGTATTTGGATGTCGTCATGCCACGGCACAATAGATATCCACCCGCAAGCGCTATTGCAGAAGCAAGCATCAGACCGGCGCGGGTGGCGGCTGCCTGCAAATCCAGACCCATGAATTCTTTGAAGTCTGTCAGGCCGTTATTGCCGCCAAAACCCATATCATTCCTGAAGAATGCAAGCATCAAAGCGAAGGTCATGGCTTGGCTAATGATCGAGAA
>Ga0315331_10001640_pt1 | contig 16825 bp, 12 predicted proteins | sample M160m34915metaG_FD_203456 | JGI IMG/M metagenome (GOLD analysis project Ga0315331, IMG submission 203456) | Ammonia-oxidizing marine archaeal communities from Monterey Bay, California, United States - M1 60m 34915 | ecosystem: Environmental > Aquatic > Marine > Intertidal zone | place: USA...
AGCAGCACCTTCCGTAGCCCAGTCAACTGATCTTGGCCTAACAAAAATGGGGGACACTTCATGGCAGACAGTTCTCGACGGGGTCATGGGTGGCCGCTCATCCGGACGCGTCAAAGTCACGCAGGACGGCACCGTTTCCTTCGCCGGAAAACTATCGCTCGAGAACAACGGTGGCTTCTCGCAGATCCGTCGCAAGGTCTCGGGTGAACAACTTGCCGAATCAACTGGAATGGTATTCGAAGTCCGCGGCGATGGTCGCACCTACAACTTCGACGTACGGGTCTCCAACGCACGCATGATGGCTGGCGGATTCCAACAGCAATTCGAAACGGTCGACGGCAAGTGGGTCGAGGTCATCTTGCCATTCGAGGACTTCAAGCTGTTTAGCTTCGGCCGACGCATCTCACGTGCACCGGAGCTCAACCCAAGTTTAATCGAGTCAATTGGCGTGACCCTGTCGGACAAAAAGCCCGGCGACTTCCGACTGGAACTACGCAACATCAGGTCGCTGACCGAAGGGGGCAATGAGGCCGCTACAGGCGGCGATGCTGGCGCCGCCAATGACCTAGTATCCGTCGCGAAGGCTGCAGGCCTAACGACATTGCTCGACCTCGTGAGCGCCGCAAAGCTGAAGCTTCCCAAAACGCCGGTAACAATCTTTGCGCCGACCAACGAAGCCTTCGCCGCGATCCCCAAGGACACACTCGAGCAACTGCTCAAGCCAGAATCGCGCGAGACACTGCGCCAAATCCTGCTATTCCATATCGCACCTGGGCTGTGCTCGTCGGACACGGTCCTCAACGCTCGCAACCTGCCAACACTGTCCGGTCAGCCTCTAACTGTCGATGCTATGGCGGGACGGATCTCTGGAGCCGGCATCGCGTTAGTCGATGTGCAGTTCGAAGGCGGGGTCGTCCACGTCATCAACAAGGTGATGCTGCCCGAGCAGCGTTCGGTCGCCAAAGTTGCAGCAGCAGACAAGCGATTGACGACGTTGCTAGCAGCAGTGAACAGCGCCAATCTGGTGCCTCAATTCGAACGCCAGGCAGGTCCATGGACGATCTTCGCACCAGTAGACTCAGCCTTCGCCAAACTCCCCAAGGGACTCGTTGAGCAACTGCTCCAGCCCGAGAACGTTAGCAGTCTGACGCAGATCCTCGGCCTTCACGTCGTGCGTGGCCGCATTGCATCGCGGGAGCTGCTGGTAAAGAAGGAAGCCAGAACATTGATGGGGCAACCCATTCGCTTCGCGCTGAAGAGCGGCAAGCTAACAGTTGGTCCTAACGCGCAGATCATCCAGGGCGACATCCAAGCTAGCAATGGTGTCATCCACTTGATCGACAACGTGATCCTGCCCGCAAAGAAGGACGCTGACCGTGAAGCAGGCAACACAACTCCTTCGGCCAACGTCACGAGTGCAACTGAAGACTTCCGCCGTGTCTATTCCCTGGCAGTTGAGCGCGGTGCGACATTGTTTAATGACGGCAATCCAGAAGCCTGCGCCGCGATCTATGAAGTCGCAGTAGAAACGATGATCAGCTTCGCCGGTGATCGGGTCGGTAAAGAGGTTGTTGATCGTCTCCTGCAAACGCGCGAGGAATCAGCCTCGTCTGACGGCCGCAGTCGTGCCTGGGCCTTCCGACGGGCATTAGACGACGCCTACAGCATCTTGCGACAGAGCAAGCGTCAGCGTGAGCAGCTGCCAAAGCGTTCAAACTAGATCACGTCACGCCCAACGCATGACGCCCGCCCGGCGGTAATGATCCGCCGGGCCACTGATAGGTCTTACTTGCACCTTCGACACCAACGGAAACGCCAGCGTAATGGCGTCGTGTCGCAAGCTGATGCTGCCTATCCCGACTTCAATCCGCCGGCCTAGTTCAGCGACTTAGCGAACGACTTAGCAGCACGACGAATGCCCTTCTGCATGCCCCGGAACACCAATCCGTGAAGTGGCAGCACCGAATACCAATAAGCTAAGCCCATCAGTCCACGCGGCTTGAAACGTGCTGTTTGACGCAACAGACACTTAGGCTGGCCGTTCGGGTCGGGCTCAATTTCGAAAGTCAGAGTCGCGACGCCAGGAAGTTTCATCTCGGCGTGCAGTTCGAGGCGACGATCGGGCACTACATTTGTCACGCGCCAAAAATCGAGGGCATCGCCATATGCCACTGTCTCGGCGTTGCGGCGACCGCGTCGCAATCCTGGGCCGCCGACTAAGCGATCCATCCAACCCCGCATGCGCCACAACCAGTCTGCTGCATACCAGCCATTGCCACCACCGACACGACATACCGCGCAATACACAGCTGCAGCTGGAGCATCGATCTCAATCGAACGTGGGTCCACGAACACCTTGCCACCAGCCCAATCTGGATCGCCTGGCATCTTGCCCGCATCGGACCAACTGGTCTCGACAGTGCCAGCCTGTTGGTTACCTACTGCTGCGAGAATACTCTCATTGACTGTCTGCAGCTTATGCGGCATCAACTGACTCGCCCTCCGATCACGGCAGACAACCTCATTCCGCAGCCCCTCAGCCAAGGGCCTGGCAATCCGTGAACTGATCGGTGTGACCAAGTGAATCCAGAGAGAACTCAACCTTGGCGTTAAGATCGGCACTGGCAAGATCCAACGCCGGGGCAGTGAATTTGCCTTTGCGACCATCTGGATGACTTCTTTGTAGGTGACGACTTCGTCCCCCCCAATGTCGAGAGTTTGCCCAATCGTTGCAGGCTCTGACAAACACCGCACCAAGTAGGTCAACACGTCAACAACCGCAATTGGTTGACAACGTGTATTGACCCATCGCGGTGTAACCATGACAGGCAACCGATCGACCAAGTAGCGCAAGATCTCAAACGACGCTGAGCCTGATCCAATGATCATCGCAGCGCGCAAAACGGTCACCGGCACGGGGCCAGATGCGAGCTCATCCTCAACGTCTTGTCGCGAGTTCAAATGCTCGCTCAATCCCTCACCAGTTTCACCCAGTCCACCGAGGTAGATGATGCGCTTAACTTCAGCTGCTGCTGTTGCAGATGCGAAAGCTCTCGCAATTCGCCTATCAACTTCGGCGTATACAGGACCCGCAGCCAACATCGAGTGCACCAAGTAGTAGGCCACTTGGCATCCACGTAGGGCTGCTGTTGTCGCAACTTGGTCTTCAACATCACAAGTGACGATCTCAACCCGCGTGTCGCAAGCAAAGGGTCGGTCTGCAAGCTTCCGAGGGCTGCGGACAAGACAGCGAACCCTGTAACCAGCATCCAATAGTCGCGTAACTAGTCGGCCACCGATATAACCAGTGGCACCGGTCACTGCCACGAGATCACCCTGAAGTGGAGTTGGGGTAGGCATCTTATGTCTTCCGTCGTTAGCGGCCGGTCCAATACAACGGAACGGTCGGCAGGCACGCCAACCGAACTAGTTCGCGAAGCAGACCTATAGAGATGCAGGTTTCTAGCGCTCAAATAGGTGACCGCATCCAAACCGATGAACCCAACGAACGAATGACCATGGCAGAGATCACCCAATCAGCTTGGGACGCGGATAACCTTGTAGGCCGAGGCCTATCGTCCCACAGGTTTGCGGATGCTGTTGGCAGCGAGCCAACTCTCCTGATCTTCCTGCGCCACCTAGGTTGAATCTTCACTCGAGAACTCGTGCACGAGGTCGTGCATGCCACGAAGTCATCAGGCTTACCCGCGCCCGTGTTCATCCACCGTGCCACGGTCGAGACCGCAGATTCATTCTTTGAGTCCAGATTTAAGTCCGCTCGCGCAATCTCAGACACTGATGGAATCCTGTTTGATGCATTTGACCTGAGGCGCGGAACACTGGTCGAACTAGTCGGGCCACGCGCTATTTGGCGAGCAATTTGCTCGATGTTTAAAGGCCACTTCGTCGGCAAACCAACCGGCAATGAAACACAGATGCCTGGCGCCTTCCTCGTGCATCAACGCGAAATCCTGTGGGAACACCGCGCACGACACGCAGGCCACCAACCCGACCTCGACACAGCGATTCGGACCTTAAAATCAAGGCTCTCAGCCCACGCCTCTAGCGGGCACGGTGCCTGATCGGAAGAGAAGCAACTGATCTCAGACGCGTCGTTTGCCAACGCCTTAAACAATCGGCGAACGTGTGCTACTTGCCACCAGCCCTCTCAAAGCGGAGGTGGCATACACCGATGTGTCGCTCACGGAATCCAGCTTCGCAATAAGCAAAGTAGAAGTCCCACGCCCTCATCAAGGACTTCTCACCACCAAGCGCAGCAACTTCCTCGCGCTTGCTAAGCCAAGTCTGCCGCCATCTCCTCAGCGTCTCGGCATAGTGCTGGCCGAAGTCTTCCATCTTTACCAATCGCAAGTCGGTGTGCTCACTCGCCGCCTTCGTAATCGCGGTCACAGAAGGGATGAAGCTACCCGGAAACACGTGACGTTTGATGTAGTCCACAGACCTCAACGCCGACTCGTAATGTTGGTCCGCAATCGTGATCGCTTGCAGACCAAGGACCCCACCTGGCTTCAACCGCGCGGCACACTGGCGAAGAAACTCCGGTAGGTAACGTGCGCCAACCGCTTCGATCATTTCGCAAGAGATCAGTTTGTCGAACGTGCCTTCCAGATCACGGTAATCCTTCTGCAGCAACTTCACCCGATGTCCAAGGCTCGCCGCTTCAACGCGTCCGGATGCGGTCTGAAACTGGTTAGAAGAGATAGTAGTAGTCGTGACGTGAGCGCCAAAATTGCCAGCAGCGGCAATCGCGAGACTGCCCCACCCCGTGCCAATTTCGAGCAACTCATCTCCTGGCGACAGATCAACCAGGCAACACAGGCGCCGCAGTTTTTCTGCCTGCGCAGCCTCTAAACTCTGGTTGGGATATTCGAACCACGCGGACGAATACGTCATCGACGGATCTAAGAACTTCGCAAACAGGTCATCGCTCAGGTCATAGTGATCAGCGATGTTCTGACGACTACCCTCACGACTGTTCTCTCGACGCCGGTAACCAAGGCGCAACAACAAACGCCGCGGCAAAGACCAAAGCGAGCGGTCAACATCCAACAAGACCGCCCTGTCACGAACCATCAGTCGCAGCACCGAAACCAAATCGTCTGCATCCCACTTACCGGCAACATATGCCTCACCGGCACCAACGGCACCAGATGCCGCCAACGCGCTGAAGAACGAGGAATCGTGAATCTGTATAGCCTGAACGCCAAGCGGACCATCCGAGTCACCCGCAGTAGCGGTCCCCGTACTGTCACGAATCTCCAAGGCGCCGCTCTGCAAACCAGTCAACCGCTTCAGTACTCGCTCACGCAAGAACCTCTGCCAACCAGTTGCCGGCCGTGAAACTACCCTTCTTGGCAATGCACTTCGGGGAGAGACCAAGATGGAGCTTTTCATGTCTGTGCGCGGCGACGGGGGTGGACATAGAAAGGAGCACGGCGAATCCAAAGACACAATGCTTGCCAATAAATCGATCCGATGATCTTCACGCTGATCAAGGGATGCCGAAGCCAACTACGGACTAGAGTTCTTGTCCGCCAAGGCTGCTTACTCATCACGAGAGTCACGTCAAAAACTTTAGTCCCGACGGCATGGTTCTCCATGTGCACCAACAAGCGCTTGCCGGGCGAAGAGAATCGCCACAGGTATTCGTGCTCCATCGGCTGAAACGGACTGACGTGAAACCCCTTGGTGAACCTCGCTACTACCTTGCCCTTCTCATCGGCTCGAAGGGCGTAGTGATGTCGCTCACCCCACGGGGTGTTCGTTATCTCAGCAAGCACTGCGACTAGCTGATCTTGTTTGTCATAGCAGTAGTAGAACGACACCGGATTGAACCCATAGCCAAAGCACCGCAACGCGGTAAGCAGCCGTATGGCACCGTCGGGTCGAAAGCCAAGGCGCTGCTGCACAGCATCGAGAACAGCTTCGCGCAATGGCGTGTCCTTACTGCCAAAGTAGTCCGAACGGCGAAACCTGACTGGTGCCGGGCGGCGATCAGACCAGAACCACCTGCCCTTAAATGCCTGCTCAATCTCGTCGACATCCAGATAAGCAAAGTCGAGTCGCACATGGAACGTTCGGTTAACTGCGTCAAACCGACGGTGCCGCACGCTACCTCGATAGATGCCGCTATGAACAACGCTGGTCGATGTCACAGCATCACTCCGTGCCCAGAAATGGGCTCCGGCTGAAAAGACGTCTCACCATTCCCGATTCCGAAGTCTGCCGCAACGCGCAATGCAGACTTGACGCCATCCTCGTGAAAGCCAAAGCCACACCAAGCACCACAATACCAAACACGATTGCTACCACTGACTTCTGCAACGCTTGCCTGTGCTTGCAAGCACCGCTGATCAAACACTGGGTGGTCATAAGAGAAACGACGCAACACCTTAGCTGGGTCAATCATCGCGGAGCTGTTCAAGCTAATGAGGTAGCGTTCCTCGGCTTCAAGCCCCTGCAGTGTGTTCATGTCGTAAGTGACCGTCGCATGTTCGCTAGCACTCGCTGGCAGCCGATAGTTCCACGCCGACCACGTTTTGGATCGCTTCGGCAGCAGTCTCTTGTCAGTGTGCAACACGACGTCATTCGCCTGATAAGGAATCGCCGACAACAGCGATTGCTCGGCATCCGATGCGTCGGCAATGATGCGGGCAGCCTGGTCTGAATGTGTCGCCAAGACCACTCCATCAAACAGTTCCGGCTCAGAGCCAGCTGCGCGTACCGAGACACCATCCTGTTGCCTGCGAATCTCGACAACCGGTGATTCGAGTCGAATGCGATCCGAAAACGTGCTCGTAAGAGGGGCGAGATAGCTACGCGAACCACCAACCACGGTGCGCCACTGCGGCCGGTTCTTCACCTGCAACATGCCGTGATTGCTAAAGAATCGAATGAAGAAACGCGCCGGCATGCGCAACAAGGCATCAGGCTTTGCAGACCAAATCGCGGCCATCATTGGCATCAAGTACCAACGTGCGAAGGCACCATCAAGGCGAGCTTCACGCAGTAGCTCTCCGAGTGTCAGCTCACTCCAGAGAAACGAATCCGCCATTTGGTGAAAGCGGCGAATGCCACGCAACATCGACCAAAACGATGGCCGCAGTAGGTTTCGGCGCTGGGCGAACAAGCCATCAACGGAACTACCGCAATACTCAACTCCCGAGGCCTCGCAATGCATGCTGAAGCTCATCGTGGAATCCCGTAACAGCACTCCCAATCTGGACATTAAGCTGAGGAACTCAGGGTAAGTCCGGTCATTGCAGACGATAAATCCCGTGTCTACAGCGAGAGGGCCATGGGCCGTATCGACGTCAACGGTATGCGTGTGCCCGCCGACCCTCGAATCCGCTTCGAATACAACCACATCATGCTTGGTCGCAAGCCGCTCAGCGGCCAATAAGCCCGAGATCCCTGTCCCAATGACAGCGACGCGCTTTCGCCCGGGACCAAGAAGCGCAGCAGCGCGAGTCACGACCGAACTCGATCCGGTAACGGTTTGATACCCGACACAAGACCAACGACAGCCATCGCACGTAACACGTAGTATGTGATGTCGATCTGCCACCAACGGAAGCCCTGCTGAACGGAGCCTGGGTGCCAGTGATGGTTGTTATGCCAGCCCTCTCCCAAGGTCAGCAATGCCAACAAGAATGAGTTGCGGCTTTGATCACGGGTAGGCCACGGGCGCCGGCCAAACAGGTGAGCAATTGTGTTGATCGATGAGGTCACGTGGAACAGCACCGTGGTCGAAATACAGAAGCCCCACACCACCATCTGCGACGCGCTGGTGCCCAACTCGGGATAGGATCGCTCCAGGAACACGCCGAGGGCTACCAATAGGATCAGCAGCAGCGCCGGAACTACTCTGTCGTGGCGGTCGAGCCAGACGAGTTCGGGATACTTCGCGAAGTCTTTGACCTGTGACAAGTCGGTGCGCCAAGCGCCCCGAGTCACGAACCAGCCGGCCTGCGACCACCAGAAGCCGTGCCTATGCGGCGAGTGAGGGTCCCCCTCCTCGTCCGAGCTACGGTGGTGCTTGCGATGGTGTGCGGCCCACCAAAGCGCCCCACGCTGCACAGCAGACGCCCCAATCAGCGCTGCCACGAACTGAACAGGCCGTGACATCGTGTAGCTACGATGACTGAAGTACCTGTGGTAGAAGCCAGTTACGGCAAACATACGGATCAAATACAGAGCGATCGCCACCCCAACCGCAACGGGGCTCCAGCCCACGACAAACACGAGCAGGCACCCGGCCTGCATGGCTAGCCACGGAGCAATGCGCCGCCACTCAATTTGGCGGCTATCAGTTCTGGATTCCGGGTCTGTGAGAGTGCCGGTTGTCACTTGAGAGGCTCCACCTGTAGTTATTCGCATCTCCCACCCAACGAGATGCACAAACTTGCATCTCGTTGACTCCCTTTAACGAAGTGTCTTGCCGACCGGAGTCGCCACGATGAACTTGCTACAACTTGCTGCGCCATCGTTGTTCGTTTCCTGGATTGGGGTTATGGCGCTTTTTGCCGTGCTTTGGTTGCTCCAGCTGCGCACCCGAAACGCTACTTCGGTCGATGTGGCTTGGGCAACTGCCATTGGCATACTTAGCGTTCTAATCGCGATCTTCGCAACTGGCGCTACCCCCCAGCGAATCCTCGGAGCCGCCCTGGCCGGGGCGTGGAGCGCTCGACTCAGCTGGTATTTACTCGCACACCGGGTCTTCACCGAGTCCGCAGAAGATGGGCGATACCAAGCGCTGCGCCGCCTGCTGGGCAACCGCGAGGCGATTGGGTTCTTTTTCGTCTACCAACTACAAGCCCTGCTGGCTCTGGGATTCGCAACTCCATTCATCCTGCTTGCCTACTCACCCGAGCCAATAATCACACCGCTGCAATATGCAGGAGCAGCGATTGCCGTTTGCAGCCAGATCCTCGTGTCTACGGCTGACCAACAGCTAGCAAAACACCGTGCGAACTCCGCCCTTCGTGGTCAAACGTGCCGCACGGGCCTGTGGCGATACAGCCGCCACCCAAACTACTTCTTCGAATGGCTCACGTGGTGTGGCTTTGGTCTCGCCCAATTCGCAGCAATCGGATGGCTGGCAACCATCGCCCCTATCGCGATGTTCCTCTCCATCCGCTTCTTCACAGGAGTCCCATTCACGGAGAAGCGCGCACTGGTTACGCGCGGTGACGATTACCGCCGCTACATAGCCGAAACCAACGTCTTCTTCCCGGGACCACCACGCCACACCTCGGCAGTACCAACCGACAACTCATGACCAAAGTGATCGAACGCTGCCTCGAACGGGGCATCCTGCCAGACACCATCGTTCGCGCGGGCATCCGTCGCCTCTTGCGAAAACGGCTCCGTAGCGAAATGGCACATGACCCCGAGGCCTCCGCGCACCGTCTTGCGGACTGGATTCGCCAATGCGACGACAGTTCGATTGCGGAGTCAGTAGATGCAGCCAATCAACAGCACTACGAGATCCCGGCACCATTCTTTGGACTCGTGCTCGGCAAGCACCGGAAATACAGCTGCGGTCTCTGGAGCACTTCGACAAAGACGCTCGACGAAGCAGAAGAAGCCATGCTCATCCAAACCTGCAAGCGCGCGGGGATTCAGGATGGAATGCGCGTTCTTGACCTGGGTTGCGGATGGGGATCCATGTCACTGTGGGTTGCCGAACAGTTCCCGAATTGTCAGGTCGTCGGTGTCAGCAATTCCTCAAGCCAACGCGATTTCATCCTTGGCGCAGCGAAGGAACGCGGCCTTCTCAACATCGAGATCATTACTGCCGACGTCAACGAGCTCGAACTAAAGGGTGCTCACGAAAACCCATTCGACCGCATCGTTTCTATTGAGATGATGGAGCACACGCGCAACTGGCGCCAACTCCTCGAGCGCGCGGCAGGATGGCTCCAACCTGATGGAAGGATGTTCGTCCACGTATTCACGCACAAGTCGATTGGCTACGAGTTCGTCACCCGCAGTGATGATGACTGGATGGCGCGCCACTTTTTCACGGGCGGACAGATGCCCGCAGACTCACAGTTACTTCACTTCCAGGATCACCTCCAAGTCGAATCCCACTGGCGTGTAAGCGGACGACACTACCAACGCACGGCAGATGCGTGGCTTCGCAACCTGGACGCGAATCGTGATGAAGCAACCGCGATTCTCCGCCGCCCTTACGGCCAGCAAGCCGCGGCCATGACCAATCTGTGGCGAGTGTTCTTCCTATCTTGCTCAGAGTTGTGGGGATTCGAAAATGGCAGCGAGTGGCTGGTCTCGCACTATCTGATGCGACCACGAACTTCCGACGCCTAGGCAATCGCCAAAACAACTAACCGACGCCACATTCGCCACTCAGACTGATTGGTCGAGCTGGGATTGTTGTTTCTTGCAGGTGTGCTGTACTAACATCCAGCGCCCTTTCAGATCCCAAGCTCTGCATCGATGAACCGATTGGCCATGACGTTGCTCGCAGCCTTGCTGCTGAGCCTTTCTGTTTTTGCGCAGCGTCCGGTTGACCACCTTGCTCTCGGCAAGATGTGGACTTTCGAGAACCCACCGCTGGCCTACCTTGAGAAGGAATACGGGTTCAAGCCAGACCAAAAGTGGCTCGACTCCCTGCGATTAGGCGCGCTTCGGCTTGGCGAACGAGACAACCCCTGGTGCTCAGCGTCGTTTGTGTCGCCACAAGGTTTGATCATGACCAACCACCACTGTGTGCGTGATCAAATCGCACAGGTGCAGGGAACGAACAGTTGGGTCAAAAACGGCTTCGCAGCGACCGCTCTCGAAGACGAAGTTCGGATCCCTGGACTCACTGTTCAACAGTTGGTCGCGCAAGAAGACATAACCGCGAAGGTCGAGGCCGGCATCGAAGCAACCGACAGCGACGCTACAATCGCTGACAAGCGTAAGGCCAACATCGCAGCGATCATGAAGGCAGCTGATGACGCCCACGCCAAACACACGCATCAGGTCGTGTCGCTCTACCAAGGTGCGGTCTATCAACTATATCGCTACCGCATTTGGGACGACCTGCGACTGGTTGTGGCACCGCACCTACAAACAGCCCACTACGGCGGTGACCCGGACAACTTCACCTTTCCGCGCTGGAGCATCGACTTCTCGTTCTTACGCGCCTACTTCGAAGACAAGCCTGCTGACACTTCACCGCACTACTTTAGATGGCGTAAAGAAGGAGCCAAAGCAGACGAATTGGTGTTTGTCCCCGGCAACCCTGGCAACACCAATCGCCAAATGACGATGCAGCAGTTGCAGCTGCAGCGCGAGGTTGAGTACCCAATGGTGCTCGAACAGTTCAAGAACAGCATCGCGATCCTCAAGCCATTTAAGGATCGTGCGCCACAATTGCTGACAACTCTGCTCCGCTGGCAAAACAGCTACAAAGCCATCAAAGGCATGATCGCCGGACTTGAAGATCCTGACCTGATGATGAAAAAGCAGGATCACGAGCAACACTTCCGCGGCGTTGTTTCCAGCGATAAGGATCTCGGTGAGCAGTACGGCGACCTATGGCGCGAACTTAACAAGATCATAGGCAAACAACGCGAATTGATGCCGAAGGCGATGTTCTACCTGCCGGGATTCTCTAGCACGATTCAGCTTGGCCTCCTGATCGCAAAGAGCCTTGATCCATCGATCGACTCCGACGAGCGCGAAATAGCTAAGCAAGCTGCACTCAACTTTGATGGGGGCAGCAGCCCACTGACACACGCACTCTTAATCGACCAGTTCGAGCGCGCCAGCAAGTGGCTGCGCCCAAACGACCCGTTCTTAAGGACCGTCGCTGGCGAACACCGCTCCGGTCGCGGCACCGATTGGGCTGCAGCCATCGGTGAGCTCCGTCAAAGCAAACTGAACAGCGAAGGGTTCGCACAGTTGATACTTGTTGATGCCACCGGCCAAGAGCAGTGGCTGAAGAGCAACGATATCGGCGTGCAAGTAGCTCGTGTTTTATGGCCACTAGCACAAGAGGCTGAAAAGCAGCAACTGGCACTCAACGACAGCTTGGCCAAACAAGGCACGCGACTTGGCCGTGCCTTGCACAAAGTCTACGGCAGCAACATCAGCCCCGATGCCACAATGACCCTACGCTTCTCCGATGGCCGCGTGAAGGGATACAACTACAACGGAACTTTGGCGCCGTGGGCGACCACGTTTTACGGCTTGTATGGACGCGGCATTGAGTTTGACAACGCCTATCCATTCAACATCCCCGCTGCATGGCTCGACAATCAGGCGAAAGTAGACATGTCGAAGAAGGTCTGCTTCGCGAGCACAAACGACATCGTCGGCGGAAACTCCGGCTCATGCGTAGTCGACAAACAACTGCGAGTCGTTGGACTAGTCTTCGACGGCAACATCGAGTCATTACCAAACGACTTCTACTTCAGCCAACAGGTCGCACGCGCAGTCAACGTGCACACCGACGCAATCATCGAAGCTCTGCAACACGTCTACGGAATGATGCGTATCGTCGACGAACTTCACGATGGCGCTGGACGCTGAAGCGCATTTTCGCTGGCCAGAAAATGCTTTCGGAGCCTCTTCCGAAGAAAACGGCCGAACACAAGGTCGCCAACGCGCGATCGCAAGGTAACTACGCAAACGCCTGGGGCTAGAGCATAGTCACGCCCACGACCTGTAGCTTACTATTTGGTAACGTGTCACTTCGCATTGATTAGCCACGAATCGCACCATTCCCATGCGCGCAGCCTCGACTACAAACCTAGCAATCCTTGCCACCGCCACCTTGGCTTTGATTGCCGCGAACTCGGCACCGTTCTTTGCAGCCTCTACAGATGTACAACAGCCAGGCACACAGCCAGGCGAAGCAACCATCCTGGGCAGCCTTCCCCAATGTGATGGATGCCACGGCTACTACGACCCAGCTGTCGAGCCGGTAGAGAACTGGATGGGAAGCATGATGGCGCAAGCCGGTCGCGACCCAGTCTTCTGGGCCGCGCTCGCGGTCGCCGATACCGACTTCCCTGGTTCTGGTGACTACTGCATCCGATGCCACTCGCCACGCGGCTGGCATGAAGGGCGAGCGACACCAACGGACGGCTCCAGCCTCAACCCCAATGGCGACCACAACGGCATCGAATGTGGCATCTGTCATCAACTCACAAACCCCGACGCTAGCGAGCATGCCGGCAAGCAATACTCGCCATACATCGCCCACAGCGGTGGCGCAAATCCAGAAGGCTTCTACGGCAGTGGCATGGCGGTGCTCGCAGGGAACAGCACGCGCTACGGGCCATATGCCACAACCGCCGCGGGTCACCCGTTCGTGCAATCAGAGTTCCACCGTTCGGCCAAACTCTGCGCCACGTGTCACGAAGTCTCCAACCCAGTAACCGGCGACCTAGCTCCCAACAATGGCGTGCACACGCCATTGCCCATGGGCCAGTTCAGCGGCATCTCGGGTGCACCGGTAACACAGAAGGCTGCGTTCAAGAACCCGCCTTACGCTTACGGCACCGTCGAGCGCACGTTCAGTGAACACGCTTCGAGTTCGCTCTCCACGATGCTGGTCAGCAACTTCACCTCGTTGCCGCAGGACCTTCAACGTGGCGCCCTCAAACGCGCCTACGACCAAGCACTACTCGCCCAAACCGGTGGCAACTACGAAGACGGCACGGACCGCACGTTCAGCTGCCAGTCATGCCACATGGAGCCAGTCATTGGCGAAGGTGCTGCATTTGGTATCGCGCCACTTCGCTACGACCAACCGCGTCACGACCTCACAGGCGGCAACACCTGGGTCCCCAACGCAATCCAGTGGCTCGACAACCAATCGCCAAGCCGTCTGCGACTCGGCCAGAACATCACCCCAGTGATGAGCGCGGCCATGGACCGCGGAGTGATCCGCGCTCGTGCCTCGCTACAGCGCGCTGGGGCTCTCGATGGCATCAACGACAACCAAACGATGCGCGTCACCAACCTGACGGGCCACAAACTGATCACTGGCTACCCAGAAGGTCGCCGTATGTGGCTACGCGTCCGCTGGCTCAACGAGCAGTTGCAAGTCATCCAAGAAGAGGGCGGCTACGACCAGATCACGACCACAGTCAATGGCACTAGCCACCAGGTCAGCACGATCACCGACCCGAGCGCGCGCATCTACGAGGCGAAGATGGCGATCACACAGGACTGGGCGTTCCAAATGCTTGGTCTCGGGATCAACCCAGTACTGCCACTGGGGTTCGACAAATACACTGGTCAGCCGACGATGACGCTAGCGCAGCTCGCAGTCAGCCCACCCGGCACCGAAGTCGAAACATTCCACTTCGTGCTCAACAACAAGCTCGTTTCCGACAACCGCATCCCGCCGTACGGCTTCCGTCACGATGACGCACAAACCCGTAACGCGTTACCAATTCCGGAAACGCAATTTGGCAACCCCGGCCCCGGCGGTGTCTACGACTACTTCGACGATGTCGCTCTAACGCCACCGCCCGGAGCCACGCGCGCCGAGTTCGATCTGATGTATCAGACTTCGAGCTGGGAGTACATTCAGTTCTTGCTGCTGGCCAACCCCGGCACGAGCCCCTTCTTGGCAACAGCTGGCCAAGACCTATTTGACGCCTACATGGCAACCGGCGGCTCTGCCCCGGAAGTCATGACCAGCGCCCGCTGGTGCAATATGCCAGGCACAAATGAAGACCTCGTGATCAAGACAGCCGTCAATGGCGCACCGTTCGACGACACGTGCGCGAAACGGGTCGCTGCCGGTGACGTACTAAACGTTCAAGTCAGCAGCCCCGGCAACTCGCACACGGCTCACGTCGGCGGCCTGTTCTTGCAGATCCACGATCCATGGGCGCCGCCACTCGCTGGCCTCATCCCCGGCCTCTGGCTCGACAGCAGCAATGCGTCCGTCATCATCCCGGGTCTTCCGGTTAGCGGCTTCCAGCTCAACGTCACGCTGCCCGCTGGCTTCACCACTCAGATGTTCCGCTGGCAAGCGCTCATGCTGACTCCAAACCCTGCGAATGGCTTGTTCGCACTCAGCAACGCGCACGACTTCTATCACGACTAGTCGTTTCGAGAGCCGCGCTCTACGCGTGGCATTGAGGCAGTGAACTTCACCCACGAGTTCGGCCGTCGTGACCAAATCTGTCGGCGCCAACATGGCGCGCGCGGAACTGCGGATACACACCCCGCCACGCCAGCGCGCATCGGGGAATGCAGTCGCGAACGGTCGCATCCACTGCACGTGCTTACGCACACGGCGCGGCGATCAACGCGACCGGCGTGATGAGATCAAGATCCAGCCAAGGACCGCGAGTATCGCCGCCCCACATGCACCGCCAAGTGCAACCTTCCACAGATCCTCGTCATGGATCACATCCACAGTCACAAGGCCGAGAACATCGACAACAGCCCAACAAACATATGCAACGGCGGCACGCGCACTCGATCGCCAGATCGATGATGCAACCGCGATACTCGTGACACCTAGGCCACCTGCAATCACCGCTGGCAGCCAACCATCAGCAACCGAATAGCAACCAAACCAGCCGACGCCCCACCCCATAACTAAGATGGCGATGATCTGCTCGGTAGTTCGGTTCGACGTGGCGTTCATAGGTCTCCGGCTCGACGGAGCCAACATGGCCGCGGCGCAAGAGCGGGACTTACGCGCAAGATCGTGAGATATTTGCGGAACGCACAAAAACTTCAGATCAGCTAGCACACCGTCGCGGTGACAACGAACACCCGAGCAAGATCAAAGAATATCAAGCACACCCGTCGCCCCATTCGTCAACGTATCCATGCCAGTCGCATAGTTCGTATCGACACTGAGCGGCGTGTTCCACGGCAGGTCATCTTTATCGCCGACGCCACCTAGTGCAGCCGCAACAAAAGCACGAGCAAGCTTCGATATGGACCGATCCTCACTCAGCTTAACCAACGTATCAATCGCGCGCCGGTCACCGATACGACTGATCGAAGATGCAATCGCCGCAAGCACAGCCACACTTTCGGTCTCTTGAATCATCTGAAGCAAGTGATCGTTGGCGTGACGGTCGCCGAGGCATCCAAGACCAACAGCTGCTTGCTGCAACAAGAACGGACGGCGCGACGATCGAAGCATCACTTCGGTCATCATCTGGGCAGCCCCCTCGTCACGGAGCAAACCAAGACCAACACACAAGTAGCCTGCCGTGCGACTGTCGCCTTCGTATTCACGCAACATGCGCAGCATCTTGGGCGCGGCCTCGACGTGACCGTTGAGGCCGACAGCTATCGCCAACGCTGAACGACTGTCATCGCTAGATGCCAGAAGTAGGTCTCCGAGCAGCATGTCGCCCACAAACTCATCAGGCTTACCTCTGGCGGCATCGGGCTCCGTCAGCAACCCCAGCGAAAGCGCAAGCCATGGTCGCTCACTACTCTTGTTGCCGCGCGCATATGCCTTCACCAGCCACTCCTTGTTGGCCTTGCCACCAATGCGACCGAGAGACATCACGCTCAACTGTCTAGCGGTTTGGTCGACACCCTTCTGCCAGTTGTCGCGGAGCGATTCGCTGAAAGCCGCTTCATTGCCATTGGCTTCTGCCGGCATCGTCAACATGCCCAAGGCAATCGCGCTCGACTGCAATATAGGATTGCCACGCCGCTTTTTGGCATTAAGCGTCTTAGCGAACACCTCTTTGCACCGACGATGAAGACTTGTCTCACCACGACCGAGCAAGCGACCGATCGCGACCGCAGCATGCGCCTGCACGCTTTCATCAGTAGCGCCAAGATCTTGCCC
>Ga0315331_10001642_pt1 | contig 16821 bp, 12 predicted proteins | sample M160m34915metaG_FD_203456 | JGI IMG/M metagenome (GOLD analysis project Ga0315331, IMG submission 203456) | Ammonia-oxidizing marine archaeal communities from Monterey Bay, California, United States - M1 60m 34915 | ecosystem: Environmental > Aquatic > Marine > Intertidal zone | place: USA...
AAGCAGTCGAATGACTTCACAAATATGGACAATCCTTTTTTACACATGGGACTGCATATTGCACTCGTTGAGCAATTGCAGTCTGATAGGCCTAAGGGAGTTCGTAGGGTTTATTCACAAATAATTGAGAACTTGGCAGCCGCGGATGCAAGTAGTCTCCATGAGGCCGAGCATGCAATAATGCAATGCTTATCGGACAGTCTTTGGTTGGCCAGTAGGAACGGTCAGGCACCCGATGAAAACGTTTATTTAGAAAATTTAAAAAAACTCATCCCGAAAAGATAAGTTAACGCTCTAGCAGGTCTAATTTCCCTTCTTTACCTGCCCACTCTTCTGCGTCGGGTAGAGGTTCATCTGCCATCTCAGTAATGACAGGCCATTCTTTAGCAAGTTCAGCATTCAGCTCTAGAAATACATTTTCGTCATCTGTTAAGTCATCTTCAGACTTAATTGCTTCCACAGGACATTCAGGCTCACACAAGGTACAGTCTATGCATTCATCAGGATCGATGACCAAGAAATTGGGTCCTTCATGGAAGCAATCCACAGGACACACTTCCACACAGTCGGTGTGCTTGCATTTAATACAGTCTTCTACAACTACGAAAGTCATGGGTTATAGCCTATTTGTTAACACTTGTGCTATGCATTATACATTTGAAAAAGCGTGTTTCCCAATATTTTATTTCCGTTCATTGGTCTTTTTAAGCATGTAAAGCTTTTCGAGGGCTTCACGGGGCGTCAAAGAATCTGGATCGATCTCAGAAATTAGTTTATCCAACTCATTTTCACATTTTCGATCAGATGTGTCGTTAGAAAGGGAGGCGTTTTCTAAAGAGTTTAGTATAGCCGCAGCTCTGTCCAACGATTGATCAGGAATTCCTGCTTGTTTGGCTACTGACAAGCCGTAGCTTTTATTTGCTGATCCATCGGTTACCTGATGCAAGAATATAATGTCATGATCTTGTACGATTGCTTCCAGTTTGACATTAGATATTTCAGGCACAGATTTCGCAAGGGAGGTTAGCTCGAAGAAGTGAGTAGAAAATAAAGTATAGGCCTTGATTCGAGATGCCAAGTATTCTGCGGAAGCACTTGCGATGGCTAACCCGTCATATGTACTGGTGCCGCGTCCGATCTCATCAATTAGCACCAGGCTATTTTTGGTTGCGTTATTCATGATGTAGGCTAATTCTTTCATTTCTACCATAAACGTGCTCTGTCCCGCGGCAAGATTATCGGTTGCACCGATCCGAGTATAAATTGCGTCGATTTCGCCTATCAGCGCAGCTTTAGCAGGAACAAAAGAACCAATGTGTGCGAGCAGGACTATCACGGCGTTTTGTCGCATGTAGGTTGATTTTCCACCCATATTAGGGCCGGTTATCACCAGTAGTTTTCTATTCTCCCGCAGGTATAAATCGTTCTTTACAAATTGCCGCTTTTGGTGCTTCTCAACAGTGGGATGTCTTCCTTGCTCGATAGAAATTTTTTCAATCGAAGAAAGTTCGGGCCTGCACCAGTGGAGAGTTTCGGCGCGTTCGGCGAATGTGCTCAACACATCTAGCGTAGAAATAGAGTTTGCCGTGGCAACCATTTTTTTGGTTTCGGAGGCTAATGACACCACTAATTCATTAAAAACTTGTTTCTCCCTCAGTAACGCCTTTTCTTTAGCATTTAGTATCTCTGTTTCAAATGCCTGCAGTTCCTCTGTAATATAACGTTCTGTCGCCTTTAGAGTTTGTCGTCGCTGAAAAGAGCTTGGTACTAGATCGCTGTGTAATCGACTCGTTTCGATGTAATATCCGTGTACTCTGTTAAATCCCACTTTTAGGCTAGGAATTCCTGTTGCCTTTTTTTCGCGCGTTTCAATCGAGAGTAGTCTCTCATTAGCGTCAGAGAGAGTTAATCGAAGTTCGTCTAGTGTTTCGTCAAAGCCGTTTGCTATAACGGCCTGTTCTTTAATGGTTAAAGGCGGATTTTCGACTAGGGCTTCAGACAATAATTTAATTACATGGGGGAACTCAGACGTATTAAAAATAATTTCATCTAATAAGTTCGCGCATCCAAGCTTAAGATGCTTTTTGACTGATGGTAATTTGCCGAGCGTCTTTTGAAGTGAGTTGAGCTCAGCTGGCTTGATAATTTTTATTGCGATTCTACCAGCGGCTCGCTCCAAGTCTTTGATATCTTTTAAGTCACTTCTGAGTCCGCCAATATTGATTTTACCTATGAGAGCGCTGACAGCCTCGTGTCTTTCGGTTAGTTTTCGACCTTGTTTTAATGGTTTGGTGAGCCATCTTTTTAGGAGCCGGTTACCCATAGGGGTTTTTGTGGTGTTAATTAGTGAAAAAATGGATGTTGAATTATTTTTCAAATACGGGTTTGAAATTTCGAGATTCTCTCGACTTTTTTGGTCGATTCGAATCGAGCTTTCTACGCTATCGATTTTTATCGTTGTAACATGAGCCGGTCGAGCGCCCTGCATTTTGGTGCAATAGATTAGGATTAAGCTAGAGGCTATATTGATGGCATGTGCATCTACTAAACCAAGGTTTTGAAATGCATCGTGATCTAAACTAAACTGATCGCATAATATTTTTTTATGAATTTTTGGCTCTTTTACGTAATCTTCCACAACTGTAATTAACTTAGACCATTTCTCGGGCAGTGGCATAACTGTACCGGCAGGTATTAAGATTTCTGCGGGAGAAAGACGCTCAATTTCGTCGATCACAAGATCGATAGAAGAAAGAAACATTGCCTCGAGCTGATTTCCGCAGGCGTCTAAAAACGCAATGGCATAGCCCGTTGAACTGTGACCAATGGCTAGGATTAGAGTCTCGCTGCTTTCGTCCATTAGCGCCGCGTCTACGACAGTTCCGGGAGTTATGATGCGCGTCACTTTTCTTTCTAAAGGTTCTTTGGATTCTCCTGGGAGACCGATCTGTTCGCATATGGCAATGCTCTCTCCCATAGCAATAAGTCTAGCAAGGTAAGTATCCGCGGCATGTGCCGGCACTCCAGCCATCGGGATAGGCGCTCCACCAGCCTTACCTCTTGCGGTTAGGGTGATATTCAGTAGCTCGGCTGCCCGCTTTGCATCTTCGAAAAATAACTCGTAAAAGTCGCCCATTCTGTAGAATAAGAGCATATCCAAGTGTTCTTGCTTGATTTTTAGGTATTGCCTGATCATGGGCGTGTGCTGGTTTGGGTCATTCATCCTAATGAGAATTGTGACATCTTATGTGTTAATACTCCACGGTTTAGTCGGTCGTATTTTGTCTGAAGTATGTTCCAACGCTTCCCCTAAAACTAAAGCGCAAATCAGCTCGGAGGTTTTTTCATGAACCGTAAAATTGTACAATAGAGAGAGAATATTAAATTTTGACGAAAGAAATGCGTTCAATAGAATAATGTGGCGCTAAATGAAGTAAGTAAAGGGACGATTATGGCAGAAGGTAGTAATAAAGAAGAATTAGGGTTTGAGTCTGAAGTACAGCAGTTACTAGATTTAGTAATTAATTCTTTATACAGCAATAAAGAGATCTTTCTGAGAGAGCTTGTGTCGAACGCGTCTGACGCGGTTGATAAGCTGAGATTTTCTGCACTATCTGATGATGCTTTGTATGAAAGTGATCCAGACTTGAGCGTCATAATTGATTTTAATGAGAAAAAGAAAACTATTACCGTGAGCGATAATGGTATAGGCATGAATCGTGAAGATGTAATAGCGAATTTAGGCACCATAGCTAAGTCTGGAACTAAAGAATTCTTTGGCGCTCTTAGTGGAGATGAGACAAAAGACTCGCAATTAATAGGGCAGTTTGGAGTGGGATTTTACGCTGCTTTTATTGTAGCTGAAAAAGTGGTTGTGACCTCGCGTAAGGCTGGCGATAAGGTTTCAAAAGGAGTGCGTTGGGAGTCAGAAGGTAAGGGCGACTATTCAGTAGAAAGTGTTGATAAAATTAAAAGAGGGACCGATGTAGTCTTATATTTAAAAAAAGAAGCCAAGGAATTTGCTTCGAACAACAAGATTCGGGAGATATGTAAGAAATATTCCGATCATATCGCTGTACCTATCCGCATGATTCCTATTTCAGGTGAAGGTGACCACGAGGTGATAAATGAGGCTACAGCTATTTGGAAGAAAGCTAAATCTGAAATTAGTGCTGATGATTATAAGGAATTTTATCGACTTATTTCTAATGATTTTATGGAACCGCTCAAGTGGGTTCATTCACAAGTTGAGGGTAAGTTGGAATATACCACTTTGTTCTATATCCCGCAGATGGCTCCGTTTGACCTTTGGGATCGCGATTCCAAGCAAGGCATCAAGCTTTATGTGCAGCGTGTCTTTATTATGGATGACGCAGAGGAGCTCCTGCCACGTTATCTCCGTTTTGTAAAAGGGGTGATTGATACAAATGATCTGCCATTAAATGTGTCGCGTGAGCTTTTACAAAAGGATAAAGCGCTTGAAAAAATCAGGCTTGCTTCTATCAAAAAGATATTAGGATTGGTTGAGCGTTTGAGTAAGACTGATGATTATCAGAAATTTTGGACTACGTTTGGTCGGGTACTTAAGGAAGGAATCGTAGAAGATGAGCCTCATCGTGAACGAATATCTAAGCTTCTACGATTTTCGAGTACTGTTGAAGGCGGCGATGAGCCTACGGTAGGTTTTGCAGATTATGTTTCTAGAATGAAGGAAGACCAGACTGATATTTTTTATATTACCGCCGACAGTTTTGCGACTGCGAAAAATAGCCCGCATATAGAATATTTTTTGTCGAAAGGAATTGAGGTTCTGCTTTTACACGATCCGATTGACGAATGGGTTACTTCGCATTTAACCGAGTTTGATGGTAAAAAACTGAAATCTATTGTCCACGCAGATTTAGATGAAGAAAAAGATGGGAGTGCTGAAGAGGCAGAGGACAGTAAGGATGAACAAGAGCACGGAGAATTTCTTGAGAAAGTGAAAACCTTATTATCAGATAAAGTTGCAGATGTCAGAACTAGTAAGCGTCTGACATCATCTCCCGCCTGCTTGGTGTCTAGCGCAGCGTCTCCGAGCGCAAACATGGAGCGATTACTTCAAGCCGCCGGACAGCAAGTTCCAGAATCTAAGAGAATTTTAGAATTGAATATGGATCACCCTATCATTACGCTGATTCAAAAAGAGAAAAATGAAGATAAAATGAAATCTTGGTCAAATTACTTATTCGGGCAGTCGATTGTAGCTGAGGGAGGCAAGTTGGATGACCCAGCGGCTTTCATTCAAAATATTAATCAAACGCTCCTTGATACGGCGTAGCGACACTGAATGTTTTTGATCTTGTTAACTCAGCGGCTCTGCGCTTAGCTGCCGCTGATGTTTGTTTAGGTCACGGTATTGACAACGCTGAAGATGAGGCGCTTTTTTTAGTTTTACATGCCGCCGGATTGTCTTATGATTTGCCGGACGTGGTCCTCAGTACCGACCTTACTCTAGTTCAACTCAACGCGGTAGATCGGTTAATTACTGAGCGAATAGAGAGTCGGGTGCCGTCCGCATATTTAACTGGTTATACATGGTTTTGTGGGTACAAATTTCGTACTGATGATCGAGTTTTGGTTCCCAGATCGCCGATAGCTGAGTTGATTGTTAAAAAATTTCAGCCTTGGTGGTCTGAGACTGAGAACCCCACCGCTTTAGAAATCGGTACGGGCGGGGGGTGTATAGCAATTAGTATGGCCTTGAATTTGGAAAACTTAGACGTAGAAGCGACCGACATAAGCTCAGATGCTATAAAAGTAGCTCAGGAAAATGCTCTTCTACATTCTGTCGGGGGCCGAGTACGATTTTACCTAGCAGACTTATTCCCAGAGCAAAAACGTAAATATGATTTGATAATTTCGAATCCGCCTTATGTGCCTTCCGCGCTGCATGCTAGACTTCCCAAAGAGTATCAATATGAGCCTGTGGGTGCCCTTGTGAGCGGAGAAGATGGTATGGACTGTGTGCGTCGTATTCTTGAGCAAGCTGCAGATTACCTAACTGACAGGGGCCTATTATTTATGGAAGTGGGAGAGATTTGGGAAGTCGTAGATAAGACATTTCCTAGCATAGACTTTACTTGGATAGATCTAGAATTCGGAGGTGAAGGCGTTCTTTTGGTATCGAGAGAACAGCTTTTATAAGTTATTAGTCAAAATATTTTGGTTAAATAGTGCAGTAGCCTGATAGAATAGACAGATGGCCGGAAATACATTTGGAAAATTGTTTAGCTTAACTACAGCGGGCGAAAGCCATGGTTTGGGTTACGTTGGAATTGTAGATGGTTGTCCGCCAGGAATGGCGCTGGATGAGTCTGACTTACAATTAGAGCTTGATAAAAGAAAGCCAGGTCAATCTCGCCACACTACCCAACGAAGAGAACCCGATCACGTTAAAATATTGTCAGGTCTTTTCGAGGGAAAAACAACAGGAACCCCGATAGGACTTCTAATAGAAAATGTCGACCAGAAATCGAAAGATTATCAAAAGATACAGGGTAAATTTCGCCCGGGTCACGCTGACTATACATACTGGCATAAATATGGGATTCGGGATCCGAGAGGAGGGGGGCGCTCTTCGGCGCGAGAGACCTGTATGCGAGTGGCTGCCGGCGCCGTAGCTAAAAAGTATCTGACTACATACTATGGTATTTCTATTTATGCATATCTGTCGGCAATCGGGCCGTTAGAATTTGATTTTAAAGATAGAGCTGCGATTTCTGAGAATGATTTTTTTTGCGCCGACCCTAACCGGATTGATGAGATAGATACCTATATGACAGCTCTACGAAAAGAGGGAGAGTCAATTGGCGCTCGTATAAATGTCGTCGCTTCTGGTGCTCCCGTAGGCTGGGGCGAGCCAGTTTTTGATCGCATAGATGCTGATATAGCTAGCGCAATGATGAGTATAAATGCGGTTAAAGGCATCGAAGTTGGGGACGGCTTTGAATCGGCTCGACAAAAAGGTACCGAGCACCGAGACGAAATGGATGAGAATGGATTTCGAACTAATCATGCTGGGGGTGTGTTGGGAGGCATATCCACTGGGCAGGACCTCTTGGTTAGTATTGCCCTGAAACCTACTTCGAGCATCAGGATAGAAGGGGACACATTAGATACAGAGGGAAAAGCAACTAAAGTGTCCACGGGTGGCCGCCACGATCCTTGTGTTGGCATTCGCGCGGTTCCTATTGCGGAAGCAATGATGGCTATCGTCTTAATGGATCATTGCCTGAGGCAGCGGGCACAAAATCCCGAACGAGACGATTATGTGCTATCTAACTGAACTTTCTCGGAGTTCCGATTTTTGAGTTTTAGCTAGTAGATCCTGAGGATGGCGGCGTCACCTTCGCCCTCAATATAGTCATCGAATTCATCACCCGGCGGGTTGCCGTCGTAAATTACATACTCCCTTTGTTGTCTCCATGCTTCCCTCACGAACGCATAGGGATCTAAGGCGGCTTGATCGACCATACGAGTGGCATCAAGTAAATTTGCTCTGGTATTAACTGCGCTGACAAGACTCGCAGGGATGGTAACTACAGCAGCTAGGTACGTGAGTGGATTTGTAAATACACCCATCACTGGAGAACCAATGTCTCTGTAGGAGCTAGGTCCCATCAGAGGAATAGTTAGGTAAGCTCCTTCATCAGCGCCCCATCTTCCAAGAGTTTGTCCTAAATCTTCTTTCTTTTGAACTAATCCCATCGAGGTTGCAGGATCAAATAACCCACCGATTCCAATAGTGCTATTGACAACAAACCGCCCAGTGCTTTTGGCAAAGTCTAGCCCTTTAGCTTGCAGAAGATCATTAGTCATTGTGTTTAGTGAAGACACATTATCAAAGAAATTTGTAATTCCTTTTCTGACTACTTTGGGAGTTACCGCGACATACTTTTTGGCCACAGGTTCAACAAACGATTTATCTAACTTGTCATTAAACGCGTAGATTTTTCTATTCATTGACTCGTGTGGATCACCATTGCTGTTATTGGAGGTTGATGCACAGCCGGCCATCAGTAATAAACATAGACCTCCTAGTAATCCTTTAATACGCCCATTGTTTAACGACATTCTATGCTGCTCCATCAAGTATTTTTTAATAAATATTACATTATTCTTGGGGTCATATACTACGACTTTTTATCTCAATTTAGTCAGTTTATTGCAGATTCACGATTTTGTCGTTTAGTTGACTGACTAAGCCCTGAAATCCGTCTTTTTTTATCACGTAGGCGTATTCAGCCTGCTTGAGCGCTAGGTCTGACACCCCTTGCGCGATCACATTGATAATCTGCCATCTGTCATCTTTTTGTGTGAGCAAATATCGCATCGAGATAGACTTGTCGTCGACACTGCCGTTCACAGGAATTAAGCGTGTATCAACAATAGTCAATTGTTTTTTATCATTCACTTTTGTCACCAAAAATTTTTCACCGGAAAACTTTGAAAAATGATCCGCATAAGTAGCCACACTAAGGCGTTGCAATGTATCCTGAAATACACTCCGCTGTTCGTTAGAGAGGGTGGGCCACGAGTCACCAAGAATTATCCTAGCAATAGTCGTGAAGTCAAATGAGGCCTCGATTACTGGTTTCAGAGTTTCGATTCGTTTAGCGACGGACGTTTTTTCTGGTAGCTGCATTGCGAGTAACAGTTCGGCATGCAGATTATTTACGGTATCTTCAGCCGATTCGCTCTGTGGCACTGCAAATGCAGATTGCCATAAAGTCAGGGCTACAGTCAGTAAAAGCGAGCAAATGAAATTCATAACAGGTATTATGTAATCGACTCGGCGATTTATACAATCCTTAATCTTTCCTCAGCACTATTTTTAAAGATTTCGATAGCTTCGCTCTTTCCATCGGGTACGTTCGCCGCGCCAACATCGGATGGCAGATGTCCATGTCATCGCAAGAAAAAGAGCACTTGCAAAAGGAAGGGTGAGTAACCAAAAAGCGGGTAAATTATAAAATTTCGTGACGGGATGATATGTGATTGTCATGCAGATGAAGGTGGTAAAGGCGACTAGGCCGATATAGGTATCTGCAATAAAGATCTGTATGAGTGGAATAACGAAACATATCACCATTAGTACTGTACAAAGCATAAGCAATGCTAAGGAGTAGTTGAGTTGAGTATATGCTGTCCGAGCGACCATATTCCAAATACTTTTGAGACTAGTGCTGGGTCGAGTAGAGGAGACCAATGTACTGAGTCCTAACCAGGTTTTTCCGCCTTTTTCTTTTATACGTTTTGCTAAAGTACAGTCGTCTATGATTGCATGCTTGAGACTTGCAAACCCTCCAATTTCTCTGAGTTTTCTAGTTTTTATTAGGATACATCCGCCGGCCGCCGCCGCCACACTGGAAGTCCCTTTGTTTGATAGTGCAAAAGGATAGATAAGTTTGAAAAAATAAATAAAAGGTGGCAGGAGTAATTTTTCCCAGAAGGATTTTACATGAAGTGTTGCCATAACGGAGACAAGATCGTAATCGTGCTCTTTTTGCTTTTGAAGTAACGCTGCTAATGCGCCACGTTCTAAATGGATGTCTGCGTCGAGGAGAAGTAAAAGTTCACTAGAAACATTTGGCAGCCCTTGTTGCAGGGCCCATAGTTTCCCTGTCCAGCCGTCTGGAGGATCTTCTCCATTTACTATTGACACGTTACTTAGATTAAGTGTCTCAACGATTGCCGCTGTGCCGTCGCTACTTTGATCGTCAACGACAGTAATATTTTCTACGTGTCCCTGAGATACCAGGGCTCTTAGCGTTCGCTCGATATGTTGCGATTCGTCTCGCGCTGGGATAAGGCCGGATACGGTTTTATCTTGACTATTTGACGTTGGTGTACTAATCAAGCATTCTTTTGTTGACCATGGCCTCCATGGCAACAAAAGTAATATTAACCAAATTAAAGCTGATACAAAAGTGAGCCCGATCATATTTTTCTAAGGCCAGCAGCCGGATTCATCTCACGCTATAATTCACAAAAACTAAACTACGCCACTCTTTTTTTACTAGAACCCTTGTTAGGGGTGGTAAGTTTTTGAACAAGTTGCGGCTTATTTTCCGGCTCCTCGTCGTAATAAAAAGGTACTTCTGGAGCCATCGATCCCTTCAGTTTCGGTCCTTTAAGAAATACTTTTAGCGCTTTTAATGGGTTTACGAAAGTATCGTCTACTGCAGTGGCCTCGTACCCAGAGTGAACCATACAATCGGCGCATTTAGGGTTAACACCGGTACCATATTTTTTCCATTCGGTATCATTTATTAGTTCCTTAAATGTTTTCGCATAGCCTTCTCCGACCAGCAGATAACAGGGCTTTTGCCAACCAAAAACATTTCGAGTGGGGTTGCCCCAAGGAGTGCAGTGATAGGTTTGATTTCCTGCCAGGAAGTCAAGATATAAGGTGGATTGGTTAAATCTCCACTTTTTGCCTTTACCGACTTTGAATATATCTCTGAAAAGTTGCTTACTCCCAGTCTTCTTCAGAAAAACATCCTGCTTCGGAGCCCGCTCATACGAGTATCCGGGGGAAATCGTTACACCTTCAACCCCGAGGTCCATCATATTGTCCATGAATTGACCTACTTCGTCAGCAGTCTCGCCTTGAAACAGCGTACAGTTCACTGTGACTCTAAACCCTCGGCCTAATGCCTTTTTTATCACCGCGATACACTTATCGTAAACACCGGTTCTACAGACTGACGCATCGTGCCTTTCTTTGTCACCATCTAAATGAATCGAAAAGGTAAGGTACTTTGAGGGCTCATACGAATCCATGTGTTTGTCCAATAGGATCGCATTAGTACAAAGGTATACAAACTTTTTGCGCTCTATGTAGCCCTCCACAATTTGGCGCATTTCCTTATGGATTAAGGGCTCCCCACCCGCAATTGAAACCATCGGAGCTCCGCATTCGTCTACGGCCTTCATGCAGTCTTCGTAACTTAGCCTTTTATTCAGTATTTCAGAGGGATAGTCTATCTTTCCGCAACCGGCGCATGCTAGGTTGCATCTGAAGAGCGGCTCTAGCATCAATACCAAGGGATATCTTTTGATTCTTTTTAATTTTTGTTCGAGTATATATCTTCCCACGCGGTACTGCTGTATGAGTGGAACTGCCATGCTTTTAGTCCTATCCATTTGTGGAAACTGGTTGAATTTTAGCGACTTGCGTCAACTATCACGATTTATTGTCACATTACTGCAATAAGCTTTAAAAGTACAGCATTAGCTGCTTATTTTTAGGCAAATGATAGGTGGATTTTAGCGAAGTGATATGTGTGGGAAATAAAATTACATACTTGACTTGCAACCGTGGGTGCGGCTCTCCATAATTCACGGGCTAGAGTTATCCCTTTAAAATTGAGATATTTAAAAATAATATGACATCCGAAAAAATCTACCCTCTTCTGGACACTATCGCGAGCCCTTTAGACCTTAGGAAGTTATCGGAGGAAAGTCTCCCACAAATCGCTGAGGAGGTGAGAGAGTTTTTGATAGACTGCATAAGCGGAGTGGGTGGTCATTTTGCGTCGGGTCTCGGCAGCGTGGAGCTCACCGTAGCGCTTCATTATCTTTATAATACTCCGGATGATCGGATTGTTTGGGATGTAGGTCATCAGGCGTATCCGCATAAGATACTAACTGGTCGTAAAGATAAGTTGCATACCATCCGACAGTCGGGAGGCTTGTCACCTTTCCCCAAAAGAGAAGAAAGTGATTACGATACCTTTGGCGTGGGCCATTCGAGTACTTCAATAAGTGCTGCATTAGGTATGGCGATCGCCGCCAAAATAAATAAAACGCGGCGTCGGTCTGTAGCGGTTATAGGGGATGGTGCCATGACTGCAGGTGTTGCGTTCGAGGCGTTAAATCATGCGGGTGATATTGAAGCCGACATGCTTGTGATTTTAAATGACAATGATATGTCGATCTCGCCAAATGTTGGCGCGTTATCAAATAGATTTGCAAAAATCCTCTCTGGAAAGCTCTATTCGTCGGTCAGGGAGGGCAGTAAAAAGATGCTGTCTCAAATGCCTTCGATTTGGGAGTTGGCGAGACGAACCGAGGAGCATGTCAAGGGACTTATTGTTCCAGGAACTTTGTTTGAGGAGTTTGGCTTCAACTATATAGGACCGATCGATGGCCATGATTTACCAACTTTGATTGCTACTCTAAAGAATATTCAAAAATTGTCCGGTCCTCAATTTCTGCATGTAATTACCAAGAAAGGTAAAGGGTATCCGCGCGCTGAGGAAGATCCAGTTAAGTATCATGGGGTTAGTGCCTTTGATCCTGCGGTAGGCATACTTCGTTCGGCAGCCAAAAAGCGTCCGAATTATAGTGATATTTTTGCTGACTGGATTTGTGATATGGCGACCAAGGACGACCGTTTGGTTGGGATTACGCCAGCCATGAGAGAGGGTTCGGGTTTGGTTGAGTTTCAAAAATTATATCCAGAACGTTACTTTGATGTGGCGATCGCTGAACAGCACAGTGTTAACGTTGCGGCGGGAATGGCGTGCGATGGGTTAAAACCAGTTGTTGCGATTTACTCTACGTTTTTACAGCGTGGATATGATCAAGTAATTCACGACGTATCTAATCAAAATCTTCCAGTGTTATTCGCGTTAGATAGAGCAGGCCTGGTCGGGGCTGACGGCCCCACGCACAATGGAAGCTACGATTTAACTTTTTTAAGATGCTTACCCAATATGATGATCATGGCGCCAGCAGATGAAAACGAATGCCGCCAAATGTTATACACTGGCTTTCTTGCAGAAGGCCCTTCGGCGATTCGATACCCCAGAGGAACTGGTCCTGGAGTAAATGTTGATGACGAAATGTATGAGCTGCCAATAGGTAAGGGCGCGTTGGTGTCAGATGGGCAAGAAGTGGCTATTTTATCTTTTGGTACGACACTTGAGATAGCTAAAGCTGTGGGTGATGATATCGGAGCAACAGTCGTAAATATGCGATTTGTGAAACCTATCGATGAGGAGTTAATTTTAGAGATTGCTAAAAGTCACCGGTTTATTTTTACCATCGAAGAAAATATGGTGGCGGGAGGAGCTGGCAGCGCGGTCAACGAAGTATTAGCGGAAAATAATGTACTAGTGCGTATCGCGAATTATGGGTTACCCGATCGACTGATACAACACGGATCACGGGATGATATGCTCGTGGACGCGGGCCTCTCAGAGACAGCATTTGCGTCATTCATTCAAGGACGTGTTGCATCCGATTGAATTAAGTTAGAGCTTTCTTCAACGCGCACATTAATCGGTTGATATCTGCGTCAGAGATATCTCCCATAGGTGAAATTCTAAAGACTTCACTGGAAAATTTCCCTTGCCCTGCGTAAATAATAAAGCCAGAGCTTTTTAGTTCGTCATGTAGCTCCAGGTATGTTTTTTTAGGGGGTAGTTTGAAACTAGCTAGAACACAAGAAGATTCCTCTCTATCAATCAACTCCTCTACACCGAGCTCGCTTAAGCAGTCCCTAATAGTATTCATGCGATGTTGAAAAGTTGCGTTCCGTTGGCTCCAGCCACCATGTTCAATAAACTCATCAAGAGCCTCGTTTAGAGCGTAGAAGCATTGCACTGATTGCGTGAAAGGAGTTTCACCGCAATCTTGCTTACTTAGATAAGTGGACAAATCCAGATAAACTGTTTTGGGAGGTCTAGCTGCGGCGAGAGCTGCCCGGTTGACCAATACAAAGGCAGCTCCAGGTACTCCGTGCAGACATTTATTAGCAGTAGCTGCGCACGCATCAAGGTTCCATTTTTCGAACTCAATATTTTCGCCACCGAAACTACTAACGCCATCCAGCAAAATACGCACCTTATGACGCTGACATATTTTCCCTAGCTGCTCAAGTTTATTCAGGCGACCGGTTGTTGTTTCATGATGCACTAACGCAACGTGAGAAAACTGTTTTTGTTCCAGAATTTTTTCTAATTTATCGCCTTCTATAGCATCAAGCCAATCTGAATTTAGAACGTCGTATTTTATTCCGTGAGCATGCGCAATTTTACTCATGCGTTCACCATAAACCCCATTTTCTACAATCAAAATACGCTGATTTTCGGGTACAAGACTAGCAATCATCGCTTCTACTGCCGCGGTACCTGAGCCGGTGAGCATAACACTCGCCCAGGTCGTAGCATCGAGATTATAGATTGAGATAAGTTTTTTTCTGATGGACTCCTGTAATGAACTGAACTCAGGCTCGCGGTGGCAAAGATCCTCCTTGGCGAGCGCGTCACGCACTCTCTTGGATAGCGATACCGGACCAGGATTTAGTAGGATTAATGGATTCATTTGAATTCTAAATTTATTTATAAATTGTTGCTGTCGGTTAAGGCAATAGTGCGCATTAAACGTTGTAAAACTTCCGCTGGCTTAATCGCCGGCCTGGGTAAGTTCTCTATTGTGCCCGTTCGAATCTTTACGTGCATAAAATGACATCCCTTTTCAGTTTCGTCATCAAGAAAATCATCTAAGTACTTAAGTGAGTCGCTGCGCCAGACATGTTGGTACCCGCATGCCAATGCTATCTTAGAGAAGTCAGTCGCTCTAGATACGGTTTGTTGACCACCTGTAGAGTCATGCGCCTCATTATCAAGCAGCACATGTTTCAGGTTACTGGGAGAATACGCACCAATTGTGGCTAAATTGCCCATGCGCATGAGTGCAGCCCCGTCTCCGTCGATAATTACAACTTTTAAGTCTGGTCTAGCTAATGCTAAGCCTAGAGCTAACGATGAGGCACAGCCCATCGAACCAACCATATACAGATGGTTCGCACGATCATTAATAGCGCAAAGCTCTCGTCCTGTATAACCAGTGGTCGCGATAAGAACTGTTTTCTCAGCATTGGTTGCCTGAACAAGTTTTTTTAATACCTCGTATCGCGTTAGTAGATTTGCGTGACTAAGTTCTTCAATCAATCTTTGGTTTGTAGCTGTTATTGGTGCTGTCTGATCCTCTAACATACACGGCGCCACAGATCCTTTTTCCATGATTAGAGCCTGTGGCAAACCACTTTCTTTCATGTTAGCCAGCGCGGTTTCGATTGTTGTATTTATATTCTTTGACTTAGTTGGGAACCTAGCTACTGGAATACCAATAGTCTCAAATAATTTGCTCGTGATCTTACCCATAAGCTCATGTTGTGGTTCGTCAGTAAGATTGGGTGCTCCGCGATGAGTGCAAATTATAAGCAAAGGTATTTTGAAGGTATAAGTCAGAGATGTTAGTGGGCTAATTGCATTTCCTAAACCTGAGTTCTGCATTATGGCAACGGAGGAGACCCCTCCAATTGCAGCCCCAGCAGCGATAGAAATCGCATCGCCTTCGTTGGCGGAAGAAATATATGTCAATGATTTGTCGTTAATCACATAGTTGATTAATGGCGTCAGAAATGAACATGGTACACCCGCATAAAAAGTAACATTTTTACTTTTCATTTCATCAATAAAATCTTTAGCGTCGATCATTATATGACTCTTACTTATGATTAGTCCCGGCAAGAGCGCTCGCTTTGTCAAGATCTGCTATTGAATTGACATCGATCCAGTGTCCGTGAATGTATATGACGCGAATAGGATTTCCGTCACTTAATATCTGGTTGATAAGATGTCGAAGGCTTAATTCGTTAAAATTTTGCTTTTCCTTTAACTTTTTCAGTGCATTTTTCAGCCATTCGCGACCGATCCCCTTAACTCTCAACATACCAATCCACCTCCCGTCGGCTTGCTTTTCATTGAGGGTATTGTCAGTGCTTAGGTGCTCTAGTAAAATATCTTGTCCCCATAGAGTTCTATCGTCTGGAGTGGAGCAATACGCCAGATCGGCTACTCCTGAGCCTTCGTCAGACTTGCTTTGGGAATCAACAACTATTGTCATCTCTCTATCCGATTCGAGCAAACTCCTTAGAACATATCCTCTAAAAACTAAGTCACCGTAAATCACTACCATATCGTCACAAAAGCCAGCACTAGCCGTTAGCAATGAACTTAGTTCACCACTAGTTGCATATTCGTGATTGACTATTAAGTCGATTTTTTCTGTTGGGATCGTATCCGCTTTGTAACCCCCTACTATCGTCACAGCATCAACACCTTGCCTCTTACAACGTTCTACAAGTCTCGACAATAATGGTTTGCCATTTACGGGAATCATTGCTTTAGGTCGATCTTTAGTTAGTTCGTCTAGCCCTTGCCCTCGTGAAGCTGCAAGAATTATAGCCTTCGTTCCTTTTCTCGCACCAAGAAAATATTGTCTTTCAGCCTCAGCTAATTCCTGTGCACCTTGCAGTCTAAATATTTCTTTAACGCTTGCTATATCATCTTCTACTTCTGTGAGATTTTCTTGCTCTTTGATCTTAAAAGCACATTCTTGCATCGCGGTAATAGCACTTCTTATCAGGTGGTTAGCCCAGATGATTAGGTTGACGTTAGCGTCGCGGAAAACCTGCGTTGGGGTGCTGTAATACTTTGTGGGCACTATAACTAGCGGCGCCCGAGACGCCCACTCCTTAGTAAATTCAAGAATTTGATCTGGTCGCGACAAAGCGCTGTGGATTAAAATCGCGTCAGCGCCAGCCTTGTGATAGGCCTCTGCACGACGAATCGCTTCTTTAGTTTCCCATCCCGCGATATAGGCCTCCACTCGCGCCACGATACAAAAATCAGGGTCTAGATGAGAGTCTTTACCAGCAGCTATTTTCCCACAAAACTCGTCGACGTCTGCTAGTTCTTGCTT
>Ga0315331_10001643_pt1 | contig 16811 bp, 11 predicted proteins | sample M160m34915metaG_FD_203456 | JGI IMG/M metagenome (GOLD analysis project Ga0315331, IMG submission 203456) | Ammonia-oxidizing marine archaeal communities from Monterey Bay, California, United States - M1 60m 34915 | ecosystem: Environmental > Aquatic > Marine > Intertidal zone | place: USA...
TCGACGGTAAAGACAATGCTCTGTCTGGAACGGGACGTGGTAGCAAGGTCGCGTTCCATTGCGTCCTTACCGTGCCGGCAGGTGGCCAGCGGCAGATTCGAATGCGCATGCATCCATCAGCGATGCCTCGCGAGTTGTTTGGTCCGCAGTTTCAGGAAATCATCGATGAGCGCCGTCGCGAGGCGAATGATTTCTATGCAGAGGTGTTGGGGGAGGGAGTTGGCTGCGAGGCTGGGCGAATACAGCGACAAGCCTATGCCGGATTGATTTGGTCCCGTCAGTTTTATTGGTATGACGTGCGCAGTTGGCTCGAGGGTGATCCCGCTCAGCCGACGCCGCCGCAAAAGCGTCGCGATGGTCGCAACGCAGACTTCTCGCATCTCTACAATCGAGATGTCATGTCGATGCCTGACAAGTGGGAGTACCCATGGTACGCCGCTTGGGATTTGGCATTCCACATGATCCCGTATGCGGAAATTGATCCAGGCTTTGCCAAGCACCAGTTGCTGCTGCTGCTGCGCGAATGGTATATGGCGCCCAATGGCCAGATCCCGGCTTACGAATTTGCGTTTCACGACGTGAATCCGCCGGTCCATGCCTGGGCGTGCTGGCGCGTCTACAAGATGACCGGCGCTCGTGGTGGGCGTGACACGCTGTTCTTGCAGCGAGCCTTCCACAAGTTGCTGCTAAACTTCACTTGGTGGGTCAACCAGAAGGACGTTAGCGGTCGTCACGTGTTTGGCGGTGGTTTCCTTGGACTAGACAACATCGGAGTATTCGATCGTAGTCAGCCCCTGCCAACGGGTGGTCATTTAGTGCAGGCTGATGGCACTGCGTGGATGGCACTGTATTGCGCAACGATGCTCAGCATTTCGCTTGAGCTTGCTGGGCACGATAAATCATACGAGGACGTCGCAACCAAGTTCTTCGAGCATTGGGCAGCGATCACACACGCAATCAATACGTTGGGTGGCACCGGCCTCTGGGATGAGGAAGACGGTTTCTACTACGATCAAATCCAGGAAGATGACGGCGCGGAGCGTTTGAAGATTCGCTCGCTAGTTGGCTTGCTGCCTATTTGTGCCGTTGAAGTCCTGCCTCTTGGTCGACTGAAGGAGTTGCATGGCTTCGACAAGCGCATGCATTGGTTCTTGCAGAATCGCAAAGAGCTCGCTGATCGCATTCAGTTTACGGGTAAGGGTGACCGTGCTAAGGCGTTGCTAGCGATCCCATCACGTAATCAGTTGGAGCGCGTACTGCGATACATGCTCGATGAAGATGAGTTCTTGTCGCCGTACGGAATCCGCTCGCTATCCAAGGTGCATAAAGATGATCCATTCATCATTGAGCATGATGAGGATGAGTATCGAGTTGACTACACGCCGGGCGAAAGTCGCACACACATGTTCGGCGGCAACAGTAATTGGCGCGGCCCCATCTGGTTCCCAGTCAATTATCTGCTTATCGAAGCCCTAGAACGTTACGGGGACTTCTATGGCGAGAACTTTAAGGTTGAGTGCCCGACACGGTCGGGCAATTGGATCACCTTGCAAGAGGTTGCTGACGAGTTGGCTCATCGCTTAACGAAACTATTCGTTCGCGGCGCAGACGGACGATGTGCGTTTGCCGGTGAAGATGATCGTTTCCGCGACGATCCGCACTACCGAGATCTGGTTTGGTTCTACGAGTATTTTGACGGTGACACTGGTCGCGGTTGCGGTGCGTCCCATCAGACGGGTTGGACGGCTTTGGTTGCTCGCTGCTTCCGTTAGTGCACGTAGACCGTCTCAAGTTGGCGTTCATTGTTACGTAGCAGCAGCGTTTGGCTGACACGCTGCGTGCCGTTAACGGATACTTCGAGTTGGTAGGCGCCTGGTGCAGTCGGCTCATCTAGCCAAATCAGGCCGGGACCCGGAACGCGGTTTAATTCACTGACCGTACCAATCGCTTGTCCGTTCGCATCTGGGCGTCGAGCGGTTGTCCATTTGCGGTCCAGTCCAATCTGGCCGACAGGATTCAGCCTGATCGTGGTGTCGCCATGCAGTTTGGGATCGAAGGGTTGGCCGTTGGGGGCTAGTAACCGCAGTTGCAGTGCGCAGGCCTCGTCAAGCGGTATGTCTTCCAGGAAGCCGTTGGTCCCATTCAGGGTGAAGATGCGGCGAAATGGTTGTAGCGGTAGCAATCCGCCATCGGGATTGGTCGCGACCAGTAGGATCCCATAGGACCCGGGTGGCAGAGGCGGCAATTCATAGATGCCATCTTCAGCCGATGTTCGGCGGGCCCACAAGGGTTGTCCCAGTTGCCATGCGCTGTCACGGTTTTGATCGTTGATTTGAAAAGCATCGACGCGCACGTGCGTGACGGGTTGGTTGTCGCGCTTCTTCACGATTAGCTTGATGCCGGCAGCCGTAGCGCTCGGCGTCAGGAAAACGTCTAGCAACATTTTTGATTCATCTATTGCCGGGACCGTTAGCCGTGTTTGTGTGAAGGGCTGCATGCCGTCTGCTTCGATCAGTAAGTCTCCGACGGCGCGATTGGGGAGGGTCAATGCGGTAACGCTGCTGTTCGATTCGCCGCGCTCGATGGACCGATCTTGAATGAACCGCCACCGGTAGGATTCGATAGGCTGCTGGGTGACGACATCTCGCACTCTCAGTTCCACGGTTGCTGCCGACTCTGTCGCGGTCGGCGTCGTTGGCTGATGCTGCGGCTCGGATTTGCGCGCCGGTTCATTTAATGCCGTGCTAGGCTCGGGCTTCGCGTCCAACTGTGCACGAACACTCTGCGCAGTCTCCGGCTTGGTGGTTGGCGCCTCTTCAATGACATCGGACTCGTTGCTGGGCGGAGCTACTTCGGCGTCGCCCGATTGAAGCGCCCAGAAAGCGATGCCTATAACGATCAGCGTGGCGAGGATGGCGAGGATGGCGCGCATGGTGTTGTCAGTGGAGCACTACCGCTTCGTGGCGGCGCTGCCAGCATAGTTTGGAGTGTAGATCTGCGTGACCCACTCAGCGAATGCTAGCTCTTGATCGAAAGCCGAATATTCATCAAGGACATGGTCCATCGCTTCTGTGCCAAATGCTGCGATGTGTCCATTTGGAATGAATGCTAGTTGTCTACGGGCGAGTTTCAGGTCGCCAGTGTCGTGCAATGCAATGATAGCAAGTGCCAGCCCGGTACGATCGACACCGGCGAGGCAGTGCACCATGACGGGTCGCTCGGCCGTTTTTGCAAAGTTCCAGATGCCAAGCAATGCATCCGGGTTCGGCGCCTTCTTTGCCGAGATCGGTATACCGGTGAAGGTGGCGCCTCCGCCCATTGTTGCGCGTTCGGATTGCCGCGCGGAGCGTCCTCCGCGTAGGCATAGAACACTTTTGATGTCATGTGCTTCGATGCGTCGGATCATCTGCTCTTCCATTGGAAATGGTGACCGGAACACGCCCGGCATTCCTTCCCGGAAGCCTGTGCAGCCGCTTACAAGCGCTGTGGACAGCAACAGTAGTTGGTTTCGCACGATGAGCATATTGAAGCGATCGTGACACCTTCTCGCTCACCATTTCGATGCTTCGCGTGACGTGTTGCGGGCTCCAAATGTGGTCGTTTTCGCTACAAATGCCCGTTATCCGGTATGCCCGTATTCTGTTTTGATAATTATTGGTAACGGCCTCATCAGGGTTCCGGTGGCGTAATGAGCCGCTCTTCCGGTTGCGAACACGCATCGGGATCGAGCCAGCACCCATCCTATGGTTGCTTTGTCCGTTTGGATGTGTGTTTGGGGGATGGCGTCTCGCCTTCAGCGGCTACAAATGGGTCTGCTGTCGAAGTAGATCGCTCCGAGAGCAGTCAGGTTTCAAGGCCTCAAGTTCCGATGATGTCGACGTTCGTTCAGGCGTTGATTGCACTGGAGCTTGCGCCAATTAGTATCCAGTGGAACATCAGCTTTGCGAGGCAAACTAACTAGTGATCAACGACACCAACACACCACCTAGCTGTCACCCAGGCCGCATGAGCTGCTTGCTTCTACTCCTGCTTGCAATGCTCACGAGCTGCGGCGGATTTGAAGACAAGCGTATTCGTGAATTGCGCCACGAGAAGGGGTTTGGCTCGCGGGCTAACGGCGATGCCACCCGCGAAAACTATCTCGGGGGCTTTGATCTCGTGTCTTTTATCATTCCGCCGTCGGTGTTGCTGCAACCAGGTGCCGAGCAGTTGGCGATTCTGGCACAGCCGCAACCTGTGGCGATTGATGGCACCATCTTCGTGCCGTTGATTGGTCCTGTATACGCGCTTGGCAAAACCGAGGCCGAGTTGGCTGCGCTCGTGCGAACGCAGTTGCGATCAGTATTGCAGTTCGATGTCGACTTGCAGGCGCGCGTAGCTGGTTCCAAGTTCTTCTATGCAATCGGGGAAGCCCGCTTGAAGGGGCCAATTCCACTGACGGCCGACATGACACTGATAGATGCAGTGTTTCGTGCCGGCTGGACGCCGTTGGCAAACCTCGGTCGGGTGTATTTGATCAAGCCTGATGCGGAGCATCCGTTGGTTGTTGATATCAACATGCGTGAAATGCTGACCACGGGTTACACGGCGGACAACTATCAGATTCGTGAGCGCGACATTCTCTATATGCCGCCCACGTTCCTCGGTCTTGTCGCGCGGATGTTCCAGCGCTTGCTTGAACCTGTTGCCTTAGCTGTGCGCACCATGCTGGGAGCGGCTCAGGTGTCATTCGCGTACGACGCGTTAACTGGCAAGAGCGATCGGCTGTTCTTCAGATTCTAGAGAGATACTTGATGCGAATGTTTCCCCGTCAAATTGGCGTCACCACAGCTTGCTGCGTAGCAGTTAGCGATAACGCCGAGGCCTCGCAATGACGCAAGTCGAAATGCCGCAGCTCTCGCTGCAAAGGTATATCGATCTGGTCAAGCGTCGCCGATGGCGCGTTGTGCCAGTTTCTATACTGGGATTGGTGATTGGCGGGCTCGTTGCGTTTCTTATCCCGCGCTACTTCGTCGCGAAGACGCTGTTGCTGCACTCGCAGTTGCCGGGTGGGGCCAAGAACTCTGAGTATCCATTCAAGCAAATTGTAGACACCGCAAAGAGCTCAATACCACTGTACGTGGAGGAGGCTGTCGCGGAGCTTAAGTGGCAAGAATACACGTCCGCTGATGAGTTCACTCGTGGCCAATATGCGCGCGGAGTCGAAGAGCGAGTCAAGATCTTCGAGCAGAACAGCGGGGATTCGGATCGGCTGTATGCGACGCTGAGCGTGGAATACCGTGACACGGACGGCAACCGTTCAGAGCAATTGCTCAACAAGCTGGTTGAAGTCTGGATGATGCGTCGCACCAGCGAATTGCGTGAGCCTGCACGGGCGCGCGCGCTAGCTGCAAAAACTCAGGCTGAGCGTGCGCAGTTAGCTGTCCGTCAATGTCGCACTGATAAGCAGAACTTAGAGAGACAATACGGTATTGATCCTCAGTTCAGTATCAGTGTGCAGCGGGCCGAGTATGGCGCGCAAATTGAGCGGCAGATTGAAGCGCAGGGGACCCTTTCCAAGCAGATCGGAGCGCAGGCAAAGCTGGCCGCGGCGATTGGGGTCGACAGGGACAAGTTGGCTGATCTAGCGCCACGCATTCCACCTGTTGATGCCTTGTGGTTCGACGCAGCGTTGAAAGACAAGAAGATTGCGCCGCTAGCCATGATGGCTGCGAAGAAGATGATGGAGTTCACCAGCACGTTCCGACCTGGAACGCCGAACTGGTACAAGGCCAAGCGCGACTACGAGCGTCAGGTTGCCTACATCAAGCAGCTGTTGCCAAAAGTTCCAGTCGACTCCGAAGGGATGGTTCCTAATCCTAAGCACACCGATCTGCGTCTGAAGATCGAGTTGGCGGAGAAGGATCTCGTCAAAGTCACTGCTGAGATCGCAGCGGTAGAAAAGTCATTGGCCGCTGAGGCAGACCGGCTGAGCCGTCTGAAAGACGGCTATTTGGTCTACGAGAATAAACTAGACGAATTGCGTGAGGCTGAAGACGCGCGTCGTAGTGCGCTGGCTGATGAGGCCGAGGCAAATAAGTTTGATGTCGAGCTGACGAAAGATCTGCCAGTCAAACAGTTGCGGCGCGCTGTCGTCCCGCCGGTGCCAACCGAACCAAATATCATGGTTGTGGCCAGTGTCGGGTGCTTGCTTGGTTTGCTTGCTGCTATCGGGCTCATTCTGTTATTCGATTTCTTGCAGGGTTCCTACAAGACACTCGATGACGTCGAGCGCGGACTGTCCGTTCCGGTTCTGGGTGGCATCAGCCACTTGGAGACGAAGGCAGAGCAGCAGATGGCATCTCGCAGTAGGCGCCGGGTATCCCTTGTTGCTGCAGCGGCGCTGTTAATGGTGACGTCGATTGTGATGGTCTTCTATCTCGATCCGAATCGCCTCCCAGCTGTCGTGCGCAATGTCTTGAACGTGCTGCTGGTTGATTCCTGATCACGCTGAGTAATGCGGGACCTGATCGTATTACTGTTTGTGATGTCGTTGATGCCGACCTCGTTTAGGAGGCCGTACATCGGCATGCTGGTATTCAGCTGGCTGGCCTACATGCGGCCGCAGGACTTGTGCTGGGGCTTTGCCCGCTCAATGCGCCTGTCGTTCTTCGTATCCCTGGCGATGTTGCTGGGCTGGTTCGCAAACGAGCAAGGTAAGCGCAGGTTTACTCTGTGGGAGCCACGCACCGCGCTGATGGTCACCTTGATGGCGTTGATCGCGATCAGCTATTTCCAGGCTGAGTTCCAGACTGAGTACACCAACAAGTACTTCATCGAGTACATCAAGATCATCATCATCGCCTTGTTCACCGTCGGGCAATGTGACTCGAAGGATCGACTGCGCGGCATGTTCTGGGTGATTGCGATTTCGCTCGGTTTCTTCGGCGTGAAAGGTGGTTCGTGGGGCCTGCTTTCGGGCGGTGGCTCGCAAATCATGCGAGGTCCCGGCGGCATGCTGGAGGACAACAACGACTTCGCGCTGGCGCTCGTGATGAACATCCCGCTGCTCTATTATATGGGCCTCGGAGAGAAGAAGAAGTGGGTGGTGAGGGCGACGCAAATCGCCGTGATGTTGACGATTGTGACCGTGTTGTTAACGCACAGTCGCGGTGCCTTTCTGGCGCTTAGTTTCACTGCTTTGTGGATCGCATATCGATCGGGCAAGTTGTTCCGAGCGATGATGCTGTTGACGTTCTTGGCTGCGCTGTTTCCGTTTGTGGCGCCGCAAGACATCATTGATCGCATTGCATCAATCGGGAACACCGAAGAGTCATCTGCGAGTGCGCGACTGACCACTTGGGCGACAGCCTTCGAGATGATTAAGGACAACCCGGTATGGGGTGTCGGCATGCGGAACTTCCAGTTGCGCTACCTGGACTATTCGATCGTGCCCGTTAGCGAGAGCACGACGACCTACGTCGCTCATAACAGTTACCTGCAGATCTGGGCAGAGAGTGGCTCGCTCGCTTTCATGGTTTACATGGGCGTTTTGGGCTCCGTGTTTATCAGTATGGGCCGTATTTACAGGAAGTGCCGTTACCGGCCCGATCTTGAATGGGCGATGAATTACGCCCGCATGATGGAGGCGACGACCGTAGGCTTCGCGATTGGCGCGTTCTTCCTTAACCGCGGCCATTTCGACCTCTGGTATCACTGGCTCGCCCTAGTAGCGGCACTCAACTTGTGCGCGAACGCCGCCCTGAGAAGGCCGCCGCAATTGGGCGCTGATCAGTCGGCAAGCCGACAGCAAGCGAGTGAAGTCGTTGTATCGATACCGGGACTGCGGAGTGCAAATGGTGGTCGTGTCGTTAGTGCCTCTGCTGATCAAGCAGTCGCCGCTGCGCCTGCCCCAATTGTTTGGCGGAATCGCAGGAGGTGGCGCTGATGTGCGGCATCGCAGGTGTATTTGGCTACCAGCGCCAGCAGAAGATCGACGTCGAATTGGTGCAACGAATGAGTCGTTCGATTGTGCATCGCGGACCCGATGGCGAAGGCATGCGCATTGGGCCGGGCTATATACTGGCCCATCGTCGCCTTGCGATTGTTGATATCGCTGGTGGTGCACAGCCGATGACCTTGCCTGATGAGCGCTTGTGGCTGACGTTCAACGGGGAGATCTATAATTACGTTGAGCTGCGTAATGAGCTTGCGGCAACTGGCGTAACGTTTAGGACGAAGAGCGACAGCGAGGTATTGCTGCACGGCTACCGCGCCTGGGGAACTGGGCTCGCTGCGAAGTTGCGAGGCATGTTTTCATTTGTCATCGTTGATGAAGACAAGCACGAGCTTTATGCCGCGCGCGATCGGGTTGGCAAGAAGCCGCTTTACTGGTGTGAGCACGAAGGGCAATTTGTCTTTGGCAGTGAACTGAAAGCGTTGCGGCAATTGCCTCGTCGATGGCAATTGCGCGCGGATGCGGTGGCCCAGTTTCTTGCTCTGCGTTATGTGCCAGATCCGCTGACTGTCTTTGAAGATGCGCATAAATTGCCCCCCGCGCATTGGCTTCATGTCCAGGGCGGACGGGTATCGCAGCAGCGCTACTGGCAGCTAGAATTCGAGCCGGACCACAGGCCTCGAGAATGGCATCGTGACGAAGTATTGCGCCAGCTTGATGACGCTGTCAGCGTGCGCCTCATGGGCGAGGTGCCAATCGCTCCGTTCTTGTCGGGGGGAGTCGATAGTTATGCCGTTGTCGATTCGATGGTGCGGAATGGCGGTAACGCGGTGGAGGCCTGCACGGTTGGCTTTACGGATCCAAAGTATGACGAGCGGGAAGCTGCTCGCGAAGCCGCCAAGGCGTGCGGAGCATCACTGCAAGAAGAGGTCCTCGACGTCAATTCGCTGCTAGATCTCGATTGGTTTACAGATGTATACGACGAGCCCTTCAGCGACAGTAGTGCGATTCCAACCTACCATGTTTGCCGATTAGCGCGTCGACATGTCGTTGTCGCGCTGTCAGGTGATGGTGGTGATGAAGGGTTTGGTGGCTACCGCCGCTACTTGTTTGATCAGCGCGAGAATGCCGTGCGTAACCGTCTGCCTCGAGCGATGTGGCGTGCAATGGGCACCCTGTATCCAAAGGCTGATTGGTTGCCTCGTCATCTGCGAGCGAAGCGGACACTTCAGAATCTAGCTCTCGATCCTGCGATTGCCTATGCGCGCTCGGTTAGCGCGCATTTGCCTGAGGAGGTATTGGCCGTATTACGCCCGGAACATCATGCTGCGGCGGGCGATCCGCACCAGCCACTGCTGGATGCATACCGTCAGTCGACAGCCACAACGGCACTTCATCGTGCCGTAGCTACGGATCTCGCGACATGGTTGCCCGGGGACATCTTGGTCAAGGCCGACCGTGCTTCGATGGCGGTGTCCTTAGAAATGCGTGCACCATTCCTTGATCACAACATGCTCGAAGCTGCGGCGCGAATACCCGCCGCTTGGCATTTTGAGGGTGGACGCACCAAGGCCTTCTTGCGCGATACGTTGGCATCGCGGTTACAACCAGCCGCATTGACACGCAAGAAGATGGGCTTCTCGGTGCCTTTGCGTGATTGGTGCATGGGACCAATCGGCGATGCAGTTGAAGGCGTGCTCGGTGAGCGCAGGCTCGGTGACTGGGTGGATCCAGACGTGGTTCGCAAGATGCTGAATCGCCATCGCCAAGGTGTTGCTGATCACGCGGAGATGTTATGGGCAGTGCTTGTTTTGGCCCGTTTCCTTGAGCGGTGGGGCGGTGACACGTGCACCTGATTACATTTGGTAATCTCTTCCCCTCATCGGTGATGCCGGTGCATGGTTCGTTTGTTTATGAACGCATGCGACGAGTTGCTGAGGCTAGTGGCTGCAGATGGTCCGTGGTTGCGCCGGTTCCAGAAGTAGTATGGCCCCTGCGCCAAGGCATCTACAAGCAGTGGGCGCGCGTGCCACTACATGAGCAGTGGCAGGGCGTAGATGTTTACCATCCGCGATTTCGTCACTGGCCTGGCATGTCGCAGCGGCGCCAAGCGGATGCCGTCTATGCCGGCGCAAAGTTGACCGTGGAGGACCTGATTGGTTCTGGCGACGAAGTTTTGGATGCTCACTATTTGTGGCCAGACGGAGTCGCAGCAGCCAGGATTGCCAAGAAATATGCTGTGCCATTCACGCTGACGGCGCGAGGGACTGATGTCAATGTGTTGGCGCAAGATGCCGCGCTGGCCCCGCGCATTGCGGAGGCAGCGGATCAAGCACGCGCTTGCATGGCGGTCAGCGACATGCTGTCGCAGCGTTTCGCATCAGCCTGCCAGTTACCGGCATCGAAAGTCGTCACGGTTCGCAATGGGGTTGATCTAGAACGCTTTGTGCCAGGCGATCCCATCGCTGCACGACGCGCATTGGGTTTACCGGTTACGAGTCGCATTGTGATCGGTGTTGGCCGTTTGATTCCCGCCAAGGGGTTTGATGTAGCGGTGCGTGCCGTGCGGGAGTTGCCGGACACGATCTTGATCCTTGTCGGTGATGGCCCTGAACGCGCGAAGCTAAAGGCGCTTGGTGGGGATCAGCTGAGGTTGCTTGGCACGATGTCGCCTGCCGAAGTCGCAATGGCATACCAGGCAGCTGATGCGTTTGTGCTGCCGAGCCACCGTGAAGGCTGGCCCAACGTCGTGACAGAAGCACTGGCCTCAGGCTTACCAGTGGTTGCAACGCCTGTCGGTGGCATCCCGCAGATCTTGGGCGGGGATCAACCCGCAGCGTTCTTGGGTTCATTGGTGCCGGTAGGTGATGTCGCAGGATTTCGAGACGCATTAGAAGGCGTGCTGCATCGCGACAAGTCCACGGAAGAGGTGCGGGAATTTGCTGAGCAATATGGCTGGCAGGAACCAGTTACGACGTTGGTGAACCTATTTCGCAGTGCATGCGGTGAGGATGTGCAGTGAGTAAGGCGTGTAGCATTCTCTACCACCATCGCATTCGTGCTGATGATGGGCAGGCTGTGCATGTTCGTGAACTGCTCACCGCGATGCGCCTCGCCGGTCATGATGTGACCGAATGTGCTCTGGTTCCTAAGGCAGGAGCGGATGCCGCGGCGACTAAGCAGGCATCCTCTAAATCTAAGGCTGGTATTTGGCAGCGTCTTAGTTTGCCGCGCACCGCGGTGGAGGTTCTAGAGGTCCTCTATAACTACAAGGGGCGAGCCATGCTGCATGCCGCCGCAAAGCGCAACCCGCCGCAGTTCATCTATGAGCGGCACGCGTTACATTTGCGTGCTGGATTGGATGTCGCACGCGACTTGAATGTCCCGCTATTACTCGAGGTGAACTCGCCGATGGTGGCTGAGATGCAGCGTCTCAACAAGCTGTCTATGCCTCGGCGTGCGCGCCAGGCGGAGCGCAGTGTGCTGTCGCAAGCTGATGCGATCTTGGCGGTGACGCAGGTGCTTGCGGACATACTTGTCGACATCGGCGCCCCACGCGAGCGAGTCCATGTTATTGGCAATGGCGCCGATGTTACGCGTTACGGCGGGGATACTCGCGTGGCCGCAGAATCATTGCGAGGTCGTTGGCAGTGTCCGCCGGATGCGTTTGTACTTGGTTTCGTTGGCTATATGCGGCCCTGGCATCGCCTCGATTTGGTTCTCGAGATCATGAGGCGTCCTGGTCTTGAAAATGTAGTGCTCACATTGATGGGCGAAGGGCCCGCCTTGGAGTCGCTGCTAAAGCTCGCATCAGAATACGGTTTAGAAGAGCGCGTCCGAAGTTTGGGGGTTGTGCCGCCTGACCTGCTTCCCGCACACGTCATGGCATGTGACGGCGCGTTGGTTCCGGCTATTAATGCCTACGCTTCGCCCTTGAAGCTGTTTGATTCTATGGCTGCAGGCGTTGTGACGTTGGCGCCGGATCAACCGAATTTGCGCGAGAATATCATCGATGGAGAGAACGGCCTGCTGTTCGCGGAGGGTGATGCTGATGCGATGTATCGTCAACTTCTACGAGTTGTTGGCGATCGCTCGTTGGCCCGTCGCATTGGTGCAGCGGGTAGGCAGACCCTGATTGATCGTCAATGGACTTGGTCCGGCAATGTCGAACGGGTCATGGACATCTTTCATGCACTGCCACGCGGAGGCCATCAGTGACGCCATTTGTTTGCGTCTTCCTGCCACTGTTGTGCGCATACGCATCGTCGCTTTTGTGGTGTGTCGACCGATGGAATGCGCCCACGCAATACTTCGAGCACTGCTGGTTGGTCCCTTTTGTTGGCGCCCTAGTTGTTTGGCTGCGTCGTAAGCAGTGGCAGCTGCGTGCGCGAGCGACCGATCTTCGTGGGCTTTGGTTGTTGGTGCCTGGCCTGCTGATGCATTTTGCGGGTGCGGCGTTGATGATCGATTCCTGGTCTGCAGCAAGCCTTGTCTTAACGCTGCCTGGCGCTGCGTGGCTAGCTCTTGGTGCGAATCGGCTGCGCGGCCTATGGCCGGTCCTAGCTCTGGTCCTGTTCGCGATACCAATGCCCATTTATGTCGAGGGGCGACTGGCCTTCGTGCTAAAGGAAATCGCCGTTGAGGGCGGTTCTTGGTTGGCGAATCTAGCGGGCGCAGGCGTGCTGCGTGAGGGTGACCGACTACATCCACAGGGAGTTGAGGGGTCGCTATATGTTGCCGAGGCGTGTGGTGGACTTCGCTCATTGTTGGCGATGCTGACGATTGCATACTGCATGGTCTTTTTCACAGGGCCATCGAGCATGTGGCGGCGTGGTTTACTGCTGCTGGTTGCTGCGCCTTTGGCGGTCGCGGCCAATGTTGCCCGAATCGCTGCGCTGTGTTTGATGGCCGGATGGCTTGGTGTGCCCTTTGCTGAGGGAGTCGGTCACTCAATTGCGAATGCTGTGGAGTGGGTCGCGTTATTGATGACGATGCTGTGTGTCGACGGGCTGCTGGTGCGTTGGCTAGGTGCGAAATCGTCAGTTGATTTAGCTGCCGGTGATGGTGGGGCCAGTGCAATTCGTGGATCTAATTCGCTGCGTGGGCCCGCGATCGCTTGCTGGGTACTCGCGGGACCACTCTTGTGGTTGAGTTGCTACCGTCCATTTGGTGACCTTGACGGACGTGCGGAGCAGATACCGGCGATGATTGCCGATTATCAATTGGAATCGCGCAACCCGAAACAGCAGGTTGCATTCGAGCAGGCTTTGCCACGGTGGCGCGAGTTACTCGGCACGGATGATTTTGTATGGCGTCGCTATCGAAGCGCCAACAAGCACGTGATTAACTTGGTGGCGTTGTTCCACGACACAAACTGGAAGAGCGTTCACCCTCCACGGATTTGCATTGAAGGCAGTAACATGGTCATTGAGCAGGATGACTTTGTGGATGCTGATTGGTTGCTCGATGAGGCTGATGGCCGCCCCGTTGTTAGCCGGATTGTGGCGAAACGACGAAGTGATGGCTGGCGTTTTGTTACGCTGAGTATGTTTGGAACCAAGTCCTGGGCCTCAGGTGATTATTGGGATTTCACGATGCACCATTTGCCGCGTGCGTTGTTGCGTCAAAATGAGTCAGGTTTCTTGCTGCGTGTAGAGTCACCTATCTATTCCGGTGAGGATGTGGCTCATGCGCAGGAGCGTTGCCGGGAGTTCTTAAAGCAATTGATGCCTTCAGCAAGGAAGCTAGTGCGATGAGTACCGTGCATGCGATGTCGGTTGATGTTGAGGACTGGTTTCAGGTGCTCAATATGGCGCACCATATTGACCGTTCTGACTGGGATGGCATCAGCTTGCGGTGTGGTGACTCGACCAAGAGGTTGCTGGACCTGTTCGCCCGACGTGATGCAAAAGCGACATTCTTCTGTCTTGGATGGATCGCTGAGCGTTTGCCTCAGCTGATTCTGGAGATTCACGAAGCGGGTCATGAGATTGCTAGTCATGGTTACGATCACCGTTTGCTCCCTGATTTGGGTCAGCAAGGGTTTCGCGACGACCTAGAACGGACGGCATCGATCCTTGCTGGCATTACCGGTGATCGGCCCACCGCGTTTCGGGCGTGTACTTGGTCGATCGGCAAGAAAACGCCTTGGGCTATCGATGAATTGATCCGCGCGGGCATCACGCTTGACAGTTCTATTCAGCCTGTGCGGCATCCAGACTACGGGGTGCCAGGTGCGCCGACAGTTCCGTATGTGATTCAGGATGATGGCCGCGAATTGCTCGAGTTTCCGCCTTTAACTTGGGATGTGCTTGGTAAGCACGTCCCTGTTGGTGGCGGGGGCTACTTGCGATTATTGCCGCTTTGGATGATTCGTAAGGGGCTAGAGCAAAGGCAGCAACTTGGTATGCCGGGGTGCATCTACTTGCACCCATGGGAAGTAGATCCCGAACAACCACGGCAGTCGTTAGGCTTGCTGCGTGGCTTCCGCCACTACGTCAATTTATCGCGCACACACGCGAAGCTAGATCGCTTACTTCGCGACTACCGCTTCTCAACCATGTCTGAGGCGATTGCTTGCAACGGTGACAGTTGGCGTGCAAAGCTTCGTGCGTGCCGCGCGAGTGAGCTCTTAGGGTAGCTTTTGATCAGCTTCTTGAGTGTGAGCATCGCATTCTCTCGACTTTCGTCAGCAGCACTCACGGTGTAGGCCATGGCTAACTCATACAGGTGACGGCCGTCTTGTTGCGGTGCTGCATTGAGGAGCCGTTCGATTGCATCGTCTGGTCGGCCCTGACGGGACGCGATCAAGCCCTGAGCGTATTGGCCTTGTGGGCTTGCCAGCAATTCAGGTGGAAGCACTGTCAATCGCAGGGCATCGGCGGGCGTTAGCTTGCGATGTTCGGCCGCCATAGCCAAGAAGGCCAATTCCGCGTCGGGGTCTAGTGCATGCGTAAGCACTGTTCGCAGTTCATCCAATGCACCCGGATCATTGTTGAGGCTTTGGCGTAGAGATACACGCGTCGCCCAAAGCGGTAGTGCCGTGGGATAGCGATCGATCAATCGATCTAGTTCGCGGTTGGCGTTAACGATACCGATGCAGTCCGTAAGGGCTTTGATCGTGCGGTCCATGTAGGTGGACGAAGCCTTACCGGTAGCAATATTCTCCAGCAACGCGAACAGCATGTCACGCTTGGCCAGTCGCTTAACTGCTGTGCCGTGCGTTAATATGAAGTGCACTACGTTGCCTAACGCACCTTCTGTAGCCAGGTGACTCTTTGCCTTGCTCACGAGCATGGCGCGATGCTTCTTGCTCTCGTTTAGCAATTGCTCGGCGGAGCGGTAGAACTGCTCTAACAGTGCGCGACGATCACAAGGTTGGTTGCCGGTTAGAATCTCCTCAATGATCAGGCAGACATCTAATTGAGTGTGACCTCTAGCAATCAATTCAAGGTCGTCGGGCGTGCAGGGGAGCAACTGCGGAGCAGCCTTCCACTGAATCAGGCGAGTATTATCTGCCTCTTCAGTCAATCCTGCATCGATCAGTGATTTGACGATCTGTTGGGCGCCAAAGCTCACGGTTATAGGCGATGCTGCAGCGCGACCGGAAGACGTTGCGGACATGACTGCTAGCAGCAACTTGTCGCTGGTGGCGTAGTCATCGCATTGGCCTGCCAGAGCAACCTCTCGCCACAATACAGATCCGGTATATCCTGACTCCTCAAGTTTGCCATGAATGCTACCAGCCTGTGCAGCGCGGCCCGCGTTGCTTTCGGCTCGAGCTAGTAGTAGCGAACTCGTAGTCGACTCATTGTCTTCAGCTAGTATTGCTTGCGCGCGAGGTGCGCACAGGAATCCGAGTAAGGGATCATGCAAGCCAGCGATCAGTTCCAAGCGTGCTTCTTGCTGGTCGATGCTTGTGGCTGCTGTCCAGTCGACGAGTGTTGGCTGGCCGAGCGTTGATAGGGTCGCATGGATCAATAATGCCGCGGGTGATTGCTGTAGATTTTGCGCAAGCAAAGCGCCGCCGATTTGAGGCTGTCCAAGACGCACTGCCAATGCGCCATCCACGGGGCTTTTGACCATTGCGTAAACTTGCAATGCGCGCTCTTCGTCATTTAGCAGCAAGTGTATTCGGGCCAGTCGCTCGGCAACTGGTTGTCCGTCGGTAAATCCCAGCGCCGCGGTCCAGCTTGAAGCTGCACGGAACACGTCTTGGTTGGCGAGTGCCAGCTCACCTGCGAGGATGTATAGCCGGCCGTTACGCTCCTCGGGCAGTGCCGCCGGCAACGCTGTATTGAGCACTTCGAACGCAGTCGTCGGGTGGGTGACTGACAGTGCTTCTGCGGCGTCCAGCATGGCCTGTTGAGGGCCTGTGGTTAGCCGTAGTCGTTTGCGCTGCGTCTTCAGTGCTGCGAGTAGGTCCGTGTCACTTGTTGTCTTGGCTAACAGCGTGACCCAATCAGCAAAGGCTGTGCCCAACACAAGTTTCTCGTCTGCATTCGCTGGTGGATTGCACGCCTTGATCTGCTTGGTGGCATCGGCGATGAGTTCGCAGGCGCAGTAAGATCGAATGGCTAGCACGCGCGCCTCGAATGGCGCATCTGCATCCAGAATCTCAGCGCCAATAAACCGATCCGAAGTGCTGGGTGCATCCTTAAGCGCTAGGCGCAGCAGTTCGATCTGCATCTGCGGGTTACGTCGGATACGTGGTAACGCCATGCGAAGTAAGTCGCGGGTGGGTTCGCCAGCCATTTGCTTCGCCTGAATGGCAAGTGACAGGGTACGGGGCTGTGGCTCGATTGCATCGATTGTTAGCGTGGCAGTGCGTGCAGCCTCTTCGTATTGCTTCAATTGCAATAGTGCTTGCAGTTCT
>Ga0315331_10001644_pt1 | contig 16809 bp, 8 predicted proteins | sample M160m34915metaG_FD_203456 | JGI IMG/M metagenome (GOLD analysis project Ga0315331, IMG submission 203456) | Ammonia-oxidizing marine archaeal communities from Monterey Bay, California, United States - M1 60m 34915 | ecosystem: Environmental > Aquatic > Marine > Intertidal zone | place: USA...
CGGTCCACCACCCGGTCCACCACTAGTCAGGCCATCCGGCCCCTCATCTTCTGCCATATCGCCCCCTACGGCCATCGCCGGATCCTCCTCCTCCTCCGATGGCGGTTCAGTGTTGTAGCGTTTGACCTCTTGCGGTTCGGCAGTACTCGCAACGACGTAGTACGCAGCTTCAGGCCGCAACAACGGACGCAGCAGACTGAACCACGAATACTTGTATTCAACTTCAATTTCGCTCTGCCGAACAACAGTTCTGGCAGGAAATAAACTCAGCATCGGCTCGAAGTCAACGAGCTTAAGATTCTGAAAGGCCCCCGTCGGTGATTTATCCTGCAACGTGTTGCCGGACATCATGTGTCCCAATCCAGCTCGCAGTTCAATCACCAGTACGGCAACCAGTACGCACAGAACCAAAGCAGAGACCGTTTTACGCAGCGGCGAAACTCCGCTGCTATTTGTTTCGTTGGCGAGGTCATCAGACATAACATTGTCTCCCAAAAGGCCGTTGACGGATCACTTGAGGAGGGAACTTAAAAACGATGTTGAGACATCCGACTTTCAGTAACCGCCTGTTGCAGTCCTCCAGCCTAACAAAGACCACCGAAAAACTGGAATGACCGGCCAACTTTATCTGACAAGCTCACCGATATCATGAGCAATCGATACTGGCAAGGAATCCCACTGCCACCTAATCCAGTCGCTGACCCCCAGTTCAGAAAACATAGCACCAAACGTCGACAAGATGGGCAACAGGAAGGCGTCTGATGACACCAGAAGAACGGCATGCCGCATGTCATCACGCCATCACGCCATCATTGCCAGGAAAACGTACGCCACCGAATTTGAACCAGCGACCTCAGGAACAACAATGTGATTCAGCTCACATTACGACACGCCGGTTGTCCTCATTAAATCCGCGGGTGCCGGGTATTGCATGACGCATCAGTACCCGATCGGATTCATCCGGCAGACATCCGAATCTGTGCTCACGTTACCGACCGGATATGCCGCTGTCACATGAAATACATTCTGAGGCCACTGATGGAACCGCTGAAGCCGTTCATATGGACCGCTTAACTTGCAGCTTGGCAGAGCAGCCTTAAGTCTTGACGCCACCGCACAGGTGATTCGTATCTCGACCACGTACAGAAGACAAAAACAGGTAAACCTCTTCAGATGCTCCAAACCGGCGTCGGTAATGACCTGACTATGGACAACACATGCTCTGTGACCGGCCAGTGTTTTCAGATGAACCAACCCTGCATCCGTAACCGAACGATCGGAGAAAAATAAAACGTCACTTCAACAGATGTGCCCCGCGACAAATCCTGAGTGGCGGACGCACACGCAGATTCGCAAAGGATTATTATGAGCGGAAACACCACCTGAAAGACGTCTGCATGTAAGAACATTATCAGTACGTCACCAATTGTCGCAGTCGTTCGACGTCAGACTATTCAATCAACACGGTGTTCACGTGTGAATGAACGTGATTGTCCCTCGAACAGTGTCATTGAATCACGAACGACCGAAACGCGACGAACACAGGGATAAAGAGTGTCGAAACGACTCACAACGCAGTCGTCGGGTACAGAATCCCGCCTAATCGGCATAAAAAAACCGCATAACCTAAGTCATTGCGGGGTCTTTGTTTGGGAAGGGTGAGTAACCGGATTTGAACCGGCGACCTCTGGAATCACAATCCAGCGCTCTAACCAACTGAGCTATACCCACCATAATTGACAGCCGCTTGCGGCGTTGTGCGGCAGAATAATATCCTCGCCCCTCAGAGCGTTCAAGTTCGTTGCTCTGATTGCCGCCCGAATCAACAGACTCCGATTGATTTTTCCGCCTGGGCGAATTGCCCGGTAGCTGGTTCTTACCGGACCACTGCCATAATGTTCCGGTAGTCAGAGCCCCTTTGATACTGAATGCAGAGATATCCAGCACGAGATGTCCGTGATCGCCACACAACAGCTTTCTAAATGCTACGGCCTTCGCCGCGGTGTTGACGACGTGGATTTGCGGGTCGGTGCAGGTGAAATCTTCGGTTTTCTGGGGCCCAACGGGGCAGGAAAATCCACTACAATTCGCCTGCTGCTGGGATTCTTAAAAGCATCATCGGGGAACGCTACTGTATTCGGACAGGACTGCTGGTCCGACAGCGCCACGATCAAACAGGAGGTGGGCTATGTAGCGGGCGATGTTCGCTTATATCCCTGGCTGACGGCTCGAAAGGCGTTGCAAATTGTCGGAGAGATCCGAGGCCGGGACATTCTCTCGGACGGTCTGCAGCTGGCAGACCGATTTCGCATGGAACCGGATTTGCCCGTTCGCAGAATGTCACGTGGCAACCGGCAGAAAGTGGCTCTGATGATGGCACTCGCACATCGGCCAAAGCTGGTGGTTTTGGATGAACCAACGTCCGGACTGGACCCGTTGATGCAGGATACACTGGCAGACTGTCTGCGTGAGCTGGCCGCGGCCGGGCATACCGTGTTCTTTTCCAGCCATACGCTCAGCGAAGTGGAATCTCTGTGTGATCGGATTGCCATTGTGCGTGACGGGCAGATCGTGGTTAACGAACAGCTCAGCCGGTTGAAGGCCAGGGCTCCACGAACCGCCGTCGTCACATTTGAATCCGCCACAGTCGCAAACAGTGTTACGGTGCCCGACTTCATAACCATACAGAGTCGTTCGAATAAAGAGTTACAGATTCAAATAACGGGCGCTGCGGTTGAACTGACGCATTGGGCAGCAGCGCAGCCCATCATCGATCTAAGCGTCGGACCGCCGAATCTGGAACACCTGTTCCGTCAGTACTACAAGGGCAATGCTGCTCGACCCGTTCATAACGCCGCAGCAGGCGGCAGTGCGAAAGATGCAGCGGACATGGAAGAGTACGTCCCGTTTCCTGAGTTGGAGAATTCATGAAAGGGCTGCTGCGCAAGATCTTCATGGAAGTTCGCTGGCCTGTCCTTATTCTGAGTATTGGCCTGGCACTGATCATGGCGTTGCTCACGGAGCTGCTGCCCAAAGTGCTGGGTGACATCGATAAGGTTTTTGCGAAACTGCCATTTGTGAAGCCGCTGATAACAGCGCTGCTCGGCATGGATCCCGGTGAAGCCTTTACGGCCCAGATGACACAGGCATTCCTCTGGGTTCACCCGACCGTGCTTTCACTGATCTGGGCCCACGAACTGATGTACAGTTCGCGAATGCCGGCAGGTGAGATCGATCGTGGTAGTGTCGACTTTCTGCTGGGGCTACCGGTTACCCGCTGGAAACTGTATCTGTCTGAGACGATCGGCTGGATTCTATCGGGACTATTTATTCTGTGCGTCGGATTCAGCGGACACTGGCTGGCGTCGGCTGCGCTGCAGCCCGAAATGCGGCCGGGAGCCTATGCCACGTTCGGCATCATCACCAACCTGATGGCCGTTTATGTTGCGGTTGGAGCTCTGGCATTTCTGGTTTCCTGCAACAGCGATCGCCGTGGTCGAGCGGTGGGCATCATGTTCGCCATCCTGCTGATGTCCTTTCTACTGAACTTTCTGGCTCAGTTCTGGGAACCCGCAAAAACCGTGTCGTTTCTGAGCGTAATGGAATACTACCGCCCCGCGGCCGTGATCCAGTCCGGACATTTTCCGATGACAGACGTTGGAATTCTGCTTGGCGCAGCCTCAGTGTTCTGGATTGCAGGCGGCGTTATTTTTCAACGCCGCAGTATCTGTACCGTCTGACGCTGCCGGTCCGGTACAGCTTCCACGCCCTCCCTTCAGGACGCAGAAAAGCCCCGACCGTGAGAGGCGACCGGGGCTTTCGATGACCGTTCTGTTAAATCAGGACCCGCATCAGACTTCGATTTCAAACCCCTTGCGGTAAGGCCGAGCCAGAAACGCATTGGCCTGATCGTCGCCGATGATCTGCTCGGCCTTCGCGTCCCATTTGAGTTCTCGGCCAAAGCGAGCGGAGATGCCGGCCAGGTGGCAGACGTTCAGCATTTCCATATGCGAATGCACATCTGAGATTGGTTCCTGCCGCGTCTTCACGCAGTTCAGGAAGTTGGCCCAGTGACCTTTGCGTTCGTTATTCTCCATCGGCAGCCCCTTGTAGACCTTCTGGATGGCATCATCCGCGAGCGGGTTGGATTCAAGTGCTTCCACCGGCGCCCCGGTCAGCTTGCCTCGGTTCACAAAGATGCGTCCCTTGTCGCCTTCGATCAGAATTCCATTGTCGCTGTGCTTGATGATCATTTCCGTATCACCGGGGAACTTCGCGCTGAAGCGGAATTCGCTGGCCGTATTGTAACAGTCATTCTGCACCGCATATCCTTCCTTGAATTCTACCGGATGCTTTGCAGTCCCACCGATCGACAGCGGGCCTTCAGTCTGACCGTTTAGACGTAATGCCCACATCGCGATATCCACGTGATGAGCCCCCCAGTCGGTCAACTTCCCACCCGAATATTCATACCACCAGCGAAATTCATAATGAGCATTGGTGTGCGGCCGCGGCTTTCTCTTGTTATTGCCGGTCGCTTCGGGTTGCAGAAAGCGGTAATCAACCTCAGGAGCCGGACCCAGCCAGCGATCCCAGTCCAGTCCCCTGGGAACTTCTGCAACGGGCAGAGCCGGACTGGTGGGAGCTCCACCAATGGACACTTCCATCTTATTGATCCGCCCCAGACGACCTTCCTGCACGATGGCCATCGCCTTGACAAACAGATTAAACGTACTGCGTTGCTGGGTGCCGACCTGCACGATGCGGCCTGTTTCCTTCTGCACTTTGCGGATGAGCTTGCCTTCGTCGATCGTCAGCGTCATCGGTTTTTCACAGTACACGTCCTTTCCGGCAAGCATCGATTCGACCAGCGTCTTGGTATGCCAGTGATCCGGTGTCGCGACATGAATGACGTCCACATCGTCTCGTTCAATAACTTTGCGGTAATCGTTATACGTGTCCGCTTTGCCCCCCGCCAGCCTTTGAGAAAAACCTTCCCGACGACCTTTGTCAACGTCAGCGATGGCTACAATATCCAACCACTCTTTGGCCGCATTCATGTTGCCTCCCGCCATGCCTCCAGCTCCGATCACCCCGATGCGGAACCGATCATTAGGCGACTTTGTTTCGTCAGCCAGTGTTTGCGGCGTTGAAAAAAAATACGGAGAGAACGCCGCGCTGGCAGCCAGAGTGGACTGCTTCAGAAAACCACGACGTTGCTGGTTTGTGGACGACATTGAAGATGACTTTCGATAAGGGGATTGCAGGAAGATGGAAAGGAATCAAGACATGGAGTCTCAATACAAGTGCTTTCAACATCCCTGGTAACCCGATGCGTCAGCGAGGGATGTCGTTGGAATTGATTGTTCAAAAGTCCCTCGCTCACGCAGTAAGTTTCCACAAGTCATGCGGGAGGGATTTGAATCTTCTTACGGAGAACGGAACGGATCGCTGAGCACGACCAGCCGAATTAAATCGTGAAAACCGTTTCCCTGTGCATCCAGTTGCTGCAGGATACGATCGGTGTGAAGGCGGTCCGACGGCTGAAGGTGGCGCCCAATGGCATAGGACAGAAGTTTTTCGGCAAGTGCTTTGGCAAACTGCCCACGGCGATCCATCAGAATTGTCTTGAGTCCCTCGACATTGTCAAACTGCTGCCCCCCCGGAAGTTGGCCGGAGGCGTCAATCTTCCCCTGTCGATCATATGCCGTTCGCCAACGACCAACCGGATCGAAGTTCTCCAGCGCAAATCCAAGTGGGTCAATTTTTCGATGACAGTCGTTACACGTGGCCGTGTCACGGTGTTTTCGCAGTTGCTCACGAATCGTTTTCGCACCGCGAATGTCCGGATCGAGTGGTTCCACGTCCGGTGGCGGCGGAGATGGCGGTGTTCCGAGGACGTTTTCCAGCAACCACACACCTCGCACAACCGGCGACGTATCGATGCCGTTGGCTGTCAGCGTCAAAATGCTGGCCTGACCAAGCAGTCCGCCGCGGCGCGGATCACTTAGTTTCACGCGGTGAAAGCCCGGTTCCGCCGGCGGCTCAATATCGTAATGCCTTGCCAGGGGCTTGTTAACGAATGTGAAGTCCGAGTCCAGAAAATTGGTAATGCTGAGATTCTGATCAATCAGATGCCGTGTAAACAGAAACGTTTCCTGTCGCATCGCCCCATCCAGATCGTAATGATAAAAGTCGCCAAAGTCGCGGCGGTCGGGTGGAGTGGCTCCCAGGTCTCGCATCGTTAACCAGCTGTCAAGAAATCCCTGCACGAAAGCATTCGATCGCGGATCGTTCAGCAGGCGTTTGACCTGGGCCGTCAGCACCTTCGGCCGCTTCAGGCTGTCGGACTGAACCAGTTGCTGCAACTCTGCGTCAGGCATAGATGCCCACAGAAAATAGGACAGCCGAGACGCCAATCCGGCTTCGCCGGTCGATTCAGTCTGGCCACTCAGGTTCTCTCTGTGGATCGGTTCAAGGAACAGGAACTCAGATGAACACAGCACCGCCTTCAAGCCGTCGCTGTAGGCTTCAATGGCTGATCGTCCCTGCGTCTGACGAAACGCGATGACGTCCATAACACGGTCGATCTCAGCTGCCTGCACTGGATGCCGGTAGGCTTCGGATGCAAAGCGAGTGAGGTGCTGCCGCATCTGCTTCTTCGGCAGTGCCCCGGACTGAACAGCATCACTGAAGTCGTCTCCCAGAACGGCCCGTTGACCGGCCGTAGGCCATTCGTCATACAGCGGGCCTTCGATTTCAATTTCATGAATATGAATCTGCGGCAGCTCTCCGTACTTGATGGTGTTAAAGCGCGCTTCCACGATGCCTTTGGATTTTCGCTCCGGAAACAGGTCGGGGTATTTATTCTGAATGCGCGACCACAGATTGCGAACATCCATCAGGCCGTTGCGAAATGTGAACCGGGGAGTGAATCCGGCGTCCAGCCAGATCCGGACGGTGTACCACTGAGCTTCGTCAGCCAGTTCAACTTCCGCCAGCAGCGGTTCCACGGGTTGCGGTTTATGCAACGCTCCCACCAGCCGGTTTCCAGCGACAATGCCCAGACGAAACAACTCATCCGGGTCAGTACCCAGGAACTCCGCGTCATAAGGATTCCGTCGGTGCAGGGCTTCCGCTTTGATTCGCAGCTGATAATAACCGTCATAGGGAACGCCTTCCGCAAACGCGTGAATCGGTCCGTATGCACCTTCGTGTTTGTCGGCGCCGACAACGTCGTACAATGTCATGTGCTGGTACTGATTCGTCTTGCGATGAACCTGGTCGATCTCCGGTTGCTGTCGAAACCCGTCCCGGAAAACCCATTTCTGCACTTCCGGCTGTTTCAGCGGGAACATGGCTTTGTCGACGACCTGCTCGGCCGCTTCAAGATATTTGGCCAACAGGTGTCCGGACGTGACGAGTGTTTCCCCCACATTGTCCAGATGTGCTGCGGTCTGATCCCGAGGAAACCCCTGCGTGGGATCAAACATCGTCATGTTCAGATGCAGCAGGTCACGCACAGTATTTCGATACTCACGTGAATTCAGACGCCGCAGCACAGTCGCGCCAGTGTTCGACTTTGACGTCTGGTGGTGGCGGTCAATGGCCTGCGTCAGCTGAGTAACGATCTGTCTTCGTTGTTGATCAGACGGTTGCTTCGCCTTCTTCGGCGGCATTTCGCCAAGATTCAGTTGGTCGAGAATGCCCTGATAGTCGACCAGGTCATTGTCGCTGCGAATTTCTGAGGCCATCCGGTCGAATCGCCTCTCACCTTTCGACTCATGTGCTCCATGACATTTTACGCAGTAAGTGTTGAGGAACGGTTGGACGGTGTCAGCAAATGACGTGTCGAAGAGTGCCTTCGCGGACGGTTTACCAGCGGCGTCCGCATTGCCGCAGGCCGCCAGCGAAAGCGTTGCTCCAAGCAAGCAGAGTGAACGACACAGTTTACCGCTCCGCTTCCGTCTTAACCCGGAAGCGAGTGCCGCAGCAGTAGAGAGTGCCGCAGCAGTAGAGACCTCCGACATATTTACGCCCATTCCAGACCGGTCAGTGTGCCAGTGCCTGCACTGAACCTGTCCGTTTCAACGCCAAAACGCTGCAGCATGGACGCATAGAGGTTGCATAACGGAATACGTTTGCTGCTTTCCTTCGGATGCTGCTTGTATTCACCGTGCCGAAATCCGCCGCCCGCCAGAATAATCGGCAGATCATTGTTGGTATGCGAATTGGCATTACCCATGCCACTGCCCAGCAACACCATGGTGCTGTCGAGCAGCGTACCGTCGCTTTCAGGTTCCTGTACAGACTTAAGTTTTTCCAGAAACCGTGAAAACTGTTCCATCTGATACAGTTCAATCTGCACCAGCAGTTTGATGTTATCCTGGTCCTTGCCGTGATGCGACAGGCCGTGATACCCCTTGCGAATGCCAATGTCCGACGCAGCGAAACTGCCGCCGATTTCCAGCGTGGCAACCCGGGTGGAGTCCGTCTGCAGCGCTAGGGCCACAAGGTCGTAGATCGCCGGCAGGTCGGGCGCGAGCCCCTGGTTTTCCGGTTCGAACATCTCAGTTTTCGGCTTCGCAATCTTCTGCCAGTGCCGATCAAGGTCCAGCTTCAATTCGACCGCTCGCACCGCAGAAAGATATTCATCGACTTTCCTTCCGTCGGCCGTGCTGACTCGTTTCTTCAGGGATCTGGCACCGCCCAAAACGGCGTCAAGAATGGAGCCCTGCAACTGAATTCGATCGACGGCCTTGCGTTTAGCACCTGCGTTGTCTTCGACAAACAACGCTCGAAACAGTTCGCGTGGTCCCGAAATCGGCGGTACTCGTGTACCCGTCCGCGTCCAGCTCATCTGGCAGCCACCGTGCAGCCCGTCGGACGAACCAATGGTCAACGATGGAAACCGAGTGCGTGACCCCACGAATTCGGCCGCCCGCTGATCCAGACTGATTCCTCCATCCGGCATGGCCCTGGCTTCTGCAGACTTCACGCCCGTCAGAAAGGTATGAACGGCAAAGTGTCCGCCTTTGTGTCCGTGATCAAGATGCGAGAACAGCGTCAGATCACCGCGGTGTTTTCCCAGCGGCTGCAGCAAAGTTGTCGTCTCGTAGTCGGCACCAAATATCTTCGGCCAGAATGCTCCGCCGTACATTCCAAACTCATTGCCCACACAGACCATGCGACGAGCCGGACCGGAAGATTCACGACCTGCAGCAATGCGCGGGAATGTCTCAAGTGCGGGCAGAGCGACGCAGACACCAGCAGCTTTCAGAAAAGAACGTCGGGGCCTGCTGATGGTTGATCGCATTGTGCTGTCCTACGAGAAGGGCAGGGAGGGCGCAGAGGCGCATCCGGTGAAACGGCAGACTCACATAGCTCATTATTTTCGTTGATCGGCGAATTACCAGCCCATCCTTGACGATTTGAGGGCGCAGCTGGTGACCCACACGAACGCTTCCGTACGATGATTTCCAATGCAACGGCCCTACCCGAAGTTCTCCAGCGCAACGTCCTTCGCTGCCTTCAGATCCAGCTTACCGGTTCCCAGCAGGGGAATATGCTCCAATTCCAGAAAACTGTCCATCGAAGGTATCCACAAATTCGGCAGGCCGGCCTGCTGCAACTCATCCAGCACCTGCTTGACGGGCTTGCTGAACGGCTTGTGCAGCACAATCAGGCGTTCGCCCTTTTTCGCGTCGGGCACGGCACTGACGGCGCACAGGATCTCAGGTTCGTCGGCCAGGTCATCGTCGATGATGCGAGTCAGTTCCTGCTCAATGAGGATATGCGGCACCATTTCGCCGCCAATCTTTGAAAAACGGCTCTGACGACCAGTAATCTCGATGAAGCCGTCGTCATCCATTTTCGCGATGTCTCCGGTGTCATACCATCCATCCTTCATCACTTCAGCGGTCTTTTCCGGGCGGTTCAGATAACCGAGCATCACATTGGGCCCCTTGATGCGCAACAGGCCTTCCTCATTCGCACCCAGTCTTTCCTCCGTCTCCGGATGAAATATGGCGGCTTCCGTATTGTAGATAGCCTGACCAACGGTGCCGACGCGATTGCGTGAATCCGCACCGCTGCGACCGGATCTGTTGTCGGGAACATTGAGTGCGGCGGCAGGTGACAGTTCCGTAATCCCGTAGGCTTCGGTTGGCTCGAAGCCGTATTTTTCATTCCACGCAACACGCAACTCGGGCGGCATCTTTTCCGCGCCCAGAAGAGCCAGATTCACAGATTTGATCTGGTCCACGGTGCAGCGTTTCATGTACGACTTCAGGAACGTTGGCGTGGCCGCAATGATCGTCACCTTATGCTTTTCAACCAGGCGGCCGACCATTCGGGAATCCAGCGGATTGAAGTGATAGACGGCCCCCGGTGGCATGCAGCAAGGCAGCCACATGCAGACAGTAAAGCCGAAGGAATGGAAAAACGGCAGCACGCCAAGAATCACATCTGTGTTGTCCAGATGCAGCATCTGACCGGCCGCGTCCAGGTTTGAGATAATATTGTTATGCGACAGCATTACACCTTTGGGCTGACCGGTGGAACCGGACGTGAAAATCACGGTCATCAGGTCGTCTGGTTTTGCATTCTGCAGGCCGAGCTTGTTCGTCAGCATGCTCAGCGGCATGAGTCGGGCAACAGCCATCGCCTTAACTTTCGCCAGCGGGCCAATCTGCTCCTTCAGATCCTCCATGTAGACCAGTTCGGCATCGAGGTCCATGGGCATTTTCTCCATGAACTTCCGACTGGTAATAACGCGTTTGACGCCCGCTTCTTTGATGCAGAAGTTGACGACATCAACTGTCAGCGTGTAGTTCAGATTGACGGACACTCTCCCGGCCATACTCACCGCCACGTTGGCGACAGCTCCTCCAGCGGACGGCGGCAGTAACAGCCCTACCATTTTGTCATCGGGCTGCAGCACAGAATCCAAAAGCAGCTTGCGAAAGGCCAGAGCTCCGGTCAGAAGCCTGCCGCCCGTCAAATCTGCGCCCGCGGAATCTGCAATCTTTGTACGTCGCCATGCCAGGCGGCACTGGCGGATAAAGCGAACAGCGGGAATCATATTGCGGTCCTTTCTGCGGCTGGCAGATGCGTCTTTGAGATCCAGTACCTTCTGCCGCACAACTTCGACATCAGTTACGTCTTCACGAGGCATCAGTGTTCCAAAATTGATCGTCACCGGATAGGGCCAGTGCTTCGGCTTCTTCCAAAAGAACTTTCCACCCTGGTAGCTGAAGATGCTGCCCCAAAGTTCATCCAGATAAACGGGCAGGACCGGCGCGTCTGTACCTTTCAGGATCTTTATCATCCCGCGTTCGAACTTCAGCAGTTCCCCCGTACGCGAAATCTGCCCCTCAGCGAAGATACAGACAATCTCGCCATTCTTCAGAGCATCGCGTGCCGTGTTGAGCGACTTAACCAGCGCCTTGGGGCCTTCGCCGCTCTTGATGGGAATGATCTGAAATAACTTTGACAACCAGCCAATCACGCCTCCCTGGACGTAGTCCGCGTACGCAATCATGCGAATCGGGCGCGAACTTGCCAGCAGAATCAGCACACCGTCGATCCACGTCACGTGGTTCACCACCAGCAGTGCAGGCCCCCGCTCCGGGATATTCTCGACGCCATAAGTGCGAACTCGGTAGACGGTGCGACTCAGCAACCACACCACGAAACGAATCGTGGCCTGAGGAATCAGCCAGACAACGTACATGGCAATGGGCAGTGTCCCCAGACCGGCGATTAGAAAGATCTGGTCCGCCGTACAGCCCAGGCCGTTGCGCAGCACAGGAAACAATCCCGACACCAGCAGGATACCAACCGCCGTCAACTGATGTCCGGCAGCAAGAATGGCCCCCAGAGATTCGTGCGGGCTGCGATCCTGAACATAAGCATTCAGCGGAACATTAAACAGCCCGCCGCCAACGCCGATCAGTACCAGCGACATCCCAAACAGCCACCAGGAGCTACCGCACAGAAAGGCCAGCAGGCACGCAACCGCCATCATCACCGCGCCCAGCGGCACCATGCCCAATTCGACTCGACCACCTGACCAGAACCCGGCAAGTATGCTGCCGACGCCCACCCCAATCGACAGCACGGCAAGGTACTGACCAACCTCCTGCTGGCTCATCCTCAGGTTGAGATTCACGAAAGTATCAATATTCAGCTGAGCCAGCGACGCCAGAGACCAGAAGAATGCAATGCCCAGACTGACTCTCAGAATCGCGCGATCAAGAATCAGAAGTCTGAAGTCTCGCCAGGATGCGGTCACCGGATTGGCGGGGAAGCGAATGCCCGGATTGGCCGGCTGCACGTGAGTAATCATGATGCTGGCCGCAATGCCGGCAACAGCCACACCCAGCAATGCCGTAGCGGAGATCCAGAGGTGACTAAGCCCATCAGGGCCGGTCGCCGCGTACAACTCGTTACCGGCAACCGTTCCCACGATCACAGCGATCAGAGTGACCAGCCCGGCCAGTCCGTTTGCGGCCGATAGTTTTTCTCGCGGAACGATTTCCGGAATGATGCCGAACTTTGCGGTGCTCAGCAATGCACTTTGAGTCCCCATCAGAAACAGGACGGTGTACATGACGGTCAGGTTGCTCAGCCAGATGGAAAGCAGCCCCAGAAGCATAATGATGGCTTCGGCGACCTTGAGCCAGATGGTGGAACTGCGTTTACTGAACCGATCCGCCACCCATCCCGACCACGGTGCAAATACGATGAACGGTAAAATGAAACATCCCAGCCCCAGCGAAAGTACTGTCGCTTCATTGGCTTCGCGCTGAGCATCGGTAAGATCAACAGCTTTGGTGAACTGATACTTCGCGATCGGAACAATCAGCCAACGAAACATGTTGTCGTTGACGGCAGTGAGAAAACTCATCACCAGATAACCGACAAACGACGGAGACCTGAGAAATCGCTGATCGCAGTGATTCGATTCGTCGAACGAAGTCATTCCATTTCCCGAGGAAGAACGCCAAGCCAGGGACGGCCGTGACCAAGGAGTGTACCTCGGAACGAATAAACGTGCCAGGCGAAAGGATTCAGGCTACACTTCGACCTGACAGGATCACCTGTTAGGATCACGGTTGTTCGACGGTTATTAAGAAACACTGCCGTTTTCCTGTCAACAGCCGCCATGTCCACCGCCAACTCCGAAACCACTGACCAGGACGCGATCGTATTCTTCGATGGTGTGTGCGGACTGTGCAATCATGCGATCAACTTTTTCTTATCCCGAGACCGACAGAGGGTCCTGAAGTTTGCGCCGCTGCAGGGAAAAACAGCGGCAGCCCTGGTTCCGGATACAGTTCGGAAAAACCTGAACACCTTCGTTTTTTCAGATAACGGACGCCTGTACTATCGCTCAGGTGCGATGGCCAGAATCCTGATGCGGATCGGTGGCCCTTGGCGTATACTGGGGGCGATGTTGTGGCTGATCCCGTGGCCAGTACGTGACGCCGGTTACCGAATCGTGGCCTCCCTTCGATATAAGTTGTTTGGCAAACATGAATCCTGCCGACTGCCCACTCCCGAAGAACGAAGCCGGTTTCTCGACTGACGATATGGGATCGGTCAACGATCTTGACCCGGCTTCAAGACGTGATCGCCGCATCAGTATTGTGCTGTCCGGCTTCGCGTTCGTTGTCAGCTATGTGATTACGGCAGGCCCGGCAGTTTTCATGGTCCGGCAGTTTGACATGCCGACATTCGGCGTCCTTGTTAATGCACTGTACGCGCCGCTGGTTTTCCTTGTGAAGGCCAACGTTCCCGTGATAGCCCCACTCATTAAAGCCTGGGTGTCGCTGTTTCAGTAGTGCACGCCCTCAATCCGTTCGAGTGTGGCTGCGTCAGTCAGGGACACACAGATCGGCAGATCGCCCCCGAGACGAATCGGGCGACTGGCGGGGCGCAGAACCCAACCAGCAAGGTGACCGTTCTGATTTACCTTCCGCCTGACTTTTACTTCAGTTGTCTGCGCCAGCAACCAAAGCCGCCTCCACCTGAGACCGTACAGCCTTCCCGCACTCCTGTGTCTCAAACTCACTGATTGACATGCTGCCGCGTTGCGTCTAACGTACCGCTGATGCATGCGCCGTGCTAATCCGGCTAGGTCCCGCCTCCTGCTGCGTTGGTCTGCAGTTTTCCTCACTGCAAGTCACACGCCCGGTCGTTCCTCGCGTTAAGCAGAACACGGGAACCGAAGTTTCGGTAACTTATTCATGTGACACCTCAGCAAATGGATCCTGACATGAGGAAACTCATAAATTCGATTGTTGTTCTTCTGACCCTGGTGATCACAACCGGCGATGTGTCTGCAGATCCGTGGGCGCAACAGATGGTGGCTGCAAAGAAGATTAACTTCGGTGTCATTGCAACGGGGTCTGAGGCGAAAAAACTGATTGAAGTAAAAAATGTGTACCCTGACATGGTGCACATATCTGACGTCACCACGACCTGTGGGTGCTCCGCCGCAACGACCGGGAAACAAACGCTTCAGCCAGGTGAATCGACACATGTTCAGGTACAGATGAACACACAGAAGTTCTCCAGGCGAAAAGACTCGAACCTGATCATCAAGTTTGACAGCCCTCGATTCGCTGAGGTCCGAATTCCTATTACGGCCTACATTCGGACGGACGTCGTGATCTCACCGGGGCTGCTGAAATTCGGCGAGGTCCAGGCCGGTACCGAAGGCACCGCAGTTGTCGAAATCGCGTACGCCGGTCGTGCCGACTGGAACATTGTCGATATCAAGTTCGGCAACAAGAATATGAAGGCGACCCTCAGTCCTCCTCAGCGTTCAGCGGGACTGGTCAGGTTCAAGCTGACCATGACCTTGAACGACAGTGCAAAAGCGGCTCCAATCCGCGACCTCGTGACGATTGTGACCAACGACCAGACGAATCCTTATGTGCCACTGATGGTAGAAGGCACGGTATCGTCTGAATTCACAGTGGTGCCTCAGACGGTCGATGTCGGCGTTGTACCAGCGGGCAGAACCGCGAGGAAGCAGATCGTTGTCAAAGGAAGGACACCTTTCACGATCGAATCTGTCGATTGCGAAGGCATGGCCGACTGTTTCAAGGCCACAATCGGAAAAGAGCCTCGGATAATTCATTCCGTGCCGCTCGACTTCGTTGCCCCCAGTCGACCGGGAAGGTTTTCTGAACAGCTTGTCGTAAAGATCAGCGGTCGTCAGGAACTTCTTCGACTAAACGTCACCGGCATGATCGTTAACTAAGCTGCATGGTGCAGGGTTATTCGCTGCTCGCGAGCACACTGACCAGTGATCGTTGAGGGCGAAAGCACAGAACGAATGTGTTACGACCGTCTTCCACATGGACCGAAACCTCGCGCCATTCTGGTTCCGGCGAAGGTGCCAGCGACATGCCGGCCGCGGCGACCGATGAAACTTCCAGTGTGTGATCACCTTCCGGTAATTCCACCTGAACAACTTCGATGCGTTCCGGCAGCAGATGCAGATGTCGCGTATCGGGTTTTTCCAGTGCCTCCCAGGCAATACCGCCCAGATTCAGCAAGAGGTCCGTGCCTGAACCACCTGTCACCGCCATCTGATCCTTGGCGGCGTACACAGCCCCTTTCTTGACGATTCGCCGCGATACGGCTCGGGCTATCTGATTGTTGCGGCCGGCGTCATAGGAATCCCACGCGGCCTGATTCAGATCAACCAGCACACGGCTGCGGACAGACGCTTGCCCGTCTCGGGCATGCCGAACAACGGTCGTCAGTGGATGCGTGCTGACCCTCGTCGCGGGCCTGGCAATCTGTACCGGTGCAACCGTCGGCGGCAACGTGTGTTCACCCGCAGCACTAAGAATCTGATCTGCGATCAGCAGTGCTGCCGACGTCGGCGCTGCTCGTTCCGGCAGCCAGTCCGTAACGCGACCAGCAAAGGTAATGACATGCACAACGCCATTCCCCTGCTGACTGTTCGTACCAAAGCTGGCGTTGATAATCGGAGATGGCTTACTGACCATGACTTCGTCCGATGACGACAACCAGTAGCTGACCTGATGAATGGCTCGCTGCGTGATGTCCGCGTCCATCGGATTTTCGGACCGTATGGCAGCATGCAGGTACGCCGAAAATGCATTCGCGGAAAAGCGTGGCGGTGCCATGCCCCCCTGACTTTGTTCAGAGTGGCCCAGCGCATTCACTTCAGGCTCTGTCTGTAATGTGCTTAATTCCTGACGGTTCCCTGCCAGCTTCTCCGTCGTCTGAGCGGCATAGGCGAAGGCGTCCTGCCGATTGCCCATCAGACTGGATAGAATCAGTAGGTTATCCACCATTCGCTGCTCGAATTCGCGACCGGACCATGCGACAGCCTTGTCATCGGTCATCAGGGCAGCCGCCTGTTCGCGAAGATCCTTCTGACGCAGAAAGTCCAGACGTTTGCGACTCTCTCGAAACGCTCCCTCTGAACTGGTCGGCTGGCCGGTCATCAGCAGCGTCAGCGCCCGATCGATCGCAATCACCTCAATGTCCGCACCGCGCGCCTCAGCGGCCTTGTCAAATTCCGCCAACGCAGCTTCCGGAGTCCCGTTGTCGACTCGGGCAACGGCTGCAAGCTGATGTCTGGCGGCTGTTCTGCAACCACCGTTCAGCAGCAGCACGATGCAGAAAAGTCCTGTGCAGAACAATGACAGAGATTTGTAAGTTCGCATTGAAAGCAGGTAGCCCTTGCCCCCTGCAATGTCAGACGGGGCAGAAAAGTCGTGTACGTTTCTCATCGTCGCAACGCCGCCGGATCTTGCG
>Ga0315331_10001645_pt1 | contig 16807 bp, 13 predicted proteins | sample M160m34915metaG_FD_203456 | JGI IMG/M metagenome (GOLD analysis project Ga0315331, IMG submission 203456) | Ammonia-oxidizing marine archaeal communities from Monterey Bay, California, United States - M1 60m 34915 | ecosystem: Environmental > Aquatic > Marine > Intertidal zone | place: USA...
CGGCGGCGGCGGCGGCGGCGGCGGCGGCGGTGGCGGCGGCGGCGGCGGCGGTGGCGGCGGCCAAGGCGGCGGCGGCAACTTCCAGGTCGAGGGCCCAACCGAGGAGGCTTCAGGCGTTCTCGAATACACCAAGGAAGGTAACGGCTGGCTGCGTAAGCAAGTTAACAGCTATATGCCGGACACCATCCCGAACGGCGACACCTTCGTCCCGGGATCGCTGATCCGTCAGCACCGCCTCCAAGAAGGCAGCGAGATCTTTGGTCAAGCTGGCTTCCCGAGTCGTGGTCAGCAACGCCTGACTATGGCCGAAATCCAAAAGGTCGACGGCATGGAGCCGGAAGAGCGGCAAGCGCTGCCGCAGTTCCGTAGCATGACCGTCATCGATCCGGAGCCGATGTTCGTTTTGGCTCCAGGCAGCGACGAGAATGTGTCTCTGCGTGTGGTCGATCTGCTGTGCCCGGTTGGTTACGGCACCCGGGGGCTTGTCGTGGCGCCGCCACGTTCGGGCAAGACGGTGTTGATGCAGCAGATTTGCGCATCGATCAGCGAGCATCATCCTGACGTGCACATGATCGTGCTGCTGATCGACGAGCGCCCAGAGGAGGCGACCGGTTGGAAGCGCAGTGTCACCGGCGATAACCGTGAAGTGTTGGTCTCGACGCTCGATGAAGGTCCCAAGAACCACGTGCTGGTTAGCGAGATCTGCATGAAGCGTGCGCAGCGGTTGGTGGAAACCGGCCGTGACGTCGTCATTCTGCTCGACTCCATCACGCGATTGACGCGTGCTTACAACTCGACACTCGGTGGTCGCGGTGGTGGCACGATGTCGGGTGGCCTTGGCTCGAAGGTTCTTGAGATACCGAAGAAGTTCTTCGGTTCGGCTCGGAACTGTGAGGAAGGTGGTTCGCTGACGATTCTCGGCACGACGCTGGTGGATACCGGCTCGCGGATGGACCAGGTCATCTTTGAAGAGTTCAAGGGCACTGGAAACCAAGAGCTCGTGCTCAATCGCCAGCTCGCAGAGCGCCGTATTTATCCGGCGATCGACGTCGAGCTGTCCGGCACGCGTAAGGAAGAGTTGCTGCTTGGCGAAGAAGTTACGCAGCGCCTGTACACGCTACGCCGAGTGCTCGCACGCATGAACGCGCTCGATGCGATGCCGCTGTTGATTGACCGATTGATGAAGACGGATACGAATCAGGAGTTCCTGGATAGCTTCCGCCTTGAGGAGTGATCTGCTGGTTGGTCGACGATTCTGTCGGCCCAATGCATGGTAAAACACGGTGAGACTGGATCTTCGGCGGCCGCTCTGCGGACCTGATTCGCTCGCGTTGGGAGCTTCTCTGAACCGAGTCTGGATGTTGCGTCCGGTTCCGGGTTGGCTAGAAGTTCACGTGCTACTTAACGACCGCAACAGAACATGATCGAAGTCGACCGTCTCGAGAAGAGCTATGGCTTCGCTCGCGCGTTGAAGGGTATCTCCTTCTCCGTTAGCAAGGGCGAAGTGATCGGCTTCCTCGGCCCAAATGGTGCCGGTAAGTCGACGACGATGAAGATCTTGACTGGCTACCTGTCGCCAACAGGTGGCAGTGGAACAGTCAATGGACTTGATGTCGTCAAAGATTCGTTGGCAGTGCGCGCATTGATCGGCTACCTGCCGGAAAGCACGCCTCTCTACAGCGATATGCGCGTTGATGACTACTTGTCATTCTGCGCCGAGATTCGTGGCGTTGCCGCTAGTCATCGAAAGGCGGCATTAGAGCGTGCGTATCGATTGTGCGGCCTCGAGCGCGTGACTGGAAAGAACATCGTTGAGTTGTCCAAGGGCTACAAGCAACGCGTTGGACTTGCTCAAGCGATCGTGCATGAACCGCCGGTGTTGATCCTTGATGAGCCGACGTCTGGCCTTGACCCAAATCAGATTGTCGAAGTCCGCAAGCTGATCGAGCGGCTTGGTGAGGAGCACACTGTTGTGCTCAGCACGCACTACTTGCAGGAAGTTGAGAAATCGTGCTCGCGTGTGGTGATTGTGAACCAGGGCGAGATTGTTGCCGATGGCACGCAAGAGCAGTTGCTGGCGCAGCACCCTGGAGGTGGCTTGCATGTGCGGGTTCGCGGTCCAGAAGCCGCCGTGCTCGCGCAACTAGAAGAGTTGCTCACCGGTGTTCCGGTTGCGGTGGTTGATCGCAATGACGATGGCAACGAATACCGGATTGCTGACGGTGGTGATCAGGCCCCAATTGCAGAGGCCGTCGCGCGCATGGTGATCAAGAACGGTTGGGATCTGCTTTCTTTGCGGCGCGAGGCTCCCGATCTCGAAGACGTTTTTCGCAAGTTGACGTTGAGCAAGTCGGAGGCTGCGCATGCTTGATGTGATTACCAGCGTGTTTGGGCGCGAGACGCGCGTCATCTTCCGGCGCGAACTGAAGAGCTACTTTTTGTCGCCGATCGCCTATGTGTTCGGTGGCTTGTTTTTGTCGGTGCTGCTGTTCCTGTCGGCGAAGACCAGTCTCGTGCACGGCGCGCCCGCGACGATGCAGCCGTTCTTCCTCTACTTGCCGTGGATGTTCCTGATCTTCCTGCCTGGCTTGACGATGCGTCTGTGGGCAGAAGAGCGGAAGCTCGGCACGATCGAGTTGCTGCTGACTTTCCCGGTTCGTTCGAGCCAGGTTGTGCTTGGCAAGTTCGGCGCAGTCGTGACCTACCTCGGCTTCATCCTCGTGATGACGCTTGGGCTGCCGTTGACGCTCGGTGCGTATGGCTCGATCGACTGGCCGCCAGTGCTCGGCCAATACGTCGCTTCGCTGATGTTCGCCGGCAGCTTCGTTGCGGTCGGCATGTTCTGGTCGAGCATGACCAAGGATCAGATCGTCGCGTTGCTCGCATCGATCGTGTCGTTGTCGGTGTTGTTCTTGTTGGGCAACCCGTCGGTGATCGAGTTCTTCGGTTCGAATCTGCCGCTGTGGTGTGCGGACCTGCTCAACGGCATCAGTCCCTACAAGTATTTCCTGAGCATCGCACGCGGCGTCTTCGACACGCGTGATTTCGTCTACTTCGCCTGCTTCTGCGGGTTCTTCCTCTACTCGAATGTGCTGGTGCTGAAGGCGCGCCGGGAGAGCAAGGGATGAGTGGCATGCAAACTTCCGATTCGAGCCGGCGCGGTGAGAGGGGTGGCGCAATGCCGCTGGTCTTGCATGTCGTGCTCCTGCTGCTAGTCCTCGGTCAAATCGTCTACCTTGCATCGCGCTATCGCGTTCGCATCGATATGACGACCGACAAGCTGTGGACTACGACTGCGTCGACCAGCAAGTTGGTGGGCAACCTCGAAGAGCGACTGATCGTCGAGGCCTACTTCAGCCCGAAGGAAAATCTGCCGCTGTCGATGACCAGCACTCGCGATTGGGCTGACAACTTTCTCGATGAGATCACCCAGCTCGGCAAGGGGCGCGTGATCGTGCAGCGCTTCGACCCGAACAGTGATGCTGCGATCGCCAAGGCCGCGAGTCGTCTTGGCATCAAGCCTCTCAACCTGCGTAGTCAATCGGCGACGTCGTTGTCGCTCGACCAGCACTGGCAGGGTTTGCGCCTGTTATACGACGGTGGCAAGCAAAAGGTCATCGAGCAGTTCCTGCCCGGCAGTTCGTTTCAGGCCGAAGCGGCTGTTACCCCGAAGATCAAAGAAGTGATCACCGGCAGCAAGCGCCGCATTGGCTACATGGAGTGGCCGGCGCGCGTGCCGCGTGGCCGTCAGCAAGCGGTGATGGGGTGGAACACGGTGCGGAATCACCCGGGCCTGAAGTCGCGCTACGAGTTCCAGAACTTCAAGGATGAGGACGGCGCATTGCTGCCCAAGGACCTGGATGCGCTGTTCTTGTTCCGGCCGATGCTGCTGACCGATCGCCAGAAATACGTGATCGATCAGTTCGTGATGACCGGCGGAACGTTGGTGATCTTTGCAGATGCGGTCGAATACGAAATTGATCCTCAGCGTCGGTTCAAGAAGGTGCCGTTCAGTCTCGATGCAAAGGCGAGCACCTACTCGTTGGTCCAGCAGCTAGATCACTATGGTGTCGACTGGCAGCCGCGGCTCGTCGCGGACATGCACAAGATGGCATACACGTCGAGGGTCTCCCTTCAGGAGTACTTCTCTGTGGCCTTGCGCGGTGCGGCCGGGCGCGCGCAAATGGCCCCCGTCCAGTATCCGTATTTCTTTAATGCGGTGAATGTCGACTGGGCAGAGTCGGCAGATCAGCTCGCCGTAGACGCTACGAACAAGATCGATGAGCGGCTCGCAGCCCAGTATCGCAAGACGTTGGTTCCGGGTATGCCGGCCGACGACTTCTTGTTCCGCAGCTTCAAGAAGATTGGTAACCGCGGTCCCGGCTTTTATTGGCCTACGTGGGTGGGGCTGCGCGAACGCGCCGGGGGTGTGCCCGACTTACCTGAGGGAGTTGATGGGCGCGTCTTGATGTGGTCTTCGCCGATTGCACTGATCGAAGATCCGCCGTCGAGTCTCAACCCGATCGGTCTCAGTGAGGCCAACATGAATCAGGCACAGGAACAGTTCTTCCAGGGTCTCAAGCAGCGTGTGCTCGCAGAACCACGCACGCAGGTGCCGTTGATGGTCGAGGTGACGGGCGAGTTCTCATCGTTCTTCGCCGGCAAGAAAGTGCCGAAGCGTCCTTCGCAGATCGATGAGGACGAGCCCAAGGAAGAAGGCCCCAAGGAAAAGGGTGAGAAGCCGAGCGAAGAGGCTCCTGCTGACCCTAATGGGCCGCAACCGGCGAAGCCGGGGGGGTCGTCTAACAGTCACGCCGAAGATCCGATGGCCACGCAGGCGTCGTCGCCTGGTCGCATCGTCGTCGTTGGTGATGCCACGTTCTTGCGCGATGACCTGATCAACGGCGATTACGGCCGGATTGGTGGTCCGTCGTCGGGGGCGATGGCGATGCCATTCTTTGCTCAGATGCTGGACTGGCTCAGCGATGATCGTGACCTCGTCGAGCTGCAGTCGCGGGTGCCTGCCGATCGCACCCTGACGTTGGTCGAGCCGAGTGCGGACAGTCAGGAAGACGCTCGTGATGCGGAGCAGGCGCTGCGCAGCAAGACGAACAGTCTGGTCGTTGTGAACGTGGCTTTGCCGTGCGTGTTGCTTTTGGTGTTCGGTCTGATTGTCTGGCGCATTCGCCGTAACCAGAAGCACGCGTTCCTCGCGTCGCTCGATGCTGCTTAGGAGTCTGCGATGAATCTGATGTCTCGCAATCTTGTCCTCGGAGTCTTGGCGCTCGTGCTCGCGATCCCGACCGGGATGCAGCTGTATGCCGACGCCGACACGTTTGTTGATGTGGGCCGCATCCCCTTGATGTTCCAGGGCTTCACCAGCGACAACGCGGGCGCCGTTTTGATCGCGGAGCCTACGCTTGAGCAGGCGCCGCCACCGGCGAACCCAAACCCTAACCAGCCACCGACTGTTGACTACAACGAGTTGGTGCTGACGAAGGCTGACGGTACCTGGCGCATTGGACAGTTGCCGAATCAGATTCCGGATCCGCTGGTTGGTGCACCGGTCAAGACGTCGCGTTTGGAAGCAGACGTGTTCCATCACCTGCGCATGATCCGCAAGGATCCAGACACGTTGGTGCAGTCGAACGCGACCGATGAGCAGCTCAAGAAATACGGGCTCGATCCGCAGCATGCGTACCTGATCAAGGTCGTCGACAAGGCCGGTCAGAACGTGCTCGCCGAAGTCTTCGTTGGCGACGACTCCAGCGTCGGCCGTTCGGACACCGAAGCCGTACGCGGCGTGTTCGTGCGTCAGGTCGGCAGCAACGATGTTGTGCTTTACGAGTGGGAGAAGCCGTGGCGGCGCAACATCGAAACCGGTGAGTGGGTCGAGCGCGTTCTCGGTCGCTTCCAGCCGCCGCAGATCCGTCGATTGACCCTCAAGAATCTGTCGACTAAGGGTGAAACGTTCATCTTCGAACGCGAGCCCAACAAGGCTATGTGGAATGCCAAGGGGGCAGGCGAAAAGCTTGGCGCGGTGCGCCAGGCGGAGATCGAAGGGCTGATTCAGCGTAGCTTCGGCTACTTGGCGGTCGAAGGCTTCGATCGTCGCCTGAAGAGCGCCGGCAACTTGGCCGCATATGGGTTGGGACCGCCGGAGGCAGAGATCTCATTTACCGTGGATGAGGGCGGGACCGAGAATGTCGTGCGCATTGCGATCGGCAAGCGAGTCGAAGGCCGCAACATCTACTACATGACCTGCAGCCTGCAGGAAGAGTTCATCATGACGTGGACTTCGTCGATGGTGACGCACTTTGAGCTCGATGTAGCGATGCGTTTATTCGACCCGAAGTAGTTGGCTGTCTCCCGGCAGCCCGCAAGGCGGCTGTAGCCGGAATACTACATAGTCTCTTGTCGAGATTGGCGTGGACTTCGCGCTCGCAGCGCACATTCCCCATCGCTCTGTACGGCCGATTTACGTTTGTTAGAGGCCTCTCGAAGCGGTCCTCGCATTTCTGGTCGATGAAACCAGCCTACCTTCCTTCTTAGTAGGCCGGGGCGAGGGTGTGTTGCCTTCGCCCCGGTCGTTTTCTTCTGGCGGAAGAACGCGCATGATAAGGGTCGTGACAGGCTCTTCGATTGCAGCCACAGCGACATCTCATGGTTCGGCCTTGCGGCGGTTTGCCCAAGGTCTGCGCTGGCGCCATGTATTCAGTTGCACAGTCGGGGTCGGTGTCCGTTGGGCGCTGCTGCTCGCTTTGCCAATGTCGTTGATCGCTTGGGCTTGGCCTAGCATGTTGCGGCCAGCACTGATCGCTGGCGTGGCGCTGTTGTTGTCAGTGATGTTGTTGGCTGCGGTGCGCTCTTGGTGGAATGGGCGGCAGATCTTCTCGGCGATGCGTCAGGTTCTTGCCGGAGGTGGTGCTGAGATTGCAACACTTCACGATGAGTTGATGACATGGATTGAGTTAGACGACTTGGAAGGGCAATCCGTTGCGGCTGTTCGCGCAACTGGCCGGTCGAGCATGTTGCGGTGGCTTGAGAAAGATGCTCAGCAACGGCTGGCGCCGCATCGTAAGCAAGCCCTCGCAGCAGTGACGCTCCCGCAGGTCGGTCGGTTTCTGTGGTTGCTTCCGGTAGTTCTATTGTTGTTGTTGATTTGGTTGGTCACACTGTGGGGCACACCGCCGTGGGCGGGGGCCATCGGCGGTTTTGCCGATCAACCCGAAGCAGGCAGCGATGATGGACAGGGAGGACGCGGCTCCGATGGCGGTGCGGACCCTGAGGGCAATCAATCGGACGGCAGTCAGCAGGTTGAGGCGGAGCAACCTCCGACGAATGGAGATCCGGGTGAGCAGCCGGGTGATCAGCCTAAGCCACCGTTGGCGGTCCCGACCCCTGAGCCGGATGCCGGTGATGATTCGACAAACCCAGGTGAGGTGCCGCCGCTGATCGATCTTCCCGATGACCAACGCTTCGTCGTTCCCGAGTTTATCGGTGATGGTCCAACGAGACGTGCTCGCATGCACGCGGCAGAAATCGAAGAGCAGACGAGTTCGGGCTCGGCGCAGTTGGGCGGGGTGGGAGCGGCCGAAGACCTTAACCAGTCGAAGCCTTCTGAACCCGACTTTGAACGTGCAGCAGAGGCGGCTCTTCGTTCCCGTTACGTGCCGCCGGCTGAGCGTGCAATCGTGAGGCGTTTCTTCAAGAACCTGCGCCAGAAGGCTAAGAAGTGATGCTTCGTAAGATTTCTTTGCCGACGACTCCGGAGCTTTTTCCTGAACCGTTCCGCGCGTTGCTGCCAGCCCTGTTAGCGACTCGCGGCAGTATCGATGCTGGTCGTATTGAACAGTTGCGTGCCCGGCGGTCGGTGTTGAGTCAGAGCGGTTCGTTCGTCGGTCATCGTCGTTACGAGCGCGGTGATGACTTGCGCCGCTTAGATTGGTCCGCCTACGCACGCACTGGTGAGTTTTTTACTAAGCAGCTAGAGGAGGACGATCGTCGCGCCGTGACGGTGGTGATAGACCTTTCGCCGAGCATGCTTGCGGGAACGCCACCCCGACGCCTTGGCGCGCTGCGCTTGGCGGCAGTGCTTGGTGGGTTGGCGTTGGCCCGTGCCGATGGTGTCTCGATCGTTGCGCCCGGTGCCAGTAATGCGAGCAAGCGATTTACAGGAACGGCGCAGTTGCCGCAGTTGCTCGAACACTTGCAACAGTTGCCGACGGCGCCGGTGTCATCATCCACTGCAGCGGCTTTGGCGTTGCAAGCGGAGTCTGTTGGACGTGTGCATTGGATTAGTGACTTTGCGCCAGTGCAGGAGTTCTCGCGGCCTTTGTTGATGTTGCGCCGGCGTGGTGCAAAGGTTGCTGGTTGGATCGCAACTGTTCCTGAGGATGAAGCGGCGCCTGCCGGCGGCTATTTGCGCGTTGTTGATCCTGAGACGAACGTCGAATTGTCGGTTCCTGTAGATCGTGCATTGCACGATGAGTTGCGGCGCCAGTTGGTGCTGCTTGAAAGGCAGCAGCGACGAATGTTCGCGGAGGCTGGCTCTCCACTCTGGCGTTGGGATCAGGGGGATTGCGAGAATCCTTGTTTGGCTGATTACTTACCGGTTGTGGCTGCGTGTACGCGATGACGTTGGCTTCGCCGGAATACCTGTGGGCTTTGTTGGCCTTGCCATTGCTGTGGTGGCTGTCGCAGCCGCCGAAGCCGCGCAGTCAAGTGTTGACGCCGCACATGCAGCAGTGGCAACTAGCGATGCGGGCGCTGCGTCGTCGGCCACCACATGGATCGTTGTTGCGGTTTGTATTGCTGGCTTTGGCGATCATTGGGGCGGCAGTCGCTGCCGCGCAACCGTTCGCCGGGGGGCAGTCTGGGCCATCGCGTCTTGTCGTGTTGCTCGATGCATCGGCGAGTATGGCGGTTGAAACGGAAGGGGTTAGTGCCTTTGCGCAAGCGAAGCAGAAGCTCTTGACGCAGTTTGAGCAGTTGCCTGAACATGTTGAGGTGACTGTGTTGCGTTGCGGCGGCGAGTTGCGCCGGCGGCATGGCTTCGCCGCGCGCGCTCTGCAGGATCTCGGCGAGCCAGCCGGGTCACTGCAGGCTGATCTCAATGAGCTTGCCGAGCAAGTAGAGACTGAGGACTGCGCGGTTTGGACCTTGACCGATGGTCAAGGTCTCGAGCGGCTGCCGAGTATGGGTGCGTTAAGTCACTTCGATACACATGGCGGCAATGCTGCGATTGATGCGGTGCGGCTGATCGATTCTTGGCCACTTAAGGATCTGCGATTAGAGATCGACGTGGTGGCATACGCAGCAGGCGGTTCGGGTGATGCCGTTTCTGCGGAGTTGCAGGTGCTCGGCGCGACGACCAGCGAGCAGCGGTATCGTTGTCAGTTGCGCTCTGGGGTGATGCTGACGCATACGTTCGAGTTGCAGCGCGATAAGCGCGGCGGCGAACTTGTAGTGCAATTGGTGATGGCCGGCGATCGACTGCCGGCCGATGACCGCTTCGTGTTGTCATTGCCGCCGCTGCCGGCGCCGCGCATTGCGGCTTTGGCAGAGCCCGATACTGCGAACTTTGCCACTGTTGCTGCGGCGACACTCGCAGAAGAGGTCGGTGGCGAAGTGGTGGCAAACAAATCCGATACCCCAGTCGGCATGCTGTTGGTCGATGGTGGTTTGGTGCCACTGGTGGGTGACGATGGAGTTGTTGCGAAGCAGCGGGCGTTGACGTTTGGGACCCGCCTCGCCGATTCTGTTGATGCTGAGGTATGGCAAAGTCCGGCACCGCTCGATTGGTCGCGCAGTTCTCCGTTAACAGTGGGGCTTGATTTGTCTGAGCTCCGCATCGATCGAGCATGGCGCGGAATCCTGCCAAGGGGCGAGCCGTTCTTGTGGCAGCAGGATGGTGACCAGCGTGTGCCGTTGGGCGTGCTTGTGGATGGTGGCGCCACAGCTTCTGTGCACCTTGCCTTTCGATTGCAGGACAGCAATTTGCCGCTCTTGGCGGCATTCCCGCAGTTGCTTCGCCGAGCCTTCGTGCGCAGTTACGGCGAAGCTGCGGCTATTGGCGTGAGTCCAGTCGGGGTGCCTGCGTCCGAGCGAAACCTATCCGTTGCTGCTGCAGGAGAAGATCGCGCACTGCCTGAGTTCGGGACTGCTGCGCAAAGCCTTGCGCAATGGTTTGTGCTGGCGGGATTGTTGGCCTTGGCGCTGCGTGCCTTCGTGCGCTGAGTTGAGGCCCTTTGCAGGGCTGTGTAGCGCATCTGTTTGGCCGCAAGTACTGATAGGTAAGTCGGTTGTGGATGGATTCTGGATCGGATTGGGCTGGACTGCTGCTGCTGCTGCCACACCAGCAGCTTGTAACTTCCGGCATAGCTTTCCACGCCAGTTCTTGCATCGGAAACGCCGATCCCTAGCATTCTTCCCCCTAACAGCGAACGTAAGTCCGGCCATCGTGGCTAGACAGGACCTCTTCGCCCCTAATGCAACCCAAGCGGGTCCCGCTTCCAAATGGGCCCCAACGGAGTAGATACAGATGACGGGTAGAAACACCCTAGGCATCCTGGGCAAGAAGCTCGGCATGTCACAACTCTTCCTCGACGATGGCACGTGCGTGCCCGTCACGGTCGTGCAAGCTGGCCCGTGTCCTGTCATGCAGGTCAAGATGGTCAACGCTGCCGAGCATCCCGAAGGTCACCGCCAAGCGTCGATCAATAACGGCAAGAAGAGCGGTAAGCATGACCGCGCTCGTGCTGCTGACGGTTACTACGCCGTGCAAGTTGGTTTCGACGAGCGCGCTGCGCGCTTGTGCAGCAAGGCCGAGCTAGGCCACGCTAAGAAGTCTGGGCTTGAGGGTGGCCAACGTTTCATTCGAGAGTTTCGTCTCGACAAGGCTCCGACTCAGGTGCCAGGTGACTCACTCACCGTTGCCGTCTTCGAAGGAGTTGAGCGCGTCGATGTGACGGGCACGACGAAAGGGCGCGGTTGGGCTGGTGTCATCAAGCGCTGGAACTTCGCTACCCAAGATCACACACACGGTAACTCCAAGGTTACGCGTCGTGCCGGTGGTATCGGCCGTCAGTACAACACCAGCCACGGTGTCCCGAAGGGCAAGAAGATGGGTGGTCAGTACGGTGTCGAGCAGGTGACGATCCAGAACCTCGAAGTCATCAAGACCGATGCAGAGCGTAACTTGCTCTACATTCGCGGTGCTGTCCCCGGGCACGCCAATGGTTACCTCGTCATCACGCCGACCGTCAAGAATGAGCGCGAGATGTCAGAGAAGCCAGGCATGTCCGTTTCCAATGCCGCAGCCAAGGCGATGATCGCCAAGGGCAACTAGTTCACACCAACCATCTAAAGACATAAGGAATAGCAATTATGGCACGCGCAAATCGAAAGGGCGGCGGTGGCTGCAAAGGTCGCTTCAAGCCGAAGAAGATGGGCAAGGGTTGGTTGACCAACCGTAAGGTTGCTGTCGGCAGTCGTCCCGTGCTTCGCATCACGGAACCAGTCGAAGCGAAGACGGAAGAGTCCCCGAAGTCTGAAGGTTAAGACCCCTCGGGCAAAGCCAGCGAAGGCGTATGCCTTCGCTGCTTGCAGCGACGAAGGCATGTGTCTTTGCGCTGATTACGGAGTGCGAACAACCAGTCCATGACGATGTCGCATGTAGATGTGGTTGTTGTCGGTGCTGGCGCGGCAGGCATGATGGCCGCCATTCAGGCTGCCTCACGCGGCCGACGCACCTTGCTGCTGGAAAAGAACCAGCAACCAGGATTGAAGATCCTGATCAGTGGCGGCGGTCGCTGCAATCTCACGACAACTCGTGAGGGCAAGGACCTTGAAGCGCAGTACGGCAAGCGGCGCGGTCGCTATTTGCGGCACGCCTTACGGGCTTTCCCGCCGTCGGCTCTGCGAGCGTTCATTGAGGATGCAGGCGTGCCGTTGCGCGAAGAGGATCTCGAGAAGTTGTTCCCGATTAGCCAAAAGGCGCGCGATGTGGTCGTTGCCTTGCTGCGGTTGGTTGAGCAATCAGGTGCAGAATTGTGGAACGAAGCGCCGGTTGTGAGTCTCGAGCGTGATTCTGAGCGGTTTGTATTGCAGACGCCTCGCGGCACAGTGACGGCCGCGAGTGTCGTCTTGGCAACTGGAGGACTGAGCTATCCGAAGACGGGCGCCACTGGCGATGGCTATGCCTGGTGCCGTCAGTTCGGTCATTCGATTACTCGCACGTGGCCAGCTCTCGCGCCATTGCGTTGCGAGGAGTCGTGGGTTCGGGGCTTGCAGGGCATTGTTCTGCAGGGTGTCGACATTGCATGTCTCGACCAAGCTGGCAAAGAAACACTGCGTCGTCGGCGACCGATTCTATTCACTCACAAGGGGATGTCTGGCCCTGCTCCTATGGACCTTGCTGGTGATGTCGAGGAGCAAGTTGGGGGTGCCAAAGTGCGCTTTGACTTTGTGCCGGATGAGCAGCGTGAGCAGTTGGAGCAATCATGGCTTGAGCAGGCGAGGCTGCATGGTGCGCGTCGCGTTGAGTCTGTGTTGCCGCGGGCGTTGCCCGAGCGTATGCGTCACGCGTTGTTGGCTCTTAGCGGTAGCCAGCTTGATGATCGCCTTGGTAGTTGGAGTAAGGACGCTCGTCGGCGTCTGTTGCAAGCAGTTAAGGATTTGCGTGTGCCGGTGCCTAAGAGTCTCGGCTATGGGCATGCGGAAGTGACCCGCGGCGGCGTTGACCTTGATGAGGTGGATGCGCGCTCCATGCAGTCGAAGTTGCAGAGTGGCCTCTTCATTTGCGGCGAATTACTCGATATCGATGGTCCGATCGGAGGCTTCAACTTCCAGGCGGCCTTCGCGATGGGGCGTTTGGCGGGTCTCAATGCCTGATTAGGAACAGGGCTAGGTTGCTGGCCGTGAAGCAGTTTGGCGAGTCCTACTCAATGCTGTCGGTGGTCGCTGCCGTTGCCATGAAGTCTTGGGTCTGGCGTGAATCGCGACCTGTAGCAAACTGTCGGTTGACTAGTTGCCGATCACTCGCGATCGTCCAGCCATGATCGGCGATACGATTGTCGCCTTGGCGACGCCGTCGGGTCCGGGCGCTCGCGCCGTGCTACGACTATCGGGTCCGCAGGCGTTTGCCGCGGTCGCGCGCCATTTCACCAGCGAATTGTCGCGTGAGCGAGCGCAGGTTGAGGGTCATGTGCTAGCCGCTGGTCGACGTGTGCCGGCGATGGCGTTGACGATGATTGCGCCACGGTCGTTTACTGGCGAGGACGTGGTCGAATTGCATGTCCCTGGTAGTCCAGTGTTGGTGCGATTGCTGCAAGGTCAATTGCTGCACGATGGCGAAGCGCATGGCATTCGCGAAGCCCTGCCCGGTGAGTTTACTGCGCGTGCTTGCGAGAACGGCCGGCTTGATCTGGCTCAAGCGGAAGGTCTGTTGATGTTGTTGCACGCGCAAGACCAGCAGCAGGCTCTTGGTGCCGTGCAGTGGCTGCAAGGCGGGCTGACGAAGGCCGTGCAGGGTGTCCGCAAAGAACTGCAAGATGCGCTGGCGATGCTCGAAGTCGGGCTCGACTTTGATGAGGGCGATACCGGCGCTGTGCCGGAAGAGATGTGGTTGACGCCGCTGCCGCCACTGGCCGAGCGCATGGACGCGTTGCTGAAATCTTTGCCATCGGCGGCTCCCGGTGGCGAGATTCTGTTGGTTGGCCGTGCCAATGCGGGCAAGTCCTCGTTGGTCAATGCGCTGTCCGGTCAGCAGAAGCTGCTCGTGGCGGACCATGCTGGCACGACGCGTGACCTGTTGCGGGTCGAAGTTGCTCCATCGGTCTACCTATGGGATGCGCCTGGTGATCTCGACTCGCCAACGGAGGCCGATGACGCTGCGTTGGCGCTGCGAGAACGCCTGTCCGGTCGGGCCGCCGGTTTGCTCGTCGTGCTCGATGCTTCCGATCCGCACGTGCCGCAGATGGCGCTTGCCTCGCCGATGCCTTGGTTTGGCGTCGTCTTCACGAAATGTGACCTAGTTGAGTCTGTACAAGCGCTTACGGAGGGTGTGCTTGCAAGATTGCCGGCTGCAGACCGTGTTTTCCTGACCAGTGCTTCGGCCGGTACGGGCCTAGCGCATCTCAAAAATTGCCTCCGGCGGAGCGCTGGATCGTCGACCGTCGACGCCGGTGGGCCATTACGAACGGCACTGCAAACGGCAGCTGATGCGGTCCGGCGGGCTGTCGACGCAGCCGCCATGGCACCAGAGCTTGCGGCCGCTGAGTTGCAAGCTGGGCTGCGTGCGATTGACGGGATTGCGGGTGAGCATAGCCCCGAGCAGTTGCTCGACCGAATCTACGGGCGCTTCTGCCTCGGTAAGTGATCGTAAACATCTGTCACAGACTCGTGTGGGGTTTTGACATACAACGTGTTGGGGCTGTAGAGTCCTTCAGACTGCAAGGTTTGGAGTCCGTGGTCAGACGGGTTCCTTTTCCGCTCGTTCGAAACTCCCGGTGGTGGGCGTCAAACACAGGCTTACCTGCTTGTGGCCACCGGACGAACTCACTGCAATGCGCTGTCTCTACTGTAAGGCCGACAATGATCGGGTCATCGATTCGCGTGCAAGCGCCGATGGCTTTGCGATCCGTCGTCGGCGCGTTTGTGCCGATTGCGGCCGACGCTATACGACCTACGAGCGCGCCGAGATGGCGCCATTGCGGGTCGTTAAGAAGAACGGAGAGCGGGTTGCGTTTGATCGTATGAAGGTTTTGGGCGGCTTATTGCGCGCGTGCGAGAAGCGGCCGGTATCCAACGACCAAGTCGAGGAAGTAACCGATCGCATCGAGCGCCAGTGCATGGAGGCCTTCGACAAAGAGGTACCGAGCAAGGTGGTCGGCAACCTCATCATGCAGGAACTGCGCCAACTCGATCAGGTGGCTTACGTGCGCTTCGCGTCGGTCTACCGGGAGTTCAAGGACGTCAGCCAGTTCCTGGAAGAGTTGAAGCCAATGCTGGAAAAACGGCGAGAGGGTGGTCATGAAGCGTCGGACGGAACATCTGGTTGAGAAGCGCGATGGTCGTCGCGAGTTCCTTAGAGCAACGAAGCTCGCACGGTCAGTCCATCTCGCTCTCTATGAGATCGGGGTGGATGAGGATTGGCGTGCGCTCGAGCTTGCGAGTGTTGTGCTCGAAGGTTTGCGTCAAAAGCGCAAGACTTCGCAGTCGTCCTTGCCGGCCACTACGTCTACTGAGGGCGCGGTCGTGTTGACCACGGCGGAAATTGCTGATTCGGTTCAGCATCTGTTGGTCGTGACCGGTCAGCCGACTGCTGCTGTTGCCTATGGCGCGGTGCAGGTCGAGCGGGCCCGCCGTCGTCAATTTGTCGGCGTTGGCGGTGCTGCTGAGAGCAGTGGTGTTGCTGGCGCGAGTCCGCCGCGCATGACGGGCACCTCTGTTCCTAAGGCTGGGCGTCGCACAAGTAAGACGAGTGCCGCAACATCTGGCGTGGCGAAGTCAGGTGGCGCACCCAAGTCGAGTGTGAAACCGACGAACCGAATCTGGGGAGAAGGCTAGAGATGCGGCTGAAGCGCTTAGTTGCTCGTGGATTCAAGTCGTTCGCCGACAAGACGGAGTTCGAGTTCGACTCGCGGCTGACGGGCATCATTGGCCCGAATGGTTGCGGCAAATCTAACGTTGTCGACGCGATCAAGTGGGTGTTGGGAGACCAACGCGCCAAGAGTTTGCGCGGGTCTGCGATGACGGACGTGATCTTCAAGGGTGCCGAAGGCCGTGAAGGCATGGGCATGGCCGAGGTCACGATTACGTTCGAAGACCCCGATGGACGTTTTGATGGCGCAACCGAGATCGATATCTCGCGCCGCTTGACGGTCGATAAGGAGTCCAGCTACCTCGTCAACGGTTCGGAGGTGCGTCTTAAGGACGTGCGCGACGTGCTGCTTGATACCGGTCTCGGAACTGGCGGCTATTCTGTTATGGAACAGGGCCGCATTGATGCGGTGCTGTCCGCCAATCCTGAAGCTAGGCGTGCGATCTTTGAGGAAGCCGCTGGTGTGGCGCGTTTCAAGCTCCAGAAGAAGGAGTCTCTTCGCAAGCTCGAGCGCACTGACCAGAATCTGGCGCGTGTTACCGATTTGCTGGAGGAGCGTGGGCGACGCATTCGCAGTCTGCGTATTCAGGCAGGCAAGGCGCGTCGCTACAAAGAACTTCAGGCGACGTTGTGTGACCTTCGCGCTGCGTTGGCCGTTATCGATGGCGAGAAGCTACGCGAGCAATGGTTGGCGCAAGCTGATCGTCTAAAGGAACTCGAAGAGCAGTTGCATGCGGCTGAAGCAGGTCGCGAGCAGAAGGGCTCTGAACTCGAAGAGCGTGAAGAGGCGATTTCTGTGGCGACCAGCGCCTTGGAGCGAATCCAAGAAGAACTGCGTCGTTGTCAAAGCGAGTTGATGCAGCACAAGGAGCGTGCTGAGTCGCACGCTCGCCGTGCCGCTGATCGTCTAGCAGAGCTTGAGCGTGGACAGCAGCGCTCGGAAGGAATGATTGAGCAGCGCGATGAGCGCGCTTTGGTGTTGGCGACGACTCGTGATGATTTGACTGCCAGGGAAAATGAGCTTGTCGAGCTCACCAAGGCTCTCGAAGACCAGCGTGTTGCGACCCAGGCGGCAGCGACGGCGCATAAGGAATTGATTCGTGAGCGTGAGGCAGTCCGTGAGCGTCAGCTTGAACTGTTGCACCAGCGCACGCGAGCCCGCAACTCGGCTTCTGATGCGACCGCTAAAGTTGCCGCTGCCAA
>Ga0315331_10001650_pt1 | contig 16796 bp, 11 predicted proteins | sample M160m34915metaG_FD_203456 | JGI IMG/M metagenome (GOLD analysis project Ga0315331, IMG submission 203456) | Ammonia-oxidizing marine archaeal communities from Monterey Bay, California, United States - M1 60m 34915 | ecosystem: Environmental > Aquatic > Marine > Intertidal zone | place: USA...
ATAATGAGAACGGCCTTAAGGTAGTGCAAATTGCCGGCAGCGACCCCCAACAAATCAGCGAAGCTGCCAAGGCTATAGAAGGCCTGGGCGCCGACATCATCGATATCAACATGGGCTGCCCAGCAAAAAAGGTCTGCAAAAAACTGGCGGGTTCAGCCCTGCTTCAGGATGAACAACTGGTTAAGCGAATACTCGAGGCGGCGGTAAGCGCTGTCAATATTCCGGTAACACTCAAGATCCGCACCGGCTGGGACTTGGCGCATCGTAATGGACCCGAGATTGCAACTATGGCTGAGGGCATTGGCATTGCTGCATTGTCCGTACATGGGCGAACCCGTTTGTGCATGTTTAAAGGTGATGTTGAATACGACACCATTGCCGACATCAAGCAAAGAATAAATATTCCGGTATTTGCTAACGGCGACATTAAAACACCTCAACAAGCTGCCGCGGTACTTAAGAAAACCGGTGCTGATGGCGTAATGATCGGACGTGGTGCGCTGGGCCAGCCTTGGCTGTTTACAGCCATCAATAGCTGGGTAAGCAAAAAAGTTTTGCCGAACCCCCCCTCAATAATCGAGCAACGTGATATTATTATTGCTCACATCAAGGCACTCCATGAGCTCTATGGCTCCACCACCGGTGTCCGGGTAGCAAGAAAACATCTGAGCTGGTACTGCCAGCATATAGAAGGCGCAGCAGAGTTTAAGTACCGTTTTGTACGACTAAATAGCGCCGAAGATCAGCTGCAGATAACATTGGATTTTTTTGATCGCTGCCAACCCACAGGGGCAGCGGCAAATTTGGCGCCTTTGCGTCATGGGGAATTAGGTTCGTGGTCTCAAGCAAGAAAAAGCCTGCCAACAAAAAAACAGTCAAGAAGAAGACTGGAAAACAAGGCAAGGCAAAACTCCCCGAAGTTCAGCTGAGAAATCGCCCGTTGCGATCACTCACAGAAGAAGCTCTGGGCCGGTACTTTAAAGATCTTAACGGACACCAACCCACCAATCTTTACACTCTGGTGCTGGGCGAAGTCGAAGCCCCATTGCTTGCCAGCGTAATGAAACATACCGATGGGAATCAAACAGTTGCATCTGAAATTCTCGGCATCAACCGGGCGACTTTACGAAAAAAACTCAAGCAATATAGCCTGATTTAGAGCCAAAGCTTTCACCTTTAAACGCCTACTGCGGCGGCAATGCGCCGCGGCGGAGTAAGCCACACAACAGCCTTTCAAGAGTTATCACTATGAGCCAAACACTGCGAGTTCTGGTCAGCGTTTCTGACAAAACCGGCGTTGTCGAATTTGCCAGCACACTGGCAAAACTGGGCGCTGAGTTTATTTCAACCGGTGGTACTGCAAAATCACTCCGCGAGGCCGGACTATCCGTTACCGATGTTTCCGAGGTTACCGGCTTTCCCGAAATCATGGACGGTCGAGTAAAAACCCTTAATCCGCTCATTCATGGTGGGCTGCTGAATCGTGGCGAACAAGACGCTGCGGTGATGCGCAAGCACGGTATAAACAACATCGATATGCTAGTGGTGAACCTATACCCATTTGAAGCTGCAGTTGCCAAACCCGATTGCAGCTATAACACTGCTATTGAAAACATCGATATCGGCGGACCTGCTATGATCCGGGCGGCATCGAAGAATCACGCGCATACGGCTGTTATCACTGACCCCTGCGACTACGAGATGATTGCAGGTGAGCTGACGGAAAAAGGCGAAATTAGTGGCGCCTTGCGCGCCCGCTTGGCTAAAAAAGCTTTTGCGCATACCGCCTGCTATGACGCTGCAATTTGGAACTACCTGCAACAGCAGGATAATGATCAGGAATGGCCTGAGCGCTACCCGATAGGCTTGCACAAACAACAAGAACTCCGCTATGGCGAAAACCCGCACCAGCATGCCGCGGTCTACACGATGCCTCAGCCGAATGCCGGCGCCCTCATCAATGCAATATCCCATCAAGGAAAACCCCTCTCATTCAATAACCTTGCGGATGCGGATGCAGCTCTGGAGTGCGTGCGTGCGCTGCCCGCACCAGCCTGTGTGATTGTTAAGCATGCCAACCCCTGCGGCGCGGCTATTGGCAGCGATGCCGCTGACGCGTACCGAAAGGCCTATGAAACCGATCCCACTTCTGCATTCGGCGGCATTATTGCCTTCAACTGCGAGGTTTCCTGTGACCTGGTGCAGGAAATCATCGGTCAGCAGTTTGTCGAAGTCATGGTAGCCCCCGGCTACTCAGCTGACGCGCTCAAATCCCTGACGGCCAAACCGAATATCCGAGTGTTGGAATGCGGTCTTGAGCAGAATAATGCCATCCACCACTACAAACAGATTGATGGTGGCATGCTGGTTCAGGATCAGGACCGCGGTCGGGTTGATGCTACTCAACTTAAGGTCGTTACTAAACAGCAACCCAGCACCCAACAGATTGCAGATGCACAATTCGCATGGACGATTGCCAAATTTGTTAAATCCAATGCGATTGTCTTCGTAAAAAATGGCCAAACGGTTGGTGTGGGTGCCGGTCAGATGAGCCGCGTTATTAGCGCACAGATCGCCGGTGAAAAGGCTGCGGCAGCAGGTCTGGAGACCCAAGGTGCGGTGATGGCTTCCGACGCATTCTTCCCGTTCCGTGATGGCATCGACTATGCCGCACAGTTCGGTATTGCGACGGTCATTCAGCCAGGTGGGTCTATGCGCGATGAAGAAGTTATTACAGCGGCCGATGAGCATGGCATGAACATGCTGTTTACCAGGATGCGGCATTTCAGACACTAGGGTTGGTACTGGGTTTTCGGGCCCGCAAAACGATATTGAAAACGGGCAGACCGGGGTTCGCCAACGGGGTGAGAAACTTTAATTGATGTCCGGCAGGGTAACAAATACCTCTCAAAACCTCCCTGCTTGCCTATTATCAAGTCCTCAGTAAAGAAAAAGCCGCAGGTGGCTGCTATATAATTCCAGTTATCTTGAATACGCAGAGCAGCAGATGAAAATATTAGTTATTGGTAATGGTGGCAGAGAACACGCATTAGCGTGGTCTTTAGCAAAATCACCCCGTGTTTCAAAGGTTTTTGTTGCCCCCGGCAATGCGGGAACCGCACGCGAACCCGGCATCACGAATGCGCCGGTGAAGCCTGATGATATCGATGGCTTGCTGCAGTTTGCTCAGAAAAACCGAGTTGAACTCACTGTCGTGGGGCCCGAAGCGCCCTTAGTTGCAGGTGTGGTCGATCGCTTTTCAGATGCTGGCTTAGCCTGCTTTGGTCCGCGGGCTGCCGCTGCGCAATTGGAGGGTTCCAAAGCCTTCTGTAAAGATTTCATGGTACGCCATGGCATCCCCACAGCAGAATACAAAGCATTTAGCGATCTGGAGCCCGCACTTAACTACGTAAACTCCTGCAAGATTCCGGTGGTTATTAAGGCTGATGGCCTCGCTGCTGGCAAGGGCGTGGTGATCTGCGATAACCGTCAATTCGCTGCCGCTACCGTGCAATCAATGCTCGCTGATAAAGCCTTTGGGGATGCCAGCAGTCGCATCGTTATCGAAGAGTTTCTCGAAGGTGAAGAAGCCAGTTTCATCGGTCTGGTCGATGGCACTCACGTTCTCCCTTTTGCGAGCTCACAAGACCACAAAGCCCGGGATGATGGCGACCTTGGTCCAAATACCGGTGGCATGGGCGCGTACTCCCCTGCACCGGTTGTCACTGAGGAAGTTGCGGCCAGGGCGATGGAGCAGGTCATGTTACCCACGGTTGATGGCATGCAAAAGGACGGCACACCCTATGTAGGCTTCCTTTACGCCGGACTTATGGTGTCACCTGATGGCAGCCTAAAGGTGCTTGAGTTCAACTGCCGCATGGGCGATCCGGAAACGCAGCCCATTATGGCGCGGCTGAGCAGCGATCTGGTTGAGCTTATCGAAGCTGCACTTACAGGCAATCTCGATAGCGCAACTGCCAACTGGGATTCCCGCGTAGCGCTTGGCGTTGTGCTCGCCGCTGGTGGTTATCCAATTGCTTACGAAAACGGCGATGTCATCAGCGGTTTGCCCGACCCGGCTGGCGAAATCGACACCAAAGTATTCCACGCCGGCACTGCTGAGAAAGACGATGCAGTAGTTACTGCCGGCGGGCGCGTACTCTGTGCTGTTGCTTTAGCCAGCAGCGTCACAGAAGCTCAGCAGAAGGCCTATGCGCTGACGCACTCTATCGACTGGAATAACGTCTACTATCGCAGCGATATCGGCTATCGGGCTATTGCCAGAGAACAGAATTAAGCTGTGCCACACTGGATCTAAATACCCCATGTCTTCTTCAGGAACAGCAACAAATCACGATTGGAGTTTTCGTACGCATTAGAATTGAAGCCCATCGTGTAGCCATCAGGGCCGCCGCAGGAATTGATTGCGAGCATTGCTGAAATAGTCGAGTCCATGGAATAACCTGAACTTTCTTCGATATTCTCACCCGTTTCTGTCCACCGCATAATGCAGTCTTTGGTCACCCATGCTCCTTCCTTGAACGCCTGAGGGTAAGGATTGTCCCAACCGTGACCGGCGCCTTCATAGACCACCATCTCAACATCAACGCCCATATCTATGAGCTTGTCGCGCATCCAGGCACATCGCTCTATCGACATAGACTCATCGGCCCCACCCATCATGATAAGCAGTGGACTGCCCTCAACACGGAAGTCATCAAAGTTCGCGGAGCAGCCGCCATAAAACATGGCATATGCAGAAAAGCGCGGGCCGTCCTTGCCCATCACGCCCTCCAAAACGGGCTCGAACATCATGTACATGGTTGAGCCTGCGCCAAGAGAAAACCCGGTAACCCCAATTTTTTCGCTGTCAATATACGGGTGATCTTGCAGAGCTTTTAGGGCACTAAGCGCATCGGCCATTTGTGTATAGATAGGTGCCTTATCAAGACGATCTAAGTAGTCATCAGTGAAGCGCAGGTTTCTTGCTGTAAAGGTATCTAAGGCTAATCCGGCAATCCCATGTTCCGCTAGCAGCATCGCAAGATTCACACTACGGCCACCCCATGCGCCTCCCGAGCCATGCAAAATTACCATTGCCGGAACCTTGTTCTCAGCTGATGCATCCACAGGCAATACCATTATGCCGCCAGTCGTCTGCTGCACAGCGGTTTCACCGCCATTAACAAAATCTTTGCCTGTCTTGGCATTAAAGCTCGGAAACCCTACCACGCCATAAGGACGCTCATTCCAGTCGGTTGCGTAATAAACGTTTACCGCCTCATAGGTTTGCGGCACCAATTGAAATGCCCCATAAGCGGCGAGTACCAACACGACGACAAAAAAACCTTTGCGTAAAAATTGCATAACTATTGCCCCTCACCTATTGGCTCTCTATACCCATAAGCAATGCCCATGATTCTACCGATATACTTGCCAAAGGTCCGGCGCCATCATTAATTCACTGGCGGCAAAAAAAAACCTGCCAAAGCAGGTTTTTTGCCTATCAGACTGAACGCTAGCGCTTCATTGCGTCAAAGAAGCTTGCATTCGTCTTAGTATCTTGCATTTTGCCTAACAGGAACTCTGCCGCAGCAAGTTCATCCATGGGATGCAACACTTTACGCAGCACCCAAATTTTCTGAAGCTCATCAGGGTCAATCAATAGCTCTTCTTTACGGGTGCCAGAGCGATTAATGTTAATTGCCGGATAGATACGTTTTTCCGCGATACGGCGATCCAGATGGATTTCCATATTGCCAGTGCCTTTGAACTCCTCATAAATCACATCGTCCATCTTCGAGCCAGTATCAACCAGAGCCGTAGCCAGAATGGTAAGGCTCCCGCCCTCTTCCACATTACGAGCGGCACCAAAAAATCGCTTAGGTCGGTGCAAAGCATTAGCATCAACACCACCAGTAAGCACCTTCCCGGAAGAAGGGATGACCGTGTTATAGGCACGCGCCAACCGAGTGATTGAGTCAAGCAGAATAACGACATCTTTCTTGTGCTCAACCAGACGTTTGGCTTTCTCAATAACCATTTCAGCGACCTGCACATGGCGACTGGCTGGCTCGTCAAAGGTGCTCGAAACCACTTCCCCGCGCACAGTGCGAGCCATTTCGGTGACTTCTTCAGGACGCTCATCAATCAATAGCACGATGAGCGTAACATCGGGGTTGTTAGCTGTAATCGCCGTTGCGATATTCTGCAACAACATGGTTTTACCCGCCTTCGGCGGCGATACGATCAGCCCGCGCTGACCTTTACCGATAGGCGCGACCATATCGATAATGCGCGACGTGAGGTCTTCGGTTGAACCCGTGCCCTGTTCCAGACCCAGTCTATCGGTCGGAAACAATGGGGTGAGATTCTCAAACAAAACCTTATTGCGTGCGCTTTCAGGCTCATCGAGATTAATCTGGGCAACACGTAACAACGCAAAATAACGCTCGCCTTCTTTAGGCGGACGCACCAAACCGCCAACGCTGTCACCTGTGCGCAGGTTAAAGCGACGAATCTGACTCGGAGATACGTAGATATCATCTGGGCCAGCAAGGAAAGAGCTGTCCGCAGAACGCAGAAAGCCGAAGCCATCCTGCAAAATTTCAAGCACGCCGTCACCGAAGATATCCTGACTTTTCGCACCATGCGCCTTCAAAATCTCGAAAATAATATCTTGTTTGCGCGACCGGGCAAGACCTTCAAGGCCCATTGAGCTAGCAAGTGCCACCAATTCGGCCACCTGCGTGTTCTTCAGTTCATTGAGGTGCAGAAGGTTCTTGTTTTTCTCCAGCTCATCTTTACGAATGATGTCGTTCTCAGTAAAACTACCTAACTCTTCGTTATCCGGGCGACGCCGACGACCGCGGTTTTTATTGCCACCCTTAGAGCCATCACCGCCTTTATTATGGTGGTTAGAGCGATTACCGCCACGATTGCCGCCTTTGCCGCCACCGCCGTTAGCATTACCATTACTGTTGCCGCCGCCAGAACCGGAACGAGCAGAACTTCCTAGGTAACCTCTCACAGGCTCTTCTCCAAGAATTCCTCTAGCTGCTTCTTGGATACCGCACCTACCTGCTGAGCCTCAACAACACCGTTCTTAAACAGAATAAGTGTCGGAATACTCCGAATGCCGAATGCCTGTGGCGTTTTCGGGTTTGCATCGACATCAATCTTCGCAATATTGACCCGTCCTGCATACTCGGGGGCCAGCTCTTCAAGAATTGGACCAATCATTTTGCAAGGACTGCACCACTCTGCCCAGAAATCGACAAGAACGGGAACCTCTGACTCAATGACGTCAGACTGAAAACTACTATCGCTTACGTGCGCTATGCTCATATTTCACTTTCGCTATATAAAATTTGGAAAATTATTGGGAGGTTTATAAAGTATTGATAAAAAATGCGGTATGTTGAATTTTGCCGGGAAATCGGCATGGGCTATACGCCCTGAGTGTCAATTAGCTGCTTAAGCCAGTGTCTCCCCACAAAGACACACCCAAACAGTCACCTAAATCTTCAGAAGAATTGCTATAACGTTTTATTGCGCTACTAATGAAGGTTTGCGTCGAATCAGGCACAATGCACTGCGATCTAGGGTTTGGGCTTTGAAATATAACCCAACACAGGTCGTGTTCTGGCTCTTCGATTCGGTTGGTGCGGTTAAAACCGCAAGTCGTTGTCTAATTTGACCCCTTCCAGAACAATATTGCAAGTGCTATTGGCACTTTTTAAGGGAATACTGCAACACCATGAGTGAATCAAAAACCCAAGAAGCAGGTATCAGCTTCGCTAGCCTCGACCTTCCTGAACAACTTCGGGCAGGTATCCGCAAAACGGGGTTTACCCATTGCACACCGATTCAAGGGCAAACACTGCCCATTGCACTCAGTGGTAAAGACGTTGCGGGTCAGGCGCAAACAGGCACAGGGAAAACAGCCGCGTTCCTGATTGCTACATTCAGCCATTTGTTACGCAATGCTCTACCTGCCGACCAAGCAACGACAAAAAATCCACGCGCTGTGATTCTTGCGCCTACCCGCGAACTCGCATTGCAAATTCACTCAGACTGCGGGGCTCTTGGTGCAGCCACCGGCTTACGATGCCAAGTGGTCTTTGGCGGTGCTGATTACGATAAGCAAAGGGACAAGCTTCAAGCGGGTGTTGATGTGCTAATCGGCACACCGGGTCGATTTATTGACTACCTTAAACAAGGCGTATTTAACCTCAATTCGGTTCAGGTTATGGTGCTGGATGAGGCCGACCGTATGTTTGATCTGGGTTTCATTAAAGACATCCGCTATGTCATGCGCCGCCTCCCACGGGCAGATATGCGGCTTAATCTGCTGTTCTCAGCAACGCTCAATCAAAAGGTTCTCGAACTGGCCTATGAGCACATGAATGACCCCGTTTCGGTAAGTATTGAACCGGAAAAAGTGACCGCCGACAAAGTGATTCAGGCTGTCTACTTCCCGGGCAACCATGAAAAACAACGCTTGCTCGTTAACTTGCTGCGCCAAGTGGATGCGCAGCGAACCATGGTGTTCGTGAACATGAAACACCAGGCAGAAAAAGTTGCGGCACTGCTGTCTGCCAACGGCTTTAGTGCATCAGCCATATCAGGCGATGTACCACAGAATAAACGTATGCGGATGCTGGAGTCTTTCCAATCGGGCAAACTGGCTATTTTAATCGCCACCGATGTTGCATCACGTGGCTTGCATATCGATGGCGTCACTCATGTGGTTAATTACGACCTGCCTCAGGATTGCGAAGATTACGTGCATCGAATCGGACGAACTGCGCGTGCCGGCGCCTCCGGAGACGCCATCAGCTTTGCCTGTGAAAGTTATGCAATGACGATGCCCGATATCGAAAAATACATTGGGTTTTCGATTCCGGTTAAACCCATTACACCCGAACTTCTGGCCGAAGTCACTGTTCCAAAAATGCCACCCCGCAAGCGCAGCGGAGCATCAAAAGGCGGTGCTGGTGGCCGTGGCAGGCCGCACAGCGGCGGTGGACAGCACCGCAGACGTTAGGCCGTTTGTGACCTTCGAGGGGCCTGGGTCAAATAAGTTACGGGGCGCTCGTTGTCTTTGGGCCTAATAAGTCGTCAAGGCTGTGCACCGACGCAAAGGCTTCAATCCTTCGGGCGGGCACCCCTGTGTCAGGACGCTCAACCGCCACAACTCGATTAATCCCATAGTCTCTCGCAGCACGCAGCACCGAAAAGCTATCGTCAACAAACAAGCTTCTGCTGCGGTCGAAACCCAAGCTAGCCTGCAATGCAGGCCAGAATGCCTCATGCTCTTTCGGATACCCAAACTCATGCGATGTGACCATGCCATCAAAATAATGGTCAAAATCCACCGCGGATAACTTAACCCGCAAGGCTTCCGGATGCGCATTTGTCACAAGAATTAAACGCCGATGGCTTTTCTTTGCCGCTGACAAAAAGCGGCGGGTATCTGGTAAAAAGCCCACCTTATGACTAATAGAGCGTTTGAGCGCCACCATATCCAGGTCCAGCGCTTGGCTCCAGTACTCAAGGCAATACCACTGGAGAGTGCCCTCTTTCGCGGCAAAAAGTTCAAAGAGCCTGGTACGGGCATCAGCCTCAGAGATATTGCGCTTTAACGCTATACGGGCTGGCACCAGCTCGCGCCAAAAGTAATGGTCAAAGGCCAGATCAAGCATGGTGCCATCCATATCAAGCAGGACCGTGTCGCAATGACTCCAATCGACGCTTAGCTGCTTTGCTTTATTTCGCTCAGTCATTCGGATACTTTACGGCATTCGCTATCGATTGTATTTGCTACCAACAGGCTATTCCATGCTGACCAATCTGAAACAACTCATACCCGACATTCTCACTGTTGCACGTCAAGCCGGACAAGATATTCTGGAGATTTACCGGGGCGATATAGATGTCGAAACTAAGGCAGATGACTCACCTTTAACTGCCGCAGATCGCGCAGCACATAACCGCATTGTTGCGGGACTGACGGCATTAACGCCCAGCATCCCGATTCTGTCGGAAGAGTCTGTTGTTATTCCTTATGCAGAACGTTCAAGCTGGAAGGAATATTGGCTTGTCGACCCACTTGATGGCACCAAAGAGTTCATTAAAAAAAATGGTGAGTTCACGGTAAATATTGCGCTGATTCAAGGGCATCAGGCTGTGCTTGGGGTAGTGCATGTTCCGGATAAAAACACCGACTACTATGGCTGTACTGAAACGGGCTCATTTATCCAACATGCGGGCGAAGCGCCCATCACAATTTGCGTAACGACGCCGGCACCATCCCCCGTGCGCGTCGTTGGCAGTCGCTCGCACCGCGGTGAACTTGTTGATGCCTACCTGGAAAAGCTGGGCTCTCATGTAATGGTGTCAATGGGCAGTTCGCTAAAGCTGTGCCTGGTCGCAGCAGGCGAAGCGGATGTCTATCCGCGCCTCGGCCTTACCTCAGAATGGGACACTGCCGCCGCACAGGCTGTCGTTGAGTGTGCAGGTGGCAGCGTTATCAACCTTGATGGTAAACCACTGCTGTATAACGCGAAAGCAGATATTCTGAACCCCCATTTTATTGTGTATGGCGACGACTCTAAAGACTGGACCCGCTATCTATAAGGCGGCTGATGCCCTCAGCGCGTTGCTTGGGAGAGCCATGAAAGACTGATAGAATGATCTGAAACAACCGGCAAAGGTGCTGCAAAAACAGCTGCACCATAAAGATGCTCGGTAAGACCGGCTCAAATACCCGGCAGCTGGATACCCCAAGCAATTAACGCTGATGCAGCATAAGTGACGGCAACGATTATAAATTTATGAGTAATAACGTCGAAACCACCGTATTCCGTGCCCGGGCTCGCCTTAAAGAACTCCGAGTTGCGCATCATGATCTTGATACATCTATTCACGAGCTATCAACCGATCCGAATATCGATTTGCTAAAGATCAAGCGCCTGAAAAAACAAAAACTCCGCATTAAAGACATGATTGTTCGCATTGAAAGCCAGTTAATTCCTGACCTCAATGCGTAACTGCTCGAATGCTTGAGCCTCTCGTCCGCCACCGCGCCCAGCTGCATGTCGGAAATCCATACAGATAAAAAAACTTATAACAAGTTGTTTTTGTAAACCAATTTAGCGAACTCTGTGACGTCCATCACAATAGTGATGTGCCAACATGTCGAAAAAAAAGACAATGTGCCAAAACTATCCGGTATTGCCACCGCTAGCGCAGAGCATAACGAACAGTCACGATGCATCGGTGGCGAAAAATAGTGAGACCGGTATCACATTAATTCCGTGGTTTTCCAACTTTAGTTAAATTGAGGCAATTACGAGATTTGGCTGGCACGCATTCTGCAAGATACAAGTGACACTAAAACTCTAATAATAAGAAGGTTTGGTCAGAACCTCGTGATTCGCTCTATGGGGTTTTAGTTCGTCCGTTCCGTGCCTATAAAACCCGCCGTCAGGCGGGTTCTTTTTTATCTCGACCACAAAAACATAGTTAAGTATAAAAACTAGCCTTTTGCATGACTAACTAAGAACTGCTGAAACAAAATCTGCAGCCGCGCTAAACTATCGGCATCACCAAGACCATGGTCACCTGCCAAAAGGGCAAAACGCGACCGGGTTTCCAACGCAAACCGCAAAGCATTTCGATACGGTATAACCTCATCACGCCAGCCATGAACAAGGGTTGCTGAGCAGCGCAATGGCAGCGGGTTAAATGCCTCATAGCCCGGCACATAAATTGCGGTGGCTATCAAAAACACGCCAGCAACAGCAACGCGGTGTGCGACCGCGGCACTGACTGCGGCACCCATACTGCTGCCCACAAGCAATACCGGCACGGTTTGTTGCGTGCACCATAAAAACAGCTTGTCGATACGCTCTGCGGGATCATCGATACCACGATAATCAAGTGATTCAACACACCACCCTGCCTGCTCAGCCAGCGGCATTAACCTTCTGATTTTTGTGCCGTCCGGGCCGCTCTCCTGACCATGAGAAAAGCAGACGATTCCTCGTTGTGAATTCATACATTACACATCGGTTTCAGTCCTTTCACGACCAAACCAAGCCACCGCAAAAGCCACCACAAATGGCACCACACGCTCCACAATATCGCCCGGGGTATTCGGCATCCAATTAAAGACAACGGTTAAACCAAAACCCAGCCACAGACTTACCAGAGCCGACCTACGACGAACGCGCACATTCATAACAAACAGCAGCACCATGGGGCCGAATGCTGCACCTAATGCATGCCAGGCAAACAGTACCCGGTCAAAAATTGACGATGGCAGGAACAAAGAAATTGCGCAGGCAATAATCGTGACCAATGTCACCACAACGCGCGAGTTGGTCAGTACTTTGCTATGAGCACGGCTGTCTGTAAGATTCCAGTCACGCGCAATAGATGATGCTGCCACCAGCAGCTGGCTGTCGGCTGTCGACATGATTGCGGACAATACACCGGCGATCATCATTCCAGCTATTACCGGCGGCAGCAGCTGCTGGGTTGCATGAAAAAAAATCTGCTCTTCATTGCCCGTAATCGGAAATAATACCCGCGCTGACCAGCCAAGAACTAGCATGCCGCTAAACACAATAGATGCCCAGCCAACAGCAATGATTCTGCCCTGACGCAAACTCTCATTATCCTTAATAGCCATAAAACGGTTTACCACATGAGGCTGGCCCATATACGCGACACCCGGACTCAGCATGCCGAAGACAAAACCCACCGCGGCAAGGCCGCTGTACTTGCCAGTAAAACTGAGAAAAACCTCATCCTCCACAGCGGCCATGCCGGCCCATAAACCTGCAAATCCGCCAACTTCCATCAGGCACAGCACCGGCAATAAGGCGGCCACTGACACCATCAGCAAGGCTTGCACGGCATCGGTAACTGCAACGGCCCAAAAGCCACCTATAAGCGTGTATACCAGCACGATGGCAGCACCAAAAAGGATGGCCACGGTCGGTGCCATACCGAAACTGCTGGAGAATGCGAGACCGGCGCCTTGAAACTGCGCCGCAATGTAGAACATAAGACTAACCAGAACTATGATTGCAGCAGAACGGATCACCGCGTTGCTGCCATCACGTTCGAAGCGACCAAATAAAAGTTCGGACAAAGTCACAGCTTCGTCTCGTTCGGTTGCCTGTCGCAGACGCGGCGCGATATAGGACCAACTGAACAAATAACCGCCGAGTACTCCCGGCAAGAACCAGAAAGCCTCCATACCCACAGCATAAGCGGTGCCACTGACACCCAATAATGACCATGCCGATGACGAACTGGCCGACGCACTGAGGCTCGCAACCCATGGCCCAAGCTGACGACCACCGAGGAAGTAATCGTCCTGATCGGTGGTGCGCTTTTGCGCCCAGACACCAATCATTACCAACACAATCATGTAAGCAATAAGCGTTATCATGATCCAAAAAGAATCAGTCATTTGTAAAGGCCATCCTCGAAAACCTACTGAAGCATCGCAAATTTGAACAGCAGCGGCAACACCAACCAATCATTATGGCCGGTACAATACAATGCCAACTCTCCACTGACATACATGAAATCAATGAGCAATAACTGGCAATTCTGGATTGATCGCGGCGGCACATTCACCGATGTGATTGCCCGCGAGCCCTGCGGAAAACTGCGTATTCAAAAACTGCTGTCAGAGAACCCATCGATGTATGACGATGCTGCTGCCGAAGGCATTCGCCGTTTTCTTAGCAGCGCAGATCAACCACAGATCAGTTTTATTAAGATGGGTACAACTGTTGCCACGAATGCGCTGCTCGAAAATGCCGGCGAGGCGACAGCATTGATTACGACCCGCGGCTTTGCAGATGCATTGAAAATTGGCAACCAGAGTCGTCCGGACATTTTTGCGCTCAACATAATAAAGCCGCCGTCGCTCTATGATGCGGTATTTGAAGTCGATGAGAGGGTTTCTGCCGATGGCACCGTCCTCCAGAATCTTGATGAAACTGCAGCATATGATGTTTTGAAAGTCATATCTGCTAGCGGCATTCGCAGTATCGCTATATGTTTGCTGCACAGCTATCTGTTCCCCCGGCATGAACACCGACTGCTTGAAATGGCGCAGGAAGCCGGGATTCATAATGTCTCTGTGTCGCATCAACTAAGTGGCCTGCAACGGTTTATCAGTCGGGGGCAAACAACCGTAGTCGATGCCTACGTCACTCCGATGCTCAGAAAATACATTAAAAGTTTTCAGCAAGCACTGGCGGCTAACAAACATGCGTCAGCAAATTTTTTAATGATGCAAAGTAATGGCGGCATGGTTGCCGCCAATAAGTTATCCGGCAAAGACAGCATTCTCTCAGGTCCGGCAGGCGGCATGGTGGGTATGGCAGCCGCAGGCCGGCGCGCTGGTCTGACGCGCCTTATCGGATTTGATATGGGCGGCACATCCACTGACGTATCGGTGTATGACAACGGGCATGAGCTCAGTCGGGAAACCGAAATTGGTGGCCGCTTTATTCAAACGCCGATGATTAACATTCACACCATTGCTGCTGGCGGCGGCTCTGTGCTCAGCTACGCAGACAGCCGCTTGCAGGCAGGCCCCGATTCAGCCGGGGCTTTCCCTGGCCCATTGTGCTACTTGAACAACGGCCCGCTAACGGTTACCGATGCCAATGTTCTTATAGGACACATACAAACCAGCACCTTTCCGGCTGTATTTGGTCCTTCGGGCAGCCAACCCTTAAGCATTGACAGCGTTAAAGGCGCCTTCGCCGCACTAACACGAACCATCAATTCCTCTAAGGGATTAAGATATACACCAGAACAAACGGCCTGCGGATTCATCCGTGTTGCTAACGAGAACATGGCCAATGCAATACGACATATTACCGGCCAACAAGGAAAGAGCCCTGCGGACTTTACTCTGTGTTGCTTTGGTGGCGCGGGCGGGCAGCATGCGTGTGCTGTAGCAGAACTGTTGGGTATCAGGCAAATCCTGATTGACCCATTTGCGAGCGTACTGTCAGCCTATGGTATTGGAATTGCCCCGGTCAGCCGGGTTAAACAGCTGACCGTTAACCTGCCCGTGGTGGGCGGCGATGAGCAACTTGCAGCGACAATCGACCAGCTCCGAGCTGAGTGCGAAGCTGCATTACCCACTCACGATATCGATCCAGCAACACTCCAGTCAGTGGTGCGTTTGTTTGTTAAAGTCAGTGGCAGCGATAATGCCATTCCTATAAAACCCGCTGCGCTTCAAGACTTGGGGAGGGATTTTGCTGATGCACACACACAGCGGTTTGGTTTTCGTCCGTCAGTCGATGCCATTCTTCTAATAGACAGCATCGAGATCCAAACAACCGCAGAAACCTTAGCCGCTACAGCGGGCACTCTGGAAACAGAGGCATTAGCGAATGCCCCAAGCACGGCCGAGGTTTATCTCGATGATCAATGGCAGACCATTCAATGCGCCACTCTAGAATCCATTGTCGGTGGCACAGAAATCGCGGGGCCAGCGCTAATCGTTGAGGCCAACTCAAGCGTCATGCTGCCTCGGGGCTGGACAGCCCAAGTAAATCAAAGCATGCAGCTGCTGCTCAACCAGCATGAAGCTCGTTCAAAGACCATTGCTAACCCCGCAGAAGCAGACCCCGCATTACTTGAAATATTTAATCGACGCTTCACGCATATTGCGGCTCAAATGGGTGATGCACTGCAAGCATCTGCGCGCTCAACCAATATTAAAGACCGGCTAGACTTTTCCTGTGCCATATTTAATAACAGGGGCGAACTGATCGCTAATGCACCTCATATACCGGTTCATCTCGGCTCGATGGACAGCTGCGTGCAGGCCTTATTAGAGCAACACCGCAGTGACTTTATGCGAGGTAACAGCTATATCAGCAATTCGCCTTTCTCAGGCGGCACCCACTTGCCCGACATCACCGTTGTATCCCCGCTACTGGATAACATCACCGGCGAAATTCAGTGCTTAATTGCATCGCGTGCGCATCACGCCGATATCGGTGGCATAAGTCCCGGATCAATGCCAGCCCATAGTCACTCGATTTCAGAGGAAGGTATTATCTTTGACGGCTTTTGTATTGTCAGTGATGGTGTGATGCGTGAACAGGCTTTGCGCGAACACCTGACCACAGGACCGCGATCAGCCAGAAACCCCGAGCAGAATATTGCCGACCTAACGGCCCAACTGGCGGCCAACGCGCAAGGCCAGAGACTCTTTAAAAACCTGCAACATGAGATGGGCACTGCGACTGTGACTCACTATATGGGGCATGTGCTCGACAATGCCGAACAGGTTATTCGCAAGGCGATACAAGGTCTGAGCGGGGGCAGCTACAGCTATGAAATGGATGGCAGTGAGGTGATCAATGTCGACGTGCATATCGATCACAGCCAACGCTCGGCAACCATAGATTTCAGCGGCACATCTCCGCAGAGCGCAACTAACTTTAATGCCCCGACAGCGATTTCAAGAGCGGCCGTCATGTATGTTTTCAGAACTCTTGCGCAAAAATCTATCCCACTAAACGCGGGCTGCCTGCGGCCATTGACCATTGTGCTTCCAGATGCATCGCTGTTAAGTCCGGACAACACGGCTGCGGTTGTGGCAGGAAATGTAGAAACATCGCAGTGCATTGTCGATACGTTATTTGCCGCACTTGGTGTATTGGCCGCATCACAGGGCACTATGAACAATCTGACATTCGGCAATACCAAACACCAGTATTACGAAACGCTGGGTG
>Ga0315331_10001651_pt1 | contig 16785 bp, 16 predicted proteins | sample M160m34915metaG_FD_203456 | JGI IMG/M metagenome (GOLD analysis project Ga0315331, IMG submission 203456) | Ammonia-oxidizing marine archaeal communities from Monterey Bay, California, United States - M1 60m 34915 | ecosystem: Environmental > Aquatic > Marine > Intertidal zone | place: USA...
CATATTTTGAGCTTCATCAATATTATTAAACTCTAAGTTGTTTTCAACAATCAATTTGTTGGATACAAACTTTAAAACTGCTGGGTTTGGTGTACTTTCTGTATATATAGAAATTGGATTGTTTTTTTTCTCTTTTATATTTGAAATAACTTCTTGACCACTGTTTAAATAGTTTTCAATTAAATTTTTTACTTCGTCTTCTACATCACCCCATTCAACGATATTAAATCTTTCAATAGAAATAAATGAAGGAGTTATATATACTTTTTTTACAAACGGAAGATAAAAAAGTTCCTGGGCTAATTTTGAATCCTTAGCCTCATCAATATTATTGTATTCATTACTAATATGATTTGTAATGAAATTACTTACCTCAAACTTATTAATGAACTTATTTTGAGTTCTTTCAATCTTAACTTTAAACTCCATAATTTGTATTTACAAATGCAAAAATAGTAATTATCAATCTTTACAGAAATTATTCACAAGATATGTCTATTAAAATTTATATATTTGATCTGAATTCAGCTATAAAAATAATGGGAAAAAAATTTCTACTTCTTTTAGTAACTATTTTAGTTTTTTCTGTTACCAAAACCTCATCACAGGAAGGTTTACCCATATATTCAGATTACTTAACCGACAATTATTATCTTTTATATCCGTCAATGGCGGGTGTATCAAATTGTACAAAAGTTAGATTCACTGGCAGAAAACAATGGATGGATCAAGATTTATCTCCAAATCTTCAAACAGTTAGTGTAAACGGAAGGGTAGGAGATTCTAAATCTGCATTAGGTGCTATAGCTTTTAAAGATGAAAATGGATATCATTCTCAAACTGGAGCATATTTTACTTATGCTCATCATATAATGTTTTCTAGAAGTGAATTAGATATTGACATGCTATCTTTTGGTTTAAGTGCTGGACTAATTCAATACAAATTGGATGAGTCTTCATTTTTAACTGGGGGATTTGATCCTCTAATTTCAGGTATAGAACAAAGTGCAACAGATTTTAATCTTGATTTCGGTTTCTCATATCAATACCTTGATTTTTATGCTCATGCGGCCATTAAAAATCTTTTAAATAACGATGGAATTAACTTTAACGAACAGGGCCTGAGTTACAATAATCTTAGAACATACCTCTTTACAACTGGTTATTTATTCTCCGATAATTCACAAACTTGGAATTATGAGCCATCTATCATGTTTGCTCATAAAGATGGAACAAAAGAAACATTTTTAGATTTAAATTTAAAAGTTTACAGAGAAATGGATTTTGGTAGATTGTGGGCAGGACTTTCATATAGAAATAGTTTTGATGGAGCAGAATATTTAGATTCTGAAGATCAAATTAAAACTCAGAAATTAACCTACGTTACACCTATGCTTGGCTTAGAATTTAATAGTTTTGTTTTTGCTTACTCATTCGCATACCAATCAAATTCGGTTGTTTTTGACAATGGAGGATATCATCAGATCACTCTAGGTTTTAACTTAGGATGTCGTAAGGCAAGATATAATTGTAATTGCCCTTGGTTAAAATAGTCTAAAAATCTAAATAACCTATTTCGTAATTGTTAGTTGTAAATTCACTTAAAATTTTATCACCATTATAATATATAATAACCGAATTTTTAGATATACTATTATTTTTAATTTTAAGATTTTCTAGAGTTTTTATAACGTGGTTAGTAACCGGTGAGATCGTATCAACTATTTTTACATTTTTAGAAAATAGTTTGTTTAATTTTTCCTCTAAAAAGTTATAATGGGTACATCCTAAAACTAAATAATCAATATTTTTTTCAATCATTGGAGTTACATATTTCTTTAAATATTTTTCAATCATAATATTTCCGTTGATACCCTTTTCAATCTCATTCACAAGCCCATATCCGATCTGTTCATGAATTGTAATGTCATCTGTTAAGTTGTTTTTTGATGTGCTGTTAAATAACTTACTTTCCAATGTTTTTTCAGTTGCAAGTACCCCTATATTTTTGCTTTTTGTATTTAATATAGCGGGTCTAATTCCAGGTTCAATTCCGATTATTGGAATATCAATTTTTTCTCTCAATAAATCAATGCTATTTGTAGTTGCTGTATTGCATGCTACAATTATCATTTTACAATTTAACTCGATTAACTTTTTTGAGTTTTTTAAACTAAAATTTATGATTTGTTCTTGAGATTTATTCCCATAAGGGCAATTCTTATTGTCAGATAAATAAACAAAATTTTCATATGGTAATTTTTCAACCAAAGAATTGAGAATTGATAATCCTCCTATACCAGAATCAAATACTCCTATTGCTTTATCCATATTTTAGATAAAAAAAAAGCTGTCTAGTTGACAGCTTTTTTCATTTTATATTTTTTTCAAATTAGAATCCTAATTCTTTTTTAACTTCTACCATAAGATCGGTTCCATTTGCTATGATTACCCCCTGACCTTGTGTAGAATCTAATACGTAATCAAAACCCATTGCATCGGCAACCTTTGATATGGCAGCCTGTGCTTTTTCTGTAATTGGTTTTAGTAAATCAAATTCTTTTTTTTGTAATTCTTGCTGGGCTTGGCCTTGATATTGTCTAATACTCTGCTCCATTCCTTGAACTTCTTGAAGTCTTTTAGCATTTTCTTCATCGGTTTGAGCGGCAGCTTCCGTATCATATTGTTTTACTTTACTTTGTAATTCAGCAGCCATGGTCTGAATATCAGTTTCATATGTTTTTGCAAGTTTTTCTAATTCAGATTTTGCATCGTTCATCTCTGGCATTGAAGCAACCAGCTCAGTTGTGTTAATATGAGCAATTTTAGATTGAGCAAAAGTTGAAAAACTAAATGCTAATAGGATTGCTAATAATGATATTCTTATCTTTTTCATATCCAGTGTTTTATTTTTAGATTTTAATGAATGTAAAGGTACTAATCTTTTACTTTTCTTTTGTTACTATTTTTTTGTTTTCTTTGTTCAAGTAGTTCCTTCACTGTTAATTTTCTCTTAGGTTCGCTATCTTCAGGCTTATTATCTATTTTTTCATCAATATCTTGCTCAATTTTTTCAGAAATAATTGATTCGTCTACTATTGTCTCGTTTTCAGCCTCTCTTTTATCTTTTCTGGAGTCTAATTTTTTTCTATTATTAGCTCTGGAAATATTTCTTAAAATCTGATCACTTATATCATGTCTTCTATTGGAATAAAGCATAACAATATCAGATGATTTGTCAAAAATAAAATCATAATTTTTTGATTTAGCTATTTCTTTAATTGCATTAAAAATTTGATCTTGAATAGGCTGGATTAATTGTTGCTTTTGAAGAATTAAATCTCCTCTTGTACCGAATCTTTTTTGCTGATATTCATTTAATTCTTGCTCCTCAAATTCAATTTCACTTTCAAGCTCTTCGATCAAATCTTTAGTTAATAAAATTCTTTCAGAATTTAAAGACTCTTTTTTTTGTTCAATTTCTCTTGACCTTTTTGAAATTTCATCCTTCCAACCTTGCGCCTTTTCTTCCAATCTATCCGAGACCTCACTGTATTCAGTTAAATTTTCCAATATATATTCTGTATCGATATATCCAATTTTAACACCTCTTTGAGCAACTGTTATATTTACAAAAAGTAAAAAAGTAAGTATTGAAATTCTTTTCATATATTCTTAAACGAATAAATTATTTAAAAATTTTGTCCAAAGATAAAATGAGTTTCCCATCCATGTTTTGTAGATTGACCAGGAACCGGATCAAAACCATGTCCAAAATCAATTCCTAATAATCCAAATTGTGGCATAAACAGTCTAACTCCAATACCAGCCGATCTTTTTAACTGAAAAGGGTCAAAGTCTCTAAAACTGTTATAAGATGAACCTCCTTCAATAAATGTTAAAGCAAATATTTTTGCCTGTTCTCCTAAACTAATAGGGTAACGAAGCTCTAAGGAATATTTGTTATAAATAGATCCGCCATCTTGCGCAGAAAGAGATTGATTAGGATATCCTCTGAGGGGGATATTTTCTCTACCATCAAGGTTATACATTCCCATTCCATCACCACCAAGGAAAAATCTTTCAAATGGAATAACCCCTCTGTCGTTGTTGTATGCACCTAAAAACCCAAATTCAAAAGAAGGTCTTAGAACTAACTTTTTAGTTAGAGCAGTAAACCATTCACCTTTAAATTTTATTTTGTAAAACTCTAACCATTTATATCTTTCCTGATCTATTTCAGCAATTCTTTCTCCGGCGCTTGTATTATTTGGATTCATTGCCAGATCATCTACTAAGCCTTCCCTTTCATCTTTTAAAGCTTTGTAGTCTACATCATTAAATGCAGAATATGGAAAAGTCATTTTTGCAGACAAAGAAAAATTTGAACCACCGGTTGGATAAATAGGGTCTGTATATGTGTTATTCCTACTTAATGCTATGGTATAAGAAAGATTGTTTGATGAGCCGTTACCAAATGTAAATAAGCCAGTATTGTATTCATTTAAATCATAAAATTGATATCCGATAAATTGGGATAGTGTGAAATAATCGTCAGGAACAGTAAGTCTCTTAGCCAAACCAACAGAAATTCCAGAAATATTAAAATATCTAGATTTATCGGCAGTATAATTGTAAGGATTAAACATGAATTGCTTTGTCTGTGATAATTGGACTGAAAACTGGACAGGCCTTTTACCGCCCAACCAAGGTTCGGTAAAATTAAAACTATTAACTGTATAAAATCTACTTGCTTGAAGTCTTAATGCAAGTCTCTGACCATCTCCCATAGGAATGGGTGTGTATGCCTCTTTTTTAAAAATATCTTTTATAGAAAAATTATTAAATGATAGACCAATTGTTCCTATGAAACCACCACCACCGTATCCACCTTGAAGTTCAATTTGACTTGAGCCTGTTTCTACAAGAGTATATTCTAAATCTACGGTTCCGTCGTTGGGATTTATATTCTTAAAATCAGGGGATATTAACTGAGGATCAAAAAATCCAAGTTGACCTAATTCACGAAGAGATCTAAAAACATTGGCTTTACTGTATAATTGACCAGGTCTGGTTCTAATTTCTCTATATATAACATGGTCGTTTGTTTTGTTATTTCCAACAACTGAAATTTTATTAAAATAAGCAGGTTTACCTTCGTTAATTCTAATTTCTAGGTCAATTATATTTCCATCGGCATTAACCTCAACAGGCGTTATGGATGAAAAAAGGTATCCATTATTTTGATAAAGATTGCTTAAGTCATCAGCATCAGGATCAGATTTGTCAGCGATTTTCTTTTCAAGTTCAACTCCATTATAAGTATCACCTTCTTTGATACTTAAAATTTGATTTAATTGTTTATCAGTATATACACTATTTCCTAAATAATCAATTTTTCCAAAAGTGTATTTAGAACCTTCGATGAGATCTATTGAGATGTCAATGCTTTCATTATTATTTTCAATTGTATCGGAAACTATTCTAGCATCTCTGAATCCATTTTCTTTATACTTGTCAACAAGACTTAGTAAATCTTCTTTAAAATCTTCAGGTACATATTTCGATCTTTTAAATAGTCTGTAAAACTTTTTTCTCTTGGTATTCTTCATTGCTTTTTCAAGAGTTTTAGATTTTAGCTGATCAATACCGTTAAACCTAATTTGATTGACCTTAAGTTTGTTGCCTTTTTCAATATCTAATGTCATTTTAACTTTAGATTTATTGGTAGAATCAATAACTTTTTCAGTATTGATTATAACCTTAGCATTGAAAAAACCTTTTTTTCTGTATTTATTTTCAAGATAATTTTTAGTAGTAGTAATAAGGTTTTCTGTGACCTTAACTCCGCTTTGAAGTTTGTTTTCCTTGACAATTTCTTCTTTCTTTCTTTTTTTGACACCTGAAATTTCAAGTTCGGTAAGTTCAGGTAGGTCATTTAGTTCAATCTCTAGATTAATTATACCATCCTCTATTTTTGTCTTATAAACGTTTACAGAGCTAAACAGGTTAGATCCCCATAATTTTTTTATTGCATTACTAAGTTTTTCACCAGGAATACTTATTGCGTCACCTTCCCTTAACCCAGAAAATGTAATAATAGTAAGAGGACTAAATGATGTATTACCAGAAACTTCAATTTCACCAATATTGTATCTCTCAACGTTATTTTGTGAATGTGTGGATTCGGAAAATAAAAAAACGTATACCAAAACCAAAAGTTTAGCTACAAGGGTAAAATCCTTTACAAGGTTTTGTATATTATTTAACTTGTTCACTAGTTTTTCCAAATCTTCTTTCTCTATTTTGATAACTAATTATAGCTTTATACAAATCTTCTTTTCCAAAGTCGGGCCACATTTTTTTAGTAAAATATAGCTCAGAATATGCAATTTGCCAGAGCAAAAAGTTACTTATTCTTTTTTCGCCACTTGTTCTTATGAGTAAATCTACATCAGGTAAATGACGGGTGTAAAGATGGTCATTTATTACGGATTCGTCAATTTTTTTCGAAGAAATTATATTATTTTTAACTTTATCTGAAATTTCCCTTACAACATTAACTATTTCATTTCTACTACCATAACTCAGAGCTAGAGTTAAGGTAAGTGCTGAATTGTCCTTGGTTTCTTTTGTGACTTTAAGCAGGTAATCACTGATTTTTTTTGGAAGTCTTTCCAGATTACCAATGGTTTCAAATTTAATATTGTTTTTATTCAAATTTTTTAACTCATCCTTTAAGGAAAGTAATAATAACTGCATTAAAAAGTCAATTTCTAACTTAGGTCTATTCCAGTTTTCTGTTGAAAAAGCATAGAGTGTGAGATTTTTTATTTTAAGTTTAACACAAGACTCTATGATTCTCTTAACCGCCTTTCTACCTGCACGATGGCCATATTCACGTCTCTGCCCCCTTTTTTTTGCCCATCTTCCGTTACCGTCCATTATCACAGCTACATGTCTAGGTAAGTTTTTTTTATCGATATCTAACAAACTCATTTTATGTTACAATAACATGGTTTTCTCCCAAAGGTATATGAAAGATTCATTATAGAAAACATATACCAGTCATTATTATTAATATTTCCAAAATTGTAGTCTATTTCATCTGTAGATATGATATTTCCGTCAATATCGTCACTAAAAGTATATCTTGCACCTGCCTCAAATGAAATTATAAAATTTTCGAAAAATCTATATTTAATACCCACAACTAACGGAATCCCAAGTGTCGTATTTTTCTTTGAAATTCTGTTAATATTACCATTTTGAAGAATTTGTTTGTCATATTTTGAATGAATGACTCCAGTATAAAAATAAGGAGTAAATAAGTTTGAATATTCATGAAGATTAAACTCTAACATATTAAATTCAAGACCTAATGATATTTCTGTTAACGGAGTTTTAAAATTATAACCTCTTTCAATTCTTCTGGGGTCTTTTGAATTTAAATCATTTGCGCCAAGATTTGTATTTATTATGGTCATTTTATAAGAGTGTCTAGGGCTCCTATTCCACTTTAGACTAATTCCATTTATCCAGTCATCCCCAATTTGATTATTTATTGGGTTGATAAAAGTTGTTTCCCCTACATCCCCTATAAAATTAGATTTACCAGTAATATAACCAACCTCATATATCTGAGCCGTTATAACACTAGACATCAAGAGGGCTGTTATAATTGTTATTTTTTTTAATAAATCCACTTTACGGTTTTAAATAAAACATAAAAGCAAGAACTTTATTGCTTTGTTCTTTTGTCTTTTCCCCATAAGAGTTTTTCTCTAAGAACTTTCAAATAGCTATCTTCATTAAATTCTACCATTTTTAAAAATCGTGAAGCCTTTTGTACAATAATAGTTAGGTCAATTGGAACAGAATATATATTTGAATCAACTGAAATCAAATATTCATTTTCTCGTCCATTTACAGAAATTTCAACTTTTTTATCATCAGAAATTACCAGGGGTCTTGCATTTAAATTGTGAGGTGCAATAGGGGTTAAAACAAAGTTTTTACTTTCAGGAATAATTATTGGCCCACCACAACTTAGCGAATAACCAGTTGATCCTGTTGGGGTTGAAACAATTAGCCCATCAGCCCAATAAGTGTTTAGGTATTGGTTATTAAGTTTTGCTTCAATTGTAATTAATGAAGTTGTATTTTTTCTTGAAACTGTTATCTCGTTTAAAGCATATTTTTTTTCACCATTAAAAAGGACCTCAATAATGGATCTTTTTGAAATATTAAAGTCGTTATTTTTCAGCTTATTAATAACCTTTTCAATATTTTTTAGTGACGAGTTTGCTAAGAATCCCAGTCTTCCGGTATTTAGACCAATTATGGGTATAGATAATTCACCAATTTTTTCTACAGAATTTAAAATTGTACCATCGCCACCAACAGAAATAGCAAAATCATAGGAATCATTTAATTCAACAAAATTTTTAATATTATCTTCTTCAATATTTGCACTTTGTAAAGCTGATTTAGAAATTTTTGAATTGATATCAATTTCAAATTCTATTTTGTTTTTTATTAATGATTTGATTACTGAAAATATATTATCATTATTTTCAATTACATCAAGATTTGTAAACAGGGCAATTTTCAAAATTTAAATCTTATGGAACTCTTGTTAAATATGTTCAAAATTAAGTAAAATTAAATTAGTTTTGCAGAATATATCAGACTTAAAAAATCCATATGACTAAGCTAAGTGTTAATATCAATAAAATAGCTACTTTAAGAAATTCAAGAGGAGGGAATTACCCTGACATTTTAAAATTTGCTAAAAAAATACAAGATTTCGGAGCAGATGGTATAACAATTCATCCAAGGCCTGACGAAAGACACATTAAATACGCTGATGCAGTTGCATTAAAAGAAGTTGTTTACACTGAGTTTAATATTGAGGGAAACCCCATTGATAAATTCATACAATTGGTTAATAAAATAAAGCCTACTCAGGTTACTTTGGTCCCTGATGCAATTGATGCTATCACCTCAAACTCTGGCTGGGATACAATCAATAATAAAAACATGTTGAAAGAAATCGTAAATGAATTTAAGTCTAGAAACATTAGAACTTCAATTTTTTTAGATCCTGACACAAAATATATTGACTCAGTCTGTGAAATTAATCCCGATAGAATTGAATTATATACAGAGCAATTTGCAAAAGAATTTTCAGAAAATAATTTAAGTATCATAAATTCATATGCTATTTGTGCCTCTGAGATTTCAAAATCTGGTATCGGAATAAATGCGGGTCACGATTTATCTTTGAAAAATATTAAATTTTTTAAAGAAAATATCTCAGATTTGGCAGAAGTCTCTATTGGACATTCTCTTATTACTGAAAGTTTATTTTTAGGACTAGAAAATACGATTAAAAGATATCTTAAACATCTTTCTTAGTTTATGCTTCTTCACTCTAAAATACTAGGATCTTCAGCAAATGAAATTTTAATACTACATGGCTTTTTAGGAAGCGGAGATAATTGGATTTCCATAGCTAAAAAACTCGTAGAAAATAATTACAAAGTTCATTTAATTGATCAAAGAAATCATGGTAGAAGTTTTCATTCTAGCGAATTTAACTACGAGTTGATGCGTGAAGATTTATTGCAATATATTAATCATCACAATATACATCAGCCAATTATTATGGGACATTCTATGGGTGGAAAAACAGTAATGAATTTTGCTTTGAAACACCCTAATCGTTTATCAAAATTATTTGTTATTGATACCAGCCCAAGATTTTATGAAAGACATCATGATTATATTTTAGATGCATTGCTCAAGATAGATTTAAAAAAAATCAATAAAAGAATCAATGTTGATTTAGAGTTGTCAAAAACAATAAAAGATGTTTCATTAAGAAATTTTTTAATGAAAAACTTATTTTGGAAAGAGCCTAATGTCTTAGAATTTAGATTTAATTTACAATCTCTTCATTTGAATATTGATGAGATAGGCAAGGAAATAACCTACAGCGATCAATTTAAAAAACCAACATATTTTTTTAAGGGTGAAAATTCTGATTACATTAAGGATGTCGATTATAAATCAATATTAAATCTTTTTCCGAATTCAAAACTAATTTCAATATCAAATTCAGGTCATTGGCTTCATGCTGACAATAGCAAAGAATTTTTAAATAATTTTATATCACTTCTCTGATCAATAACCAAGTAATATCTTTGAGTCCTGTAAAAAAAACAGTACTTTCGCAGACCAATTTTATTTAAAAAATGAAAATATCTATATCAAAAAAAAATAAGCTTAGCGGTAAAATTAGTGTAGTTGTTGAAAAGACTGATTATGAATCTAAGGTAAATGATGTATTAAAAAGGTATACAAAAACAGCAAAAATTCCTGGATTTAGAAAAGGACACATTCCAATGGGTCTTGTAAAGAAACAATACGGAAATGCAGTAAAAGTTGACGAAATCAATAAGCTCCTAGACTCTGAGCTTAAAAAATATATTCAAGAAGAAAAGTTAGATATTTTAGGTGGGCCAATCCCATCATATGAAACTATTGATTGGGATTTAGAAACAATTAATTTTGATTTTGAGATTGGTTATACCCCTGAATTTAAATTAAACTTAAAGCCTAAAAAACCGATTGTTAGATATGAAGTAAAAGCCGATAAGAAATCGGTAGATAATCAGATAAAAAACATTCAGGAACAATACGGTAAATTAATTTCAAAATCAAAAATTGAAAAGGGTTTCGAAATCACCGCCAATTTTATCTCTGAAGTTGACGAGATTAATAACTCAAGTATGTTTAAAACAGATTCATTAAAGCCTGCTTTTCTAAAAAAGATAGTTGGGTTAAAAGTTAATGACGAAGTTTCTGAGAAATCATCTAAAATTTTCAAGGAGGATTATGAACTGTCCAGAAACTTGAAAATTGAGCTTGACAAAGCCAAAGAAATTAAATCTGAAATTACAATAATTTTCAAGGAAATAAACGAGAGAGAACCTGCAGATTTAGACCAAGAATTATTTGATAAAGTTTACGGTAAAGATTCTGTAAAGAATGTAACAGAACTAAAAAGCAAGCTTTCTAATGATTTTATAAAACAATTTGAAAACCAAACGGATCAAAAATTAATGAATGATTCCATAGAATATTTAATCGAATCAACAAAAATCAACTTGCCTTCTGAATTTTTAGTCAAATGGATGCAATTAAGTTCCGAAAAAAAGATTACCCAAGAAGAAGCTCAAGCTGAATATGACAAATCAGAAAAGGGCATGAAATACCAGCTTATTGAAAGTAAAATTATAATTGATAATAAATTACAGGTTAATTTCGAAGATTTAAAGGCTTTTACCACTGAATTGATTAAAAATCAGATGTTGCAATATGGTCAGGCAGCTCCAGACGAAAAAGAACTTGAAGGTATTGTTGCAAGAGTTATGAGCAATAAGGATGAAATCAAAAGATTAACTGAGCAATTGACAAGTAATAGAATTCTTGAGTTTTTTAAACAAAACTTTAATTACAAACTCAAAAAAGTATCATATGATGAGTATATAAAGGAAGTATACCCATCATAATTAATTCTTATATTTATAATAAATAAATTTAATATCACAATATGGACTTTGGAAAAGAGTTTAAAAAATTCGCCATTAAAGATCAAGGAATTAGCAGTACTTATTTTAATGATATTGTAAGTAGTATGTATCCTTCGGGGCTTACCCCTAATATTATTGAAGAAAGACAAATGAATATTGCAATTTTTGATGTCTTTTCAAGATTGATGATGGACAGAATAATTTTTATGGGTACTGCAATAAACGACCAGGTTGCAAACATAATTCAAGCTCAACTATTATTTCTTGAAAGTACAGATTCTTCAAAGGATATTCAGATTTACATAAATTCACCTGGAGGTAGTGTATATGCTGGTTTAGGAATATACGACACCATGCAGCTTATTAAACCTGATGTAGCTACCATATGTACAGGAATGGCAGCCTCTATGGGAGCTGTTTTGTTATGTGCTGGCGAAAAAGGTAAAAGAAGTGGACTTACTCATTCTAGAGTTATGATTCATCAACCATTGGGAGGAGCCCAGGGTCAAGCTAGTGATATTGAAATTACAACTCGTGAAATTTTAACCCTTAAAGAAGAACTGTATAAGATTATCAGTAAGCATACGGGGCAAGATTATGAAAAGGTTTATGATGATAGTGATAGAGATTATTGGATGAAAGCTGACAAAGCTCTTGAATACGGAATGATTGACGAGATTCTTACAAAAAACTAATTTGAAATGTCTAAGTCAGATTTAAATTGTTCTTTTTGTGGTAAGAAAAAAGACCAGACAAGCCTCTTAATTGCTGGGATTGATGCCCATATTTGTGATGTATGTATTGAACAAGCAAACGGAATAATAATCCAAGAAAATAAGTCTCAACAAAAATCAGAGGAAAAGTCTGATTTACAAACCTTAAAACCACAGCAAATTAAACTTTTTCTAGATGATTATATAGTTGGTCAAGATTTTACAAAAAAAGTTATTTCTGTTTCTGTTTATAACCATTACAAAAGAATTAATCAGCAAACATCAAATGATGTTGAAATTGAAAAAAGTAACATCATAATGGTTGGTAAAACAGGTACCGGAAAAACATTAATTGCCAAAACTATAGCTAAAATGCTCGATGTACCTTTGGCAATAGTTGATGCCACAGTACTCACTGAGGCAGGTTATGTTGGGGAAGATGTTGAAGGAATACTAACAAAATTATTACAATCGGCTAATTATGATATTGAAAAAGCCGAAAGAGGGATTGTTTTTATTGATGAAATTGATAAAATTGCTAGAAAAAGCGATAACCCATCCATAACTAGAGATGTTTCTGGTGAAGGAGTCCAGCAGGCACTACTTAAGTTGCTAGAAGGAACAATCGTTAATGTTCCACCCAAAGGAGGAAGAAAACATCCAGATCAAAAATTTATCGAAATAAACACAGAAAAAATATTATTTATAGCTGGAGGTGCTTTTGATGGTATTGAAAGACACATTTCTAGAAGATTAAATTTAAATGTTATTGGTTATAAGAGTATCGGAAAAGATCAGATTTCAGAAGACAACATATTAAAGTATATAAACCCTAAAGATCTTAAAGAATTTGGATTAATTCCTGAAATTATCGGAAGACTTCCTGTTGTAACATATATGAATCCTTTGAATAAAAGTGCACTCTTAAGTATTTTAACAGAACCGAAAAACGCTCTTATTAAACAGTATGTAAAATTATTTGAAATGGATAATATTTCATTAGAAATTAATAAAAGTGCTTTAAATTATATAGTTGACAAAGCGATTGATTATAATTTAGGTGCTAGAGGATTAAGATCATTATGTGAAGAAATCTTAAATGATGCAATGTTTAATTTACCTGGTAGTGAAATAAAGAAGCTTGTAGTTACAAAAAAATATGCACAAGATCAGCTCTCAAGAATTAGCTTGGAAAAGTTAAAAGCAGCATCCTAATTGTTTAATCCAATAAGTTTTTCAATAAACTCTCGGTTATTTGATAGTCTTGGGATTTTATTTTGTCCACCAAGCTTATTATTTATTTCTAACCATTTCATAAAAACTCCTTTCGACCCTTTTACAACTTTCGGTTTTTCAAGGGTAAAGTCATTATATCTTTTGGCTTCATAGTCTGAATTTTCTTTTTTGAGTTCCTTGTCAATAATTTCATCTATTTTAATATTTTTATTTGGTTCTTCTTTAAACTCTATAAACCATTCGTGTGCTCCTTTTTTATTACTTTCCATGAAAATTGGCGCAACGGTATAGTCTACTATCTTCAAATTATATTTTGAAGACAATCTATTTATTACATTATCTGTATTTTCTATAATTACCTCTTCTCCAAAAACATTTATGAAATGTTTAGTCCTACCGGTGATTATAATTTTATATGGTGATAAAGAGGTAAATTTAACTGTATCACCAATTTTATATCTCCACAACCCAGCATTGGTTGTAATTAATATTGCATAATTTTTATTTTTCTCAACTTCATAAAGAGGAATGATTTTCTCTTCTTTGGTTTCAAAGCATTTCATGTCTATAAACTCATAAAAAATACCGTAATCCAGCATTAATAATAATTCATTAGAATTGTTCTCGTGCTGAATAGCAAAAAAACCTTCAGAGGCATTATAAATTTCATAATAATGCATCGAATTATTATTTAAAATATTATTGTATTGATTTAGGTATGGTTTAAAACTTACACCTCCGTGAAAATATACCTCTAAATTTGGCCATATTTCTGAAATATATTTTTTATCACTTCTTTCAATAATCTTATTTAGTAATACCAGCATCCAAGATGGGACTCCAGCAAGACTAGTAACATTCTCATTGATTGTTTCATTTATAATGGCTTCAATTTTATAATTCCAATCATCCATTAATGATGTTTTATTACTGGGAGTACTACTAAATTCAGCCCAAAAAGGCATATTATCAATTAGTATAGCTGAAAGATCACCGTAAAAAGTTCCATTTTTTTCATAAGGGGTTTTGCTTCCTCCAAGCCTCAAGCTTTTACCTGTAAAAAGCTGAGAATCAGAATTATTATTTAAGTACATACAAAGTAAATCTTTCCCTGCCGCATAATGGCAATCTTCCAATGACTCGTCACTAACAGGAATAAATTTGCTTTTTGAATTTGTTGTACCACTTGATTTGGCAAACCATTTAATTTTGGTTGGCCAAAAGATATTGTTCTCACCCCTTCTTGCTAATTCAATTTTATCTGAAAAGTTTTCATAGCTAAATACGGGAACCTTTTTTGAAAAGTCCTCATAACTTTTTATTGATGAGAATCCAAAATCTCTTCCAATAATCGTATTTTTTGCTTTGTCAACTAAATTTAATAAAACATCATTTTGAACCTCAGCTGGATATTTTTCAAATAATTCAATTTGATGCATTCTCTTTTTTAAGAACCAGGAAGCAATTGAATTTATTATGGGTATTGGCACGTTTTTTTTGTATTTTAAGACCCTTTAATTTAATAAATTTTATGCATTTTAAAGGCGTTGTAAAAAAAATGACAACAGAATTTAATTCGACAATAAATTATTTTGTTGAATTTGAGAACAGCTTTATTCATTTAAATCAATTTTTAGATCAAGACATTTCAATAAATTGTTTTGGATATAATTGCCTCTCCTGTTCCTCAGCTCAACCTATATTTAGACAAGGTTTTTGTAAAAGTTGTTTTTTTGAAAGCCCTCTTGCTGGAGAATGGATTATTAAACCTGAGTTAAGTAAAGCACATTTAAATATTCCAGATAGAGATTTAGATTACGAGAAAAAAATTCAATTACAACCTCATGTAGTTTATCTTTCAAATACTGGATCAGTGAAAGTTGGAATAACCAGAAAATCACAAGTTCCATACAGGTGGATTGATCAGGGAGCCCATGAGGCAATTGAAATTATTGAAACGCCAAATAGATTTTTAGCTGGCACAGCTGAAGTTGCTTTAAAGAAGTATATGAGTGATAAAACAAATTGGAGAAAAATGCTAAAAAATGAAATTGATAATGTAAATCTTTTAAATTTCAAGGAACAGGCAAAAACATATATTCCGAGTAATCTTGAACATTATTTTAACGATAAAAGTAAAGTTGTTAAAATTAATTTTCCCGTTTTAAAGTATCCTGATAAACCTAAGTCGGTTAAAATAACCAAAGATGTTGAGTTTTCAGGAAGGTTAAAAGGAATCAAAGGTCAATACCTAATTTTTGAAAATAACAATGTTTTAAATTTTAGAGCTCATGAAGGTCATTTATTTAATATTTCTATTAAATCTTAGTCAATATCTAGCTCTTCGTTTATTTCAAGATTAAATTTTTTCCTAAATATATATACACCTAAGTATAAAAATGGAGTATCAATAAGCGCTACAAATACTTTGAAAATAAAGCCAGAAATAAGTAATCCTAAAAACTGATCCCATTCTAAAATATCGGTTAAACAAAGAAGAAAGATAATTGTAAAAGTATCAACAAATTGAGAGAAAAAAGTGGAAAAATTATTTCTTAGCCATAACATTTTTCCCTTCGTTAGATTTTTCCAAAAATGATAAATATGTATATCTATGTACTGTGCAAATAAGTAACTAAGCATACTTGAAAGTACCGCAATAATAGTACTTCCAAATACTTTTTTAAATAACATGTCATTCACTGGTGAATTATCCATAGCAGGAACTGCATCAGCAACGTAAATAATTAGAGTTGAGAAAACCGCGGCAAATATCCCAACCGTTACAACCTGATTGGCTTTCTTTTTTCCGTAAATTTCACTAATTAAGTCAGTGATTAAAAAGGTTATAGGGTAAGGTAAAATACCAACAGATAAGTAAAAAAGTTTCTCGCCAAATATTTCAAAATTTATTGGATGCCAGTAAAAAAATTTTTGAAATATTAAATTTGAAACAACTAAAGATGTGATAAATAGCGAAGCTAGGATCAGATAAAGTTTTTGGGCCAATATTTTTTTTTCTGAATTCACAATTTTGTCTTTAACCAAATATAGTAAATCAATTTCTTTTAACTAATTTGTTATTTCTTATGGATTTGTATAAAAAATATCATGTTTCAATTGGGTCCAATATTGGGGATAGGCTTGAAAATATTCAATCATCATTGGATTTGATCCATTCTAAGATTGCTTCTTTAACAGGAATTTCAAGCATATATGAGTCTAAGTCAATTGGA
>Ga0315331_10001654_pt1 | contig 16778 bp, 11 predicted proteins | sample M160m34915metaG_FD_203456 | JGI IMG/M metagenome (GOLD analysis project Ga0315331, IMG submission 203456) | Ammonia-oxidizing marine archaeal communities from Monterey Bay, California, United States - M1 60m 34915 | ecosystem: Environmental > Aquatic > Marine > Intertidal zone | place: USA...
ATTGCCCGGTCTTGACGACGAACTCATTGAAAATATTATTGCCTTTCGCCAAACAGAAGACATCAACAACCGAGCTGAGATCGCGGAAATAGTCCCTTTTGAGGAATTACAAGAGCTCTCCCCATGGATAGGTAATGCGACTTCAAATTTTTATAGTGTCTATTCTTATTTGGGCGATTTTGCGGCAGAGGAGAATAATATCGATTCGGGAATTTCAGCCGATGACTCGATTCGGCAAGCCTATATGGAAATTATCGAGGTAAGCAATGCGGATGAATTGCCGAAAATTTTACGAGTGGACCCCTACGGACAGTTGCCCGACACGGCTAGAGCGAAAGTTTTGCAAGAAAATTATCTCTCTGATTAGCGGGTTAACTTTTTGTCACCGACCATTCGGAACGCATTATCAAAGGCCCAACTCCTTTATTTGGCTCGACATGCAATAGCTTACTGAATTTCCTCTCGTACCAAAGAAGCCCACTTTTGTCGGCAAGCCCTCCGAGTACATAAAAGTCACCAACGCGCATTGCAAGGTTGCGTATTACAAGTGAAACACTGAATTCACTTCCAAGTGGGAAAGGGCCTTTATCGATTTGGTGGACATCAGTTGTCAGAAATGACGCGATAGGTTCCTCCGCAGACTTCATAAATGCAAAGCCAAAATTTCCCTCTATCCCATCTTTCAAAACCTCAACTTCCATCGTTAAGATATAATCCATTAGTGGCGTTAGAAAGGTAATTTCGTCGCCCTCTAACGATTTTATTGAAAGCGAATTAATCTTGCAGTCAGGAGATTCAATTTGTGGCGCTTTATCACCTTTATCTTTATCGTCAGGCGCTAAGTCTTCGCTAACATGATGGTATACTTTTTTGCTATTGCAAAAATCTTCATAATGACCGACTACCTTATCGCTATCGCCAATCTCTCTTATCTGTCCTTTGTCTAACCAGATCGCTTTTTCACAAAGCTCCTGTACGTGGAACATCGAATGGCTACAAAAGACCATGGTTTTGTTTTGATTAATGAACTCATTCATACGCTGGACACATTTTTTCTGAAAAGTCAGATCGCCAACTGACAACGCCTCATCAATTATAAGAATGTCGGGCCTCACCATAGTTGCGATTGAGAATGCGAGCCTGACATACATGCCTGACGAATAGGTTCTAACCGGTCGATCAATAAAGTCTTCAAGCTCTGAAAAGTCAATAATGCTTTTTTCGAGTTCGCCGATTTTATCTTCAGGAACGCCTAGCAAAGAGGCATTGAGATAGATATTCTTCCGCCCGGAAAATTCGGGATGAAAGCCTGCGCCCAGCTCAAGTAAGGCTGCTACCTGACCATTTAGTTGATAGGCGCCGGTGCTTGGTTGGAGAGTACCAGCTAGAATTTTTAAAAGGGTCGATTTCCCCGCGCCATTAACGCCTATAATGCCCAAGCTTTTTCCATCTTCAACCGCGAAAGAAATATCACTTAGAACGTGAAAAATCTGATGCTTTTTTTTTCGAAGGATTAGTTCTAAAAGCCTGTCTTGCGGGCGATTATATATTTTGAATTCCTTAGAGATATTTTCTACTGATATACGAGGCATTTTAAAATCTCTATTTTAAAGCACGTCGCCAAACGCGTGTTTAATTCGGACAAAAAACCAGCCACCGGCTAGATAACTTAGCACAGAAACGGGGAAAACTATCAGGATCTTAAGATAGGGCAGCTGGCCCAACAGGATAATTTCTCTGTATAAAGACACAAAATTATGCATTGGGTTGAGAATAAATAAACTCTGAATACTTTCACTCTCGATTAGACTTAATGGGTAAATAATAGGTGTTAAGAAAAACCAAACCATGATGGTTAAAGCAACCAATTGCTGCAGGTCTCGTAAGAATACGCAGAGAGCAGAGAGGATGGCCACTAAACCTAAGGTAAAAAGAAATTGCAAGAAATAGACAAAAGGTAGCAATAGCCAAACTGTTGAAAAATAACCTTGTGAGGCGAGATAGATAAGTAGCAAACAAAATCCTATTATATGTGTTAGATATGAAACCACTGTTCCAGCTACTGGAAGAATATGCACAGGAAACATAACTTTTGTAATTAGCCCAGCTTTTTCTAATAGAAGATTTGTCGATTTTCCAAGAGCATCTGCAAAGGCGAACCAGGGCAAATAACCTACCATCATGAATAAAACGAACTCTGCTTCTCCAAATTCTGCCATCGCCCTCAACTTAAATATGTAGCCAAAGACGAAGCTGTAAATAAGAATGTGCGCAAGCGGAGTAATAAATAGCCAGAGAATCCCTGCAATAGAACTAGAAAACTGTGCGGTAAAGTCCTGCCTGACAAAGTTGAGGAAAAGGCGATAATTTTCGACGGGTGTCTTTACCCACTGTCGCAGGAGAGTGAAGAACATGTTGATCCTTAAGTTAGCTGATAGCTGTGTGCATTGTCAGACAGTCATACCTTAATCCGGATCGCGGATTTAACCACGAAATTGGTAAAAAAACTAAAAAAGACCTTAATGAATCGTTATAGTAAGCTCGTCTGCGCAAGTCGACTATGATGGGTTCAAAAGATTAAATATGTTTAATCCAGAAAATATCCTTATCCCTTTCCACGCATCTTCTCTGCCGGATGGCCCCTGGCTAGTGTTTGCGCCGCATGCTGACGACGAGACCTTCGGTATGGGAGGGAGCCTTTTGAAAGCCAAAGAAGAAGGAATTGAAACACACCTTGTGGTCTTGACTGATGGGTCTCAAGGCGGGAACTCAGCTGACCTTGTCGCGACTCGAAATCGCGAAGTTAGGCAAGCTGCGGTCATGCTGGGTTGTAAGTCTATGGATTGTTGGTCGGAGCCGGATAGGTGTTTGGATGCGACCCAAGCCACTATAGATAAAGTCATCGGAGTCATCCAAGATCTTTTGCCTTCAACGGTCTTTTTTCCTGGGCCCCTAGAAATTCATCCTGACCACCGGGCCGCCGCTCTACTTGTTTGGGAAGCGTTAAAAAAAGTGAGGAGTAAGGAGTTCACCCCGGAGCCTATTTCTTACGAAATAGGAGTTCAAAATCCAGCAAATATGTTGATTGACGTTACAGCTCAAATCGAAGCAAAAAAGGAGGTCATGAAAGTTTACGCAAGCCAAAATAAGGAAAACAACTATCCAGAGTTAGTGATCGCCTTAGACAAAGGCCGGACCTTTTCTTTACCAAAGGAAGTGAAATTTGCAGAAGGGTTTTTCCGCTATCAAATAAAAGATTTAGACTTGAGCATTGACCAGATGACACACTTGGTAATTGACCTTTACCAGAAGCAAGGGTGAATTAAAAGGGTTGTCTAAGGCCTCAGTGAAGTGACGTTTTTTCTGAAATTTCATTGCCCGCAGATGTATCCATCCAGTCTGGCCAAACATGAAGCGGCCATTCAGCTTTTTGCCAGATAAGATAAAGCATTCCTAGCCATTGTCTTAACTGCCGGCCCTCAAGATAAAGTTCATAAGAAGAAGTTTTATTTTCCTTAAACGCCATTACTACCCCACCATCGCTGGGTCTCACATCTATCTCTTTAATAAGCAAGTTTGGTGAGTTTTCTGTGACACTTACCGCTGATTCCTCGGCGATTTCGTGCTCCGCCGACTGCTGAACCATACCCTGTAAGTTATTTTGAAGCTGCGTATCATTGGCCGCTGTCTTTTTCAGCGCAAGACTTTGCTTGCCTAATAGAGCAATGCAATGAGTAATAAGCCTACCGGATAGTCTCATCGTAAACCAAAGAGATAAAGTCTCATCTTTTTCAGTCAGTCCAGCGATCCTTATTCGATCTTCAGTTTCGATGTACTCTGAGGTAATGCGCTTTAGTTTATTCATCAATTCTTAAGCGATTATAATGGTTCCGGAGTCAACCAGCCGCCGACCTCCAGCAAGTCTTCAGCGCTCAGGGTCCCGGTCTCACGTTTTAGTAATAAGAGAAAAGTTACGTGATCATAACGTGTCCTTTGCAGATCCCTTTCTGCTCGGTATTGGTCCCTCAGGGAGTTTAAAACGTCAACGCTTGTCACAGTGCCTAGATCGAATCCCTGCTGCATGGCTTGCGCGGCTAGAGAAGTTGATTCTAAAAGCGCGCGTGCCGCATTAGTTCTGGTTTCACTAGATTGAACTTGTAGGTAGGCAGATCTGACGCTAGCCCTGACCTGCAGCTGCATAGCACGTAGCTCGGATTCAGCTATGCTTCTGCGGCTGATTGCCTCGCTGGCTGCAGCAGAGTTTCTGCCTCCGGCATATATAGGAATCGTTAAATTTACTCCAAAGTAAGTTGTGTCAGTTTTATTAATTGGCAGATTATCGAACCCAACGTTCGAGTCCTGGCGTTGAGCAATAAAGGAGACTCTCGGCATAAATGCTCCTTTGGACGCAGAAACTGCCGCTTCAGAAGCTTTTAACACATACTCTCTAGCTTGGATCTGATGATTTTGTTCTCTTGATCGATCGACATAATAATCCAGGCTAAACTCCAAGAGTGGAATATCTGCGCTCTCCTCAAGCCTGTATAGGGGGCCAACTTCAAGTCCAGCCAGGGACCGCAAGGCTTCTTTGCTTAGCGCCAGGTCTGTTTCTAGGCTTAATCGGTCCGCCTCAACCGCAGCAAGGCTTGCTTGCCCCTGATATAGGTCCGTAATTTGCGTGAGTTGTCTGTCATAAAGGCTTTGAATCTGATCTACCTGATTTGTAATTGCATCAATTTCGGACTCTATAGATTCTAAGGCGTCTTCCGCCTGCAATACACCAAAATATCTCTCCGCAACTTCCGTTAGCACTAACCCTAGTTGATAGTAATACTCTTGTTCTTGCCCGTCCTCGGCGAAGTATGATTGCTTTCGGGCTTCAAATTGCTGCCAATCAAATAATGTTTGTGACAGCGTTAAGGCATATCTTGACCCGTCATAGTTATTGATCCTATCAAGTCGATTTAACCTGTTTTCTGAAAGGTTAGCCCCCGCACTTATTTGGGGCAATAGTTGACCATTTGCGGCTTTTCTTCGAGCTGCACTTATATTTAAGCTCTCTTTTGAGATTTGTAGTTCAGGACTAAAGTTTATAGCAGCTGTAAAAAAATCCTCTAAGGTTACTCCGGGCAAACTAGAAGGTTGCGCTAAAGAGATTTGAGCTACCATGCAACAGGTTACATACAAAAAGAACCTGACTCTGCCGATTAAAACCATTGCTTAGTCTTCCCTCAGGCTTTTCGCGATAGAGGTTGATAAGGGTTTAAAGATGTACTGCATTAATGTCCGTGAACCCGTGGCGATGAAAACATCGGCAGGCATGCCCGGCATTAGGGACAAATCTGCTAATGCGTCTAAGCTCTCCTTAGTAACCTCGACGCGGGCAAGATAGGAGGTAATGCCAGAAACTTGGTCTATGATGCTATCGGCTGAGACACTTATGACCTCCCCATAGACGCTGGGAGCAGTACCCATTCCAAAAGACGAGAACCTTATAGTTGCCTCTTGCCCTAAGGCCACGCGATCAATATCTAAGGGTGATACTTGGGCTTCGATTATAAGGTCGTCCCCTTGAGGCACTATATCTAAGATTCTCATTCCGGGAGATATAACACCGGCAATCGTGTGAACCTGAAGTCCGTTGACAATTCCATCATCGGGCGCTCTTACTATTGTTCTCGAAACAACATCTTCGAGAGCAATGGCTGTTTCAACACCATCGTTGATGCTGGTTTGAACTTCCCGTAATTCAGATACAACTGTGTTGTGGAATTCTTTTTCTTGTTGCAAAATTTGGAGCCTAGCCTCCCCTATAGCTACGTCAGCTGCAGCTATACTTGATGTTAATTCAGCAACCTCACCCTCCAAACCAGCAATATTTCTTTCCAACTGTCTCAGTCTATTTTTGTCAGCGAATCCTTGGCTTAGAAGCTCTCTAATGTCAGCTAGCTCCTCATCAAAGGAAACGGCTAACTTCTCCTTGCTAGCTTGGACACCTCGGTAGCCAGTGATTTGAGATTGGAGCTGCTCCACACGCTGTTCTAAGATTTCTATGCTGCCATTGTTCGATGAGCGACGCGCCTCGAAAATCTCAATTTGCGCGTCCATCTGTTCGTTTTCTCGGCTTCCAGTCGAAATTATCGATGGCGGGTAGACTAACCTATCGAGCCCATCTCTTTCTGCTTTGAGGCGAATTTCTTGCGCACGAAGTGAAAACAGCCTCTGATTTTGAATTTCTAGTGATGCTAATGGCTGGGTATTGTCGATCTCAAGAATAGGGTCGCCAGTCTTAACCGAGGCACCGTTTTCAACAAAAATGTCTTTTATTATTCCGCCCTCTAGATGTTGCACTACTTTACTATAGGACTCCACTGTCACTAACCCGGGTGCGATAGCAGCGCCGTCGATTGGAGCCGTCCCCGCCCAGATCCCTCCAAGCCCGAATAACAGTAGGAATGATATAAGGCCGAAACGTCTGTGAATATTAAGATCAGCGTTGAATTTCATAGTAGTTAACTTGGCACCTTGTCATTTTTCTTAGAGAAGTCTTGAGTTTTTGGTTTAGGGGGGAAAGTTCACACTTTCTTACGGCTTTTTCTGAAGCTTTGTAACTTTAGAACTTTCAGCGGTCAACTCCTTGAGAACAGAATCTCTGTCACCGAAGCGGACGGCTAAGCCATCTTTCATTACTAAAAGCTTGTCCGCCAGAGATAGAATTGAGGTCCTATGGGTAATAATTAGCGTTGTGCTACCCAGCTCTTTCATCCGACGAAGTGATGAGAGTAAGTCGCGTTCCCCTTGCTCGTCTAAATTAGAATTTGGTTCATCTAAAAGAATAAGCTTTGGGTTGTCATAAATAGCTCTTGCGAAGCCAACTCGTTGACGTTGGCCTGCAGACAAAAGCCCTGACGTCGCTCCGATGGCGGTGTCATATCCATCAGGAAGCTGCAGAATCATTTCATGGATTCCGGCTGATTTAGCGGCGGCTACAATCTTGTCTGAATTTTGCTCGTTAAATCTGCAAATATTTTCAGCTATCGACCCATCGAATAATTCGATATCTTGAGGCAAGTAACCTAAGTATGGCCCAAGTTTATCCCTATCCCATTGCCCAATTTCTGCCCCATCTATCCGGACGGATCCTGCCGCTAGCGGCCAAACTCCAAGAATTGCTCTAGCTAAACTGGTCTTGCCCGCCGCGCTGGGCCCAATTATTCCCAGTGATTCCCCGGCGGATAGACTGAAGCTAATACCTTTAACTGACGCGGCCTTCGAACCCGGTGGAACGACCACAACCTGTTCCAATGACATTTGTCCTATTGGGGCAGGTAGAGCTAATTTTTCGAGTTCCTCGGGCTGGAGCTTTAACATTTGGCGAATTCTTGAGAATTGACTCCGCGCATCGACAAACCCTTTCCAGCTACCAACCATCATATCAATAGGCGCTAAAGCTCTGCCGAGAAGGAGCGAGCCAGCTATCATTACACCAGGTGAGATGGCTTGCACTAACACTAAATACGCACCCAAACCCAGTAGCAGCGATTGCGAAATTTGCCTAAAAGATTTGCTTATTGCAGCAAGCCTGCCGGCGGTCGAGCTTGCTAGGGCCTGCTCATTGGAGGCCATCTGGAAGTTTTGGTTATTTCTGTCCTCTACTCTCGCTCCCATGCCCATGCCATGAATAACCTCAGAGTTTCGGAGCTTGCTATTAAAGGAAAGGCTAGCTTTTTGGTTAAAGGCGTTGGCTTTTTCCAATTTCCCGGAGGTAGTTTTTTGAGTTACTACCGCAAGAGCAATCAAAATAATTGCAGCAATGATTGCCGAGATTCCAAAAAAAGGATGAAAAACAAACATAACTCCGATATAAATTGGAGTCCAAGGCGCATCCATAAGGGCGAACAAGCCGTTGCCTGTAACGAAGTGCCGGAGTGCCATCAAATCGTTCATTGGTAAGCCGGATACCGAGGAATTCCCAGTAAGCAAGACATTTCTATATGAGGCCTTGGCGATAGCTGATCTCAGGCTTTCCTCTAATCTGACGTTAGCCGCTATAAGCAGGCGGTTTCTGGCCAATTCGAACGTTCCAGAAAACATTAGGAGCATGACCATTAGAAGCGTCAGCATAGCAAGCGTTTCCATACTGCCGCTCGAGACTACCCGATCATAGACGAGAAGCATGTACAGGATCGGAGTCAGCATCAACAAATTAACTGCAGCGCTAAACAGAGTCGCATACATGAAATAACCTTTTAAGTTGTAAAAGGCTTCCAAGAACGAGTCCCTTGATTCTCCGGAGTTATTGATCATTTGTATAGACTTCTCATTTTAATAGGCCACTGGCTCAAGCTGTTAACTATAATTGAGCCATTAACAAGCATTTCAAGTGATAAAGTTACGAACCTCCCGCCAATGCGATTTTTCACCACTTTAAACACTAGCGTCTTTAAACTCTCGTTAACGCAGAGTATAAGCCGCTGCTTTAAATTACCTGTATCGGCAAAAGAATCAGTTTGACCAGCCTGAAGTGCCCAGTCTGTCAAGCTTTGACTTTATCGCTGCTGATTTACCATAGTTCTAGGTCCAGAAAAGAGATAAAGCTCAGGGGTTAGATGTCTATCAATCCCTGAGCAACTTTTTCTAGTTCTTCGGGCTTTTGTATCAGGAGCTTTTTCGGACCCTCTCTAACTACGATGTTTCTTTTTTGTAGCTGCTGGAAGACGCGTGTGATTGTCTCCCTGCTTAAGTTCAACATAATCGCGATTTCCATGTGCGTTGGAAGGTTTTCAATTCTGGGCACCCGCGAATTTTTAACATCGACTTTTAATAACCAGAGTTGGCGACAAACTCTCTGAGATACTTTTGGTAGGCTTAAGAGCGACCTTTGTGTGTTCATCTGTCTAATACGTGTTGTAAGCTTCTTGCCGAGTTGCAGCATTATCACCGGATTTCGCTGAGATACCTCTCTAATCGCTTCAGCAGAAAATATAACCACAACAGAAGAATTGAGGGAAATGACATGCTCAGGCTGAGTCCCAGAATCAAACACGCATAATTCGCCGCAAAAGTCGCCCGGCTCGACAAAGTAAAGACCCACCTCTTTACCGTCAATTGTAAAGTCTATGCCCTGCAGCCTCCCCTCGAACAACATACAAACTTTATTCTCGGTGATCCCGGCCTGCAGGATCACAGCACGGCGTTCATATCTTTTTACCCGAGAATGGGAGCATAAAAAACCCAGATCAGAGTCTGAAAGGGCCTTAAAAAGGCTGAAGGTTCTGAGCAAATCGATAGTAGCTAACATTAAAACTCTACTAGGGTGTTATTAAAGCAGCTTAAATAGTTGCGAAGCATATAGGCAGTGAGTATAACTTTCCGACCGTTATAGGTAAAAAGCTCTAGGCAACTCATGTGACTGGAATCACTTGCTAGTGGCTTAATTTACGTTATCGTAAAGATATGGAAATTAGGGCGCCGGAGAGCCTATCGCTTGCACATTTTGAAAGCAAGACGTTGTAAAATAACCCCTAAGCACTGTTTTTCAAAGTAATTAGAGATGACTATCAAAAAACTAAGATTAAATAACAAGTTAGGATCAAAGTTCATCGCTACTAGAGGCCTTGAGGTTTTGATGTTACTTCTGTGTCAATTTGTTTTCCTCTCTGCGTCAGCGGAGAGCATCGGTATGCGGGGTAATGAGTCTTCAGCCGGCGTTGTCGGCGAGGTAAGCTTGGTTATCGGTAAGGCTCTTTTAGTAGGGCTGAGCGATGGGAGTCCAGCAAGAATTAGAACGGGAGATTTTGTTAGAGAGGGAGATACGATCCGCACGGAGTCCAGTGGGCATGTTCATATTCGTTTCATCGATCAGGCGGTTTTGAGCGTCAGGCCGATGAGCGAGTTACAGGTCTTAGCTTACCGTTTTGACGAGGCGAATCCTGAGAATTCCTTAGTTAAATTGAATCTGGTTGAAGGCACTGCAAGGACAGTGTCTGGCAAGGCGGCTAAGGCTGCGAAGGAGCGCTTTAGGCTTAATACGCCAATAGCGGCTATTGGCGTGAGGGGCACAGACTTCGTGGTTTCGACCACCTCAAGTTCGCTAACAGCCTTGGTGAGCGACGGTGCTATCGTTGTTGCGCCCTTTTCGACGCAATGTCTACAAGCCGGCACAGGTCCCTGCAATTTTAACAGCGTTGAGCTTGGTGGAGGTTCAATGCAAATCTTAGAGTTTGACTCTGAAATGTCGCAACCGAGACTTGTGCCTCTACTTTCGACTGGGCAAGATGCGGCGCAATTTGACGGGATAGTTGGGGCTTTGACTGCTGCGCCGGAGGCGGCGGATAACGATATGGCTGAGCTGGTTGGTGTTTCTTCTGAGGACGAAGGGCCTTCCTTTAGTGCAGGGATAACAGATAGGGACGTGATTACAGAGAGCGTCACTTCTGTTGATGTTGGGGATAGCGCTAAAAATCAGGCGCCATATCGCACTGGGTATACACCGGAGGTCAAATACTCTCCGGCGCGCTTAAGGCAGAGGCAGCTGGTTTGGGGCAGATTCTCAGATGGTAAAGGGAACCTAGAGAGGTTGACGTTACCGCTGTCAGAGGCGGCAGAGGGAAGAAATGTTTCGATAGGCGCGAACTTTGAGTATTTCTTGTTTAGGCCTGAGCAGGGAGAGGCAGAAGTCAAATCAGGTTTGGGTGAAATCGGGTTTTCTCTCTCAAGTGCTCAAGCCTATTTTAAAACTGGCGATCAAGTGTCTCCTGTCGTTGTTTCCAAAGGGGATCTAACTATGGATTTTGGGAGGAATACCTTCCAAACTTCCCTAGACTTGTACCATATGCAACAAGGCGAAGCTCGATTTAGCGCAATTGGTAAAATTTATGATGGCGGGTATTTCCATTTAAGAAATGACCATTCGAGTATTGTGGGGGCCGTAAGTTTGGATGGACAAGAGTCTGGATATTTCTTTGATTTCTTGAACTGGGAAGGTTTGGTTCAGGGCATCACATTGTGGGATGCGAATTAGGATCCAAAGGAATTTATGCATCCCACCGAACGTAAAGAAGCCCCGTTACTTTTTCGATTAATCGGAGAGAGAGTTTTTGTTCATTCGATTTTGGCAATTCTTCTGGCCTCTCTGGTCTCTGCCCTGTTTCTTCTTTCTTTTAAAGGCGCGTTTCAATCGTTTGAAGAGCAAGTTGGTGCTTTCCCTTGGTTATTTGCGGCTGAGTCAGCTCCAGAAGAGCGGATAGCTATAGTAGCGATCGACGAAAGAAGTATTGCGAGCATCGGCCCGTGGCCATGGCCGCGGGAAGTGATGGCTGACCTGGTTGAGAAAATAAACGGGGCGGGTGCGCAGCTTCAGATACATGATATTCTTTATCCCTCGGGAGACAGGCCCAACGACGACTTGTTACTGGCCGCGCTGGCCCAAGATGAGAAATCAATTATCGCTCAGCTGCCTATTCTGCAGACACAAAACGATGCTCTTCGAAGTGGTGTCCTGACAAGCCCGGTCGTCGGTGTTTCTTGTTCAAATGAGGCCGAACGGATTGAATTTCCAATAGGAACCGATTTTATCGGTTCCTCTAATGTCTTTGCATCGATTCCAAAGGGCCACATTGCCCCGATCATTGACGCAGATGGCGCCGTCCGTAAGGTGCCAGCAATGGTGTGCGTTCAGGGTGAAGCTTTCCCCGCGCTGTCTTTGGCCCCATTTTTTCAGTTAGTAAGCTCAGAGAGCTGGCGAGCTGAAACTACTGTAAGGTCTGGGATTCTTGCGCCAGAGCAATCACTTATATTCAAATCTTATCCGGGTCTTGAAGTGCCTTTGGACGGGGAAGGTAATATGCGGATATCGTTCCTCAAGTCTCCGCTTGCCTTCAACACGCTGTCGGCTGTTGACGTGATAAATGGCAGCATAGGGCCTGGGCGATTAGATAATCTCTTAGTGTTAGTTGGCGCAACTGCTTTCGGGCTGGACGACATTGTCCCGACTCCCTACAGCGGTTTTTCCCCCGGGGTGGAATTGCAGGCCCGACTTCTTTCCAGCATTCTTGATGACCAAGTGCCCTTTGTTCCTTCAGGGAGCTTGCTTATAAAGATGATTTTTTCGGCCATGCTGGCCCTTATCTGTCTCCATATGGCAACGCGCCGCGGGCGTTATGCCTCCGTTGGCCTGTCTTTAATGATGGTGTCCGCGCCCTTTATGGCTATCTGTGCTCATGGTCTGATGCTCATTAACTACGGCCTTTGGATTGGGTGGCTGGCTTCTGCGCTCTTTGGGTCCTTGGCCGGCGCTTTTTTGCTTGCTTTTGAGCATGCGAGGGTCAGGTTAGAGCGGTCTAGAGTGGTTCAAAACCTCACCAGTTATCTGCCCATTGAAACTGCGAAGAGGGTTGCCTTTGAGTCCCCCTCTTCTGTTATTCAGGCCGAACGCTGTAACGTAACGCTTCTCAGCGCTGACTTACGCAATTTTTCTGCTCTAGGAGAGAGAAGGCCTCCGGAAGAGTCGGCGGCGGTTCTTCATTATTTTTTTACGAAAGTAAGTGAGATAGCGGAGCGGCATGGTGGGAGGGTACACGAATACAAGGGAGACAACGTCCTAGTTATTTGGGATGGGGACGGCATGTCTCCGGCGACTAGCGCGCTGAGCGCTTCCTTGGAGATTGAAAAAGAGATCAACGGAAATCTGCTCGCGGAGAGCGGATTTGAGGGCTTGGATCCTTTGGCAGTAGGAATAGGGATTGAGCAGGGCCCGGTTTTGCTCGGCTCAATAGGGCCGGCTCATCGGAGGGCTCACACACTCTGTGGGGAGACAGTTTCGGTCACACTCCGGATCCAAGAGATGACAGCAGATTTGTCTTACCCAATTTTAGTTGGCGAGGTCGCCGCCAGATACCTTCAGGATGTCTCGCTGAAGTCCTTGGGACACTATATGTTGCCGGGGCTAATAACCGCCCATGTGCTTTCCGCCCCCTCCGTCCTCGAGACGGATGGCCAGGATAAAAAAGCTGAACTTACGCTTTTGAGGGGTGGGCTTCGTTAGGGAGCCGAGTACGCGCGGTAACTTGCTAAAAACTGTGCGATAATTGGGGCGTTGGTGCTGCTTAAGTGGCACACAAAGAGATTTTTATTTGATGCCATCTCTGGCGTCGGTCGTCGTTATCTCTCGTTAAGGTGTTTTCCCCATTGGGTATTAAGATAACAGGTTTAAGGCTTTTACTAGCGCTTGCTGGCATTCTAACCTCGTCCTTGAGCTTCGCTTGCCGCGACCTCGCTCAATTCTATGAAACGGTTGAGATTGACCCCGGGGCCGCTATTCAAGGTTTAAGTGCGATTCTCGAAGCCTGCTATGACGATTCGGAATACTTTGCCCTTCTGGGTTCAGGGTATTTGCGTCAAGGAGACTTATTGCGCGCGCTCGAAAGCCTCGAGCGTTCATTGTTGCTTGACCCTCAGAACGGTTCAGCGGCCGTGGATTTTGCCGAGGTCTTGTATCGGCAAGGACAGTCATTAAACGCGATTGAGATTAATTCTGAGCTTCTTGCTCGCGAGGATTTACCCGAGGGTTTGAGGGAAGCCTTAATCTTGAGGCAGAGGCTTTGGCAGAGATCGACAACTCGAAAATCCTTGTCCCTGGGTATCTCTGCTGGACATGATAATAACCTAAACAGTGCGCCAATAGCTGAACAGCTGGCCTTAACCCTTTCGGGTAACCCCGTGATCTTGGATGTTAGCTCTGAGTTTAAGGCTGCAGGTGGCGCTTATACAAGGTTATCCGCCAGTGGCTCGATGGCCACGGTGGGTCAGAATATGAATAGTCGGCTGACGGGCAATTTTACGGGGCGCTTTAGTGAGAACTCGGACTACGAGTTGTTGCAAGCTTCTGTCCGCTATAGGTTAAGTGAGGCCAGCGATAGCCCTGATTGGAATATGACGCTAGGGGGCGATCACCTTGATTGGGGGGGGAGTCCTGTTTTTAGTAGCGCCACCCTGAGGGCAGGGTATCTTTTGGGGGAGTTTGGTTCCTGCGCGCTCCAATCACGGGTTGCCATGCAGTACCAGCTCTACCACGCACAAAGACTCCTCTCTGGGTATGAGTATTCCCTTGGTGCGAGCACGGAGTGCGGGCTCTCGCTTGGTGGGGCAGCAAATCTAATCGGCCTTGAGGTCAGCGCGCTTCGTAATCACGCAAAGCATCCTGGTAGGTTAGGCGCAGACAGAAGCGGCTGGCAGACCAACGCTTTCTGGCAAAGGCCCATTGGCGTGGGGCAGGTATTCGCTCAGTATCAGCATACTAAGTTCCGTGATGAGGAAGGATACAGCTCTCTTTTTAAGAATGGGGCCAGGCGGAACGAAAGCCTTCATTCGGTTTACTTAAGTTACGCTTATCCCCTGCGAGCGTTCGGCGCGCAGGCGCGGTTTGTTAGCACGATGGCTTACCACAACCAAACTAGCAGCATCAGCTTGTTTAGAACTCGCGGCACATCCGCAGAAATAGGAATATTTTGGGGTTTTTAATTAGCGGGTGTAACATAGTGGAAAATATTAATTATATATAAATCAGTATTTTACGCCCTATTCATGCGTTATTTTCTCAAAAAAGTGTCGTAATCCTATTAAGAAAGTTAAATTTAGGTCGATAGAAGCGTGCGTTAGAGAAGTAATTTGTTGTATGATAGGGGTTCGATAGTAAGACGTGGCTTTTTCGCGCGTTTTTTATTATCGACAATGAGATCTTCCTCAGATGTGTGTGACCGCGGTCACATAGATCTGAGGATGTTCCATTTATGATTACAGGGCTTATAGACTAAGCCGAATATTTAATCGGGTGCTTTGAAGTTAAGGCACATGTAGTTGCCGATAAACAAGCTATAAAAAATTACTTTGATTATTTACATTTTTTAAACTCTTATTCGAATAAGAAACAGGTTAGAACTCAAGGAGATAAAATGGCTATAACAGCAGCAGTTAGGCAAGATATCATGGAGCTTGCCGTATTAATGAACAATAAGGCGCCTGGAACAGCGCTTCTTTCGGAGCTGGTTGCAAAGTCGGCAGCGGGATCCTCGCTGACCCAGATTGCGGAGCATCTTGCAGGAAGAGCCGAATTTAAGGCGCAGTATCCTACTTTCCAGACCGCGACCGAGTTCGCGAATGAGTGGCTCGGTAACGCGTTACCAGAAGCCAGTGCAGCGCTCTTGGCAGAGGCTGTAACTATCGTAGAGGCACATATCAACGGTGGGGGCTCAGTTCCTGCTCTTGTGATTGAAGTCCAGAAGTTTATGACTGACCCAGCGAATGCTGACGGCGCCGTTAAGACTCACATCGATAACTTTGCTAACAAGGTTACTGTTGCGACTTACCACACTATTACAAAGGAAGCTGCTGGCGAGTGGGAAATCCCAGCCACAGTAACCTCTGATGCCACTACTGTCGCAACTGCTAACGCCGCTGCTGATACGGCCCTCGCTCCTGCTCCTGTTGCTGCTAAGACCATAGCGCTTACTACGGGCTTAGATACTGGTTCCGATTTCACGGGTGCGGCTACCGATGACATGTTCGTGGGTGTTGATAACAACGTTGCAACTACTGGTACTCTAACCGCAGGTGACAATCTTGCGGGCGGTGAAGGTACGGATACCCTGAAGGTGGTAGCTTCAGGTACGGTAGTTCAACCTCTGGTCAGCACTAGCTCGATTGAAACGCTTGAACTGACTAATAACTCAGGGGGTGCTTACTCACTTAACTCATCTCTAATGGCCGGTCTTGCAAAGGTCCAAGTAACGGGCGGTAACTCAACTTCCACAGTTACAGCTTCGGCTGGGAACCTCAACATTGGTGCAACTAGCACTAACAGTGACATTACGACGACATCAGCTGTTCCCTCAGCTGGTTCTGCCGATGCCATCAGCATCGACCTGCAAGCGGTTGGTAATACAGCTAATACTTTAATTACCAGTGACGGTATTGAAACCTTCAATGTAGCTTTAAACAACGTTGCCTCTGGTAGCACAGTTGCTGGCGCAGAGAGAGTGGTCACTGTTGCAAGTAACGCACTTGAGACTGTTAACATCACCGGTTCAGTGGCGGCGAACTTGGCTGCTAGCCTTGCTGGAGCGTCCGCATTCGGACAAGTCGGTACAGTTAACGCGAGTGCAGCAACTGGGAACCTCACTATCAACGTTACCCCTGGCGCCTCCACAGACGGCAAAACATCGGTCGCTATGGGCTCTGGTGACGACGAAGTCACAATTGGGGCGCTTGATAAGGACTACACTGTTACAGGTGGCGAGGGTACTGATACTCTCGTGGCTACAGCTAGCGCGCCAGGGACTACCCTAGCGGCTGCAAATTATGTAGGTGTAGGTGTGTCAGGTTTTGAACAAGCTAGCGCGGCCGGAGGCGGATCTATCGATTTCCGCTCTTTAGCCAACAACACAACGTTTGTGTCTACCGACGGCGCTGGTACTTACGCCAAGGCGCCTTCGGCTATCGCAAACTCTTACCTTGATGCGGCTTCTGGAACGGTGACACTCACTCGTGCTACTGATGGAGCGGCTGATGCACTTAATTTTCACATAACAGATGCTACAGCAGCGACGGTTGGTGCCACATTAGTTGATGAAGAAACTATTACAGTAGCTTCTGCTGGAACTGGTTCAAACTTAACGCACAATTTGACTCTGACAGTGACAGACGCAACCAAGCTTAATGTCATTGGTACAAATGGCTTGAATATCACTTCTCTTGTTGGTGAGACCAAGTTGGCGACCGTC
>Ga0315331_10001656_pt1 | contig 16774 bp, 12 predicted proteins | sample M160m34915metaG_FD_203456 | JGI IMG/M metagenome (GOLD analysis project Ga0315331, IMG submission 203456) | Ammonia-oxidizing marine archaeal communities from Monterey Bay, California, United States - M1 60m 34915 | ecosystem: Environmental > Aquatic > Marine > Intertidal zone | place: USA...
AAATATAAAAAAACCAATAAAGTTATTTACCGGAAAATACAGGTTCGAGTTAGAAAATGGGCAAGCTTGGGAATCCTACACGGCTTTAGCCAGACACCAAGCATCTCCTTTTAAAAAGAACATAAAAATAGAGATTGAGAAATCTCAGATGGGAAGCTTTTGGATTATTGATATATCATCAGGCAAGAGAGTGAAGGTGAAAAGAATAAAATAATGGACAGCACAGCCACAATTAAATCAATTAACTTAACTGATTCTGCTAAAAATAGAATATTGGCAGTTCTTGAAAATGAGAACGAGTCAAACTTTAGAGTATATGTCACAGGAGGAGGCTGCTCTGGTTTTCAATATGGATTTAAGTTTGATAGTGATGTTGCATTTGATGACGATGTTATTAACTTTGATAAGTTCGATATATTGCTTGATTCACTTTCTTATCCATACCTATATGGATCAACCTTGGACTTCAAAGAGGATTTATCTGGAGCTAAGTTTGTAATAGACAACCCAAATGCCAAAACAACCTGTGGCTGTGGCGAGTCCTTTACTATTTAATTTTTGTTATTGACCCCAAAAGAGCCCTTGTAGATATATTTTTGCCAGTAGGCACTAATGATGGGATGTTTTTAATTCTTCTGTATCCGAACCATGCAAAAGCCATTGATTCTATAGCTTGAGGGTCTAAGCCCTCATCAGCTGTTGTAAGAACGTTCAAAGACGTGAGCTCAGATATTCTTTGCATCAAGAATTTATTTTTAACACCACCCCCACATGCAACGATTTCCTTCGGATCTAAATTATTATTATCTATGGCAAGCTGCACTGACTTTGCTGTCAGTTCTGTCAGAGTTGCTAAGGCGTCTTTGGGAGAACTAGAAAGTAAATTTTTTGATAAAAGATCAATATTAAATAATTCTTTGCCTGTAGATTTAGGGAAGGGGCTTTTAAAGAAATCTAATGAGATTAACTTTTCAAGCTCATCAAAAATAACCTGTCCTTTTGAGGCTATGGTTCCATTTCTATCAAATGGCATATCTAATTTTTTTTGACAATAAAGATCTAGCAAAGCATTGCCAGGACCTGCGTCACTTCCAAAAAATTCAGATTTATTTTTTAAAAAAGTAAAATTGGATATTCCGCCAATATTAAGTATCAATCTTTTAGTATTTTTCTTATAGAAAATATTGCTGTGGAACTCTGGCACAAGTGGTGCACCTTGGCCGCCAGCTGCAATGTGCATTCCTCTTAAATTATTAACCACAGGAGCATTAATTTTAGCTGCGACAATACTAGGGTCACCTAACTGAAGAGAAAAACCCTTTCCCTTGATTATTTCATGTCTTACTGTTTGCCCTGATATTGTTATGCCTGCGATGTCTTTAATTGAGATACCGCTAAGAAGAATGGCTTTATCAATAGCCTTTGTATACATTTCACCTATTTCTTTATTTAATCTTCCTAAATTGCTAAGTGATATCTCATTTGTTGCGATGAGGCCTCTTATTTCAGTCTGTGTTTTTTTTGGTATTTTTGCGCTATGAAAAAACTTAAGCTTTATTGATTTATTTATTGCTATAAAAGATATATCTATTGCATCACAACTGGTCCCAGTCATTGCTCCAATATAAATTGATTTAGTCATCTTTCATTTTACTCGTATCAGGATTTGTAAATTTTTCCATGTCTTTCAACATTAAATTATTTTGTTCAAAAAGGATATCAAAATCTTCTTTTAGACTTTCTGAAATAGGTTCTGCTGATGGAAGTTTTACTTTTACAGGATCTGTTCTCTTATTACCTATTTTAAATTCATAGTGGAGGTGGGGCCCTGTTGCTAGGCCCGTACTACCAACAAAACCAATCACATCGCCTTGAGATACTTTCTTGCCCCTTTTTATAGTTTTCGCATAGCCATTTAGGTGGCAATAACGAGTTGAGTAATCATTTGTATGCCTTAATACTATTTCTTTGCCACATCCATTTTTTACACCAACAAATTCAACCACACCAGATCCAGTTGCTCTTACAGGGGAGCCTCTTGGGGCAGCATAATCCACTCCATTATGTGCTCTTATGGTATGAAGGACTGGGTGCATTCTGTTTGGATTGAAGTGAGAGCTAATGTAAGAGAATTCTAAGGGCGCTCTTAAGAAAGCTTTTTGCATGTTATTACCCTCTGCATCAAAGTATCCTTTATCACCATTTTCTTTAATATATCGATTGGCAACATATTCTTTACCTTGATTGATAAATTTTGCCATTAAAATATCACCACTTTGTATAGGCTCGCCCATTGAGTATGGAGTTTCATAAATTACAGCAAAATTATCGCCATCTCTTATATCGAATACAAAATCTATATCCCAGCCAAAAATATAAGCGAAATCCATAATAATGCTATCAGGCATTCCTGCTGCAATTGCATCCTCATAAAAAGACTTGGATATTGAGCCTCCGGCATAAGACTGTATTAGTTCAGCCTCCTTTCTTAGCTTATTAATGGTCACCGAATCTTCTATGCTTACAAATACTGAATTGAGCTTGTCTTTTTCAATCTCTATGCTCTCTAATTTACTCCCTAAGTAATTAAAGATGATTTTATTACCAGGCCTAATATCGGTTACTAGACTTGAGTTCTTTAGGCTATAGATTTTATATTGCGTGTTTAATGAGATATCAAAATCTTCCAATATGATTGATAGAATTTCACCATCTTTAACTGTATGGGTTTTTTGTGTTTGCACATCCGCAGGTGAAGCCTTAACTTCTTCAGTAAATAAAACCTCTTCCTCCGGAGGGGGTTGATCTGTACTTAAATCAAGATAGAGCAATAATATAAGCACCACCATAGATATAAATACAAATAAAACCAACTTTGTTGGGACTTTTTTGAAGCCTATCATTCTTCAGATTGTAAATTAAGCAGTTCAGTATTTCCGCCAAAGGCAACTGTATTTTTTGATACCACTTGTTCATTAACGAATTGAGACAGGTAGTTTGGGCCTCCTGCTTTACATCCAGTTCCAGAAAGCCCCTCTCCCCCAAAAGGCTGCACTCCAACTACAGCTCCTACCATGTCTCTATTTATGTATACATTTCCTATATTTGCAGTCTTGCTAATTTCATCCGCTCTCGACTCTACCCTTGTATGTATTCCTAACGTTAAACCATAATTTAATTTATTTATACTGTGAATAACATTTTTAATTTCAGTAGATTTAAATTTCATAATATGAAGAATCGGGCCAAATTTCTCAGACTTTATCTCGTCTAAAGAGCTAATATCTATAAGAGTCGCAGGAATATAGTTTCCCTCAGTATCAGAAGGGGACTGATACACTTCTAAGTTATTTTCTTTTGCCGAATTAATATAATCATTTAGACCATCAAAAGCATCTTTAGAAATTATTGGGCCAATATCATTGTTGAAGTTATCAGTAGGACCAATATCCAGGACAGACATTGCTCCTGTTATCATGCTTTTTAGCTCAGGGTAGATCTCATCTTGCACCAACAAAACTCTTAATGCAGAACATCTTTGACCAGCGCTGTTAAATGCTGACCTGATAACATCATCAGTAACCTGCTCAAGCAGGGCGCTTGAGTCTACTATCATGCAATTCAAGCCACCTGTTTCAGCAACAAATTTAATCATTTCTTCTTGATTCTCTGAAAGACTGGCCTGAATATGCTTTGCGGTTCTTGTTGATCCTGTAAAAGCCACACCCTTCAGGCCATTAGATTTAGTTAGCGCATTACCTTGAGAGCCATCACCAAGAACAAGCTCTAGAGCATCTACAGGCACACCATGCTTATGGAATAATTTAACTATTAAACTAGCAAGTATCGGGGTATGCTCTGATGGTTTTGAGACGACATCATTCCCAGTCGCAAGGGCAGCACTAATTTGCCCCACTAAAATAGCAACAGGGAAGTTCCATGGGCTTATGCATAAGAATCTTCCTCTTGGGCGGTAGGTAAAAATATTTTCCTCGCCCGTAGGCCCATTGAGCTTGACTGGCATTTTCTGAAGTTTAATCGCTTCTATGCTGTAATACCTGAGAAAATCAACAGCCTCTCTTATTTCATCAACCGCATCCTCAATATGTTTGCCAGCCTCATGAATTAAATAATAAAGAATTTCATAAGGATCATCTTCGAGAGAAGAGGCGATGCTATTCAGAACATCTGCTCTTTCAGTCACACAAGTAGATCCCCATTCTGATGGTTTATAAGAAGAGAATGCTGCTTCAATATCATCACTAGAGTCAAAAGTTACTTTCCCAATTTCTCTATTTGTTGCTAAAGAATATGCTGATTTAGATTCAGCAGCTTTCGATACTCGAGATGAGTAAATGGATTCAACGGCTATCTTATTGTCATCAAAGTTTGAAAGTTTATTGTTTATTTCCTCCAAAACCGAAGTTTCTGATAGGTCTATACCCATAGAGTTTTTCCTATCACTAAAGATATTTTTAGGTAGTGGAATTTCTTTTGTTTCATCAGATATTTTTTTTACTGGACTATCGGCTAGCCATAGTGAATCTGTTTCAGGATCAAGAAGTCTATTAATAAAGGAACTGTTTGCGCCATTTTCCAATAGCCTTCTTACAAGGTATGGCAGCAAATCTTTATACTTACCTATTGGCGCATAGATTGAAGTTTTATAATTTGAAGAAAAGACCTCATCAGCTTTTTTATATAAAAGCTCTCCCATACCATAGAGTCTTTGATACTCAAACTCTTTGCCTTTAGCCATTTCATTAATTGCAGCAATAGTATGAGCATTATGAGACGCGAATTTAGCCGATATTCCCTCTATAGATAGTATCTTTTCAGCACAGGCCAAGTATGAGATATCAGTATGAGCTTTTTTTGTGAAAACTGAATAGCCTTTGTGCCCTGATACCTGTGAATTTTTTATTTCATAATCCCAATATGCACCTTTTACAAGCCTGATATGCATAGATGATCTTTTTTTAAGAAGTGACTCAACCCATTCAATGATGTCTAGAGCTCGTTTACCATAGGCCTGAACAGCAATACCTATATCCTCCCAATCTTTAACCTTGTCAGATAATAGGATATCTCCAATAATTTCTAAACTTAACGAAAGCCTATCTTGCTCTTCTGCATCAATTGTAATTTCAACATTCTTGTCCATTGCCTCATGAATAAGAGCGGTAAGTTTTTTTGAAAGATGTTGCTTAACTCTCTCAATTTTTCTTGTTTCATATCTTGGGTATAGCGCAGAAAGTTTTATTGAAACCCCATTCTTATTTCCTGTATCTCTGTTGATATCGCTCACAGAATTAATTGCATCAAAATAGGAATGAAAATATTTTTCAGCTTGTTCTTGCGTTCTAGCTGCCTCGCCCAACATATCAAATGAGTGCAAATTTTCTTTAAGATTTTGAGATTTGAGCACATCATCAAAATCCCTACCCATTACAAATTCTTTGCTTAGGATATGCATAGCTGCCAAAACAGCATTTCTGATTGGCATTTCTCCAGATTTAGATATCAGATTTCCAATAAATTTAGCAGGATTATTGTTTGATAATTCTGACGGTTTAACCATTGTTCCGGCAAGCAAAAGCCCCCAAGTAGATGCATTTACAAAAATACTGTCAGCTTGATTTAGATGATCAATCCAATTACCCTCGGAGAGCTTCTCTGAGATCATTAAATCACGCGTGGATTTATCAGGAATCCTAAGAACAGATTCTGCTAAACACATTAAAGCAACACCTTCATTATTAGAAAGGCCATACTCGCTCAAAAAGGCATCTAACATGGTTCGCTCTGATTTAGCTTCTCGGCAAGCATCAATTATTTTTTTCGCGTTATCAATAATTTTTGAATTACTTATAAAGTTTGAATTACTTATCAAGGCCTCAACTAGATCCGCTTCAGCTTGAAATTTGTTTTCATAACGTGGCATAGATATATTTTAATCTTTCAAGGATAAGTAGCAAGAATGTGATTCTATTCATGCTCCAAAAATACTATGATATGCAGATGGCCGATGCATTATCAACAATTAAAAGAGGAACAGATGAAATCCTCACCGAATCAGATCTTAAAACAAAGCTAGAATCTGGAAAACAACTTACAGTTAAGGCTGGATTTGATCCTACAGCCCCTGATTTGCATCTTGGTCACACAGTGCTGATCAATAAATTAAGGCATTTTCAGGATTTAGGCCACAAAGTTATATTTCTCATTGGAGATTTTACTGGTCAAATAGGCGATCCATCTGGGAAGAATAAAACTAGACCAACCCTTACTAAAGAGGAGGTAGCTGAGAATGCAAAAAGTTATAAGGATCAGGTCTTTAAAATCCTTAAAAAGGATCTGACAGAAGTAAGATTTAATTCTGAATGGTGTAAAGATCTAGGAGCAGAGGGTTTAATTGATCTAGCATCTAGATATAACGTAGCTAGGATGCTCGAAAGAGATGATTTTAATAAGAGATACACATCAAATCAAAGCATAGCAGTTCATGAATTCTTATACCCTTTAGTTCAAGGCTATGATTCAGTGGCGCTTGAAGCAGATGTTGAGTGCGGTGGAACTGATCAAAAATTTAACCTTCTTGTTGGGAGAGAGCTGCAAAGATCCTTTGATCAAGAACCACAAGTGGTGTTAACTGTTCCAATTTTAGAAGGGCTTGATGGCGTAAATAAAATGTCCAAGTCTTTAAATAATTTTGTTGGAGTTGATGAAGAGCCAAATGAAATGTTTGGGAAAATCATGTCTATCTCCGATACCTTAATGTGGAGATGGTTTGAGCTTTTAAGTTTTCTTCCCGAAGACGAAATAAAAGAATTGCAAGCATCTGTTGAAGCCGGAATGAATCCAAGAGATGCTAAATTCAAATTAGCGATTGAAATCGTTGATCGCTTTCATGAAAAGGGAGAGGGCGAAAAGTGCAAAGAAGCTTTTCTAAAAAGATTTCAAAAAGGCGCCATTCCTGAGGATATTGAAGAGGCTAGCTATTCCTTAGATGATGAATCTATACCTTTGGTAAATTTACTTAAAGAAACTGGAATGGTTGCTAGTACTTCAGAAGCCTCAAGATTAATTAAACAGGGCGGCATAAAAATTGATTCAAAAAAAGTAGAAGATCCTAAAATGCTGATTCTAGCTGGAACAAAACAGATCTATCAGGTTGGCAAAAGAAAGTTCTTAAAAATAGAAACCTAATATGAAAAATATATATATCTTGCTCACATTGTTTTTAGTTATCGGCTGCAATCAAGATAGCCCAAACATAACCCAAATACAGAACATGCAATATTTTATTGATAATAGTAAAAACCCAGACATTATCGAGGTTGAGCGTGGTCTTCAATATTCTGTTATAAATAGTGGATCACCAGAAGGCGCCACTGCTGAGCTTACTAATACAATAACTGCACATTTTCATGGGACCCTCACCAATGACGAAGTATTCTGGTCTTCTGTTGAAATGGGCGAGCCTTTAACTATTCCCTTGTCTGGCTTAATCGAAGGCTGTCAAAAAATTATCTCTTTAATGCGTGCTGGAGATAAGTGGAGGGTCTTTATAGATCCAAGTATGGCCTATGGAGATGAGGGTCGACCAGGCATACCATCGAATGCTATTCTCATTTTTGAAATTGAATTATTAGAAATTTCTTAAAAAAAGTATTTAACTACTTACCTCTTGAAGGGCATAACCATATATCTCTGATATTTGATCAATAATTTTACTTTTTGGAGTGCCAGCTCCATGTCCAGCCCTATCTTCTACTCTAATTAAAACTGGATTATCGCAAGATTGAAGTTCTTGCAATCTGGCAGCAAATTTAAATGAATGAGATGGAACAACCCTATCATCACGACTGGCAGTAGTAACTAGAGTTTTTGGATAGCATTTCCCTTTTTCGATATTGTGATAAGGAGAGTAGGCTAGCAAGTTCTCAAACTCAACTTTATTATCTGGAGAGCCATAATCACTTTCCCAAGCCCAACCAATAGTAAACTTGTGGAACCTAAGCATGTCTAAAACACCAACCTGAGGTATTGCAACTTCAAATAAATCAGGCTCCTGAAGCATTGTAGTTGCTACTAAAAGCCCACCATTAGAACCGCCAATAATTGCAGTCGTCTCTGGAGATCCAATCTCTGAGGCATGCAAAAACTTGGCAGCATAAGCAAAATCATCAAATACATTTTGCTTATTTAAAAGCATTCCTTGCTCATGCCATGAATCACCATACTCACTTCCGCCCCTAAGATTCACCACAGCATATACACCATTATGCTTTTTCCATGCAGCATGGCTTTTGCTAAATCTTGGCCTCATTGGAATATTAAAACCACCATAACCATATAACATTACTGGCGTATCCTTCGATAACTTTAAAGACTTTTTATAGCTAATATGAATTGGAATCTGTGTGCCATCTTTGGATGTAAAGAAGGTAAAATCTGATACAAACTCGTTTGGATCATAATTCTTTAAATCTTCTTTCCAAAATAAACTTGCTTGAAGAGTAGTTAAGTCAATTTCATATATCTCTTTTGGTTTTATAAAATTATTGATTGAAAAATATGTTTTTTGATCGTCAATGCTGCCACCAAAACCAGATATTGTTGACTCTTCAAATCCTTCTAATTTATTTATTAAATCTCCACTCAAAGTATAGAAATAGATCTCTGAGAAAGTATCAACCATATAATTAATTACAAAGCTGTTATTAATTAAGCTAATACCGCTAATATTATTTTGTTTTTCAGCGACAACTTCCTTCCAAATAAAATCATTACCATTAATTTCTAACGAGACCACTTTGCCGTTCTTCGCATTTTCTGTCGTGTAGAACCAAAAAAGACCATCTTTATAACCAATCAGCGAATACGCTGCTCTCAATTCGTCAACAATCGGCCTAAATGTTTTGTCATTTGCTGTTTTAAAGTACAACCTATTTCTTTCATCTGTTCCTTCTGAGATTGAAAGAAATCTAACATCTGAATCTTTAACAACTCTAATACCCCAACTCCATCTAGGCTTATCTTTATTTTCATATGCAACAACATCTTCATTCTGATTTGTTCCAATTTTATGGAACATAAGCTTGGGTGAGGAATTAAGATCTTTTAAGAGTTCATCTTCAGGTTCCTCATATTTTTGATAATAGAAACCAGAGCTATCATTTTCCCATGTAGGAGTTGAGAACTTTGACCACAATATTTCATCTTCGAGCTGCTCTTTAGTTTCTAGATTTAATAATTTCCATGTTCTCCAGTCAGAACCACCATCAGAGATAGAGTAGGCCATGTATTTAGCGTCATTAGATATGCTTATTCCTGCTAAGGAGAAAGTACCATCTTTTGAAAATGTATTGGGATCAAGTAAAACTTCAAATTCACAATCAGGACATTTTCTCATCATCAATTTGCTTTGCTGCCATGAGCCATCATTGAAATAGTAAAAAGTTTTATTACTTACATTAAATGGAATACTCCTAGAATCAGCATCCCAAATATCGCTTAAATAACTTGATATGGAATCTTTATATTCAGTATTTTCTATAAACTTATTTGTAAATTTATTTTGGCGTTTTACCCAATCAATACTTCTCTCGCTTGTGAAATCCTCAAGCCATCTATAAGAGTCTTCAACTTTATATCCGTGGATATCCTCAATAAGCAATTCTTTCTTTGAAACTGGATACGTCAAATCATCTGAGGGTTTATTACAAGAGACTACTAAAAATATAGATAAAAATAAAAGCGGCTTAAACATATCGCACATAGTACTTTATAATCCATTGATGAATCAATTTTTGAATGCTTGGTATTTTTTTTTCAAAAACTGGAAAGATCTGCTTCCTACTGCAATGCCATTATTTATTCTTTCATTAATGACGATGTATTATGTTGGTCCGCTAGTAACACCCTATCTTAATGCAAATCAATTTGATCAGTTACAAGACTTTTTAGAAGATAATTTTTTTTACTTAACAATAGTAGACCTTATTTATGATATTGCTTTCATAGCATTTATAGCTGCCATTAATGCCCAATTTTACATTTTGACGACCAATAAACAGCCCTTAAAAACTTCTGATTTATTTTCCAAAAGCCTTTCTAAAATAATTTGGTTATTTCTTGCCTCATTCCTTTCAAGTTTAATTATAAGTATTGGTTTTTTCTTCTTTAAAATTCTATTCTTAATTCCGGGCATTTATTTATTTGTTAGATTTTCTCTTTTCCCTGTTTTTATAATTATTGAAGATCGGGGGCCGGTATCTTCACTCATGCTTTCTTGGAAGATGACATATCAATATGGAGGGCAATTATTCTCGCAGACCATTTTGTTTTTCATGATTATGCTTTTAGTTTTTATTTTATCTTCAGTTATTTTTTCTATTTTTGGTCAAGCAATAACCATTGCAATAATTTTTATAGAATTTTATGTATTTTGTATTGTTCTTAGCTACTTATATTTCAGTCTATATAAATCTGTCAAAAATATATAACAGCAATTGTAGAAACTCATTTTCAAGGGTAGAATGCACTTTCCCATTTAATGGGTCTGTAGCTCAGCTTGGTTAGAGCGCACCCCTGATAAGGGTGAGGTCGGTGGTTCGAGTCCACCCAGACCCACCAATTTATAACTTTCTTTTTGTAACTATTTTTTATCTCCTTGATAAGATAATCAGCCATCTACCAAGATTTAAAATATCAGCTAGCGCAGCAGAAACATAAGTAAGAGCTGCTGCATTGAGAATACGACTTACAGCCTTTTCATTAGATTGCGATATATAGTTGCCTTCTCTTAATATGGGTAGTGCTTTTGAAAAACTTGCGTCAAATTCAATCGGTAGAGTCACCGCATGAATTACCATACGAGCAAAAAAACCAGATAGCCCTAAGAACAGCAATACAGAAAATGGCATTGGATGACGCGTGATAATACCTATTATTGGAGATAAGGAAATAATAGCAACGCTTAAACGAGCTACCTGATTGGCAATAGGGATCATCTTGGTTCTAGTAGCTAGACGTTTATCACCTTGCTGATCTTGAATTGCATGCCCAACCTCATGGGCTGCAATTGCTATTGCAGTTAGTGACTTAGACTCATAATGCTCTCGCACAAGCCTAACTTTTTTATCAATTGGATCATAATGATCCCCCAATTCAGTAATTTCTACCTCGACGCCATTCAAAGAAAACCGCTCAATTAAATGCTTTGCAAGTTCGCCTCCGGTACCTGAAATCTCATGTAGCTGCGATGAATATCTATTCATAACAAACTTTACCCATAAAGACGGCCCGAATATTACTACTAGAACTATAAGCACGCCAATTAAGTAAGCCATGAATCAATCCTAAACAATGTATTTTATTTTTACAAACCTAGATATAAATGTTGCTTTAAATTATATTTTTGGAAGAACAGGCTAAGTAAAACTTCTTCCTGATTTATGATTTATTGACGATATTCTTTAGCTAGTTCTATTCTTTTTTTTGTATGAGGATGAGAGGATAAATAATTTTTATATGGACTATAAGCATCTTCATCTAAATCCATAATAGACTCTAGAGCATTAGAAAAATCCTCAACAGGCATTTCTAACTTTTTTAAGGACTCTAATGCAAAAATATCAGCCTCAACCTCCATTTTCCTAGAAAATGATTGCTGCACTAAAACAAATCCACTGCCCACAAGGGCATCAGAAAGGCCTTGAGCATCACCAATGATTAAGGTAATAATTAACCCGACACCAAGTGACTGAATAATTTGACTTAGGCCATGATTATCTTCAACATGACCCACTTCATGAAATAATATTGCCATAATTAAATTAGGTGAATTTAGTAGCTTTGAGATCATTTGATCTGTGACCACAATGGTGCCATCAGGCAAAGCAACAGCATTGGCACCAAATATATCTGATTTATAAAACATCAATCTATAGTTATCAGAATTAATATTTAAATCAGATAAATTTTTATGAAATTCTTTTTTTAATTTTTCTTGTTCTAGATAATCAATCTTCGACTCTTCAAAATATTCATCTTCAAGCTTTTTGAGTAGATTTGTGCTTATTACTTCTTTGGAATCTTGCGACACTCTATTAGCAATCTCTGAGGATAAAAAAGGCATCCCATAAAATAACGCAAAAAATAAAAATAAAGGGGTTAATAAAATAATTAAAACTAAAGATTTTAAGTTATTAGTTATTTTTCTAATAAGTTTTGATGATAATGAATCCCACTCCCACTTAAGCGATGGATCATCTGGAATAAAGCTAGATCCATCAGGGAATCTAATTAAAGTTGAGTTTCCCTGGATAGATATCTCATTGATTAGCTCATGAACATTTGCTTTATAAATTAATTTATCGGAGTCAACATTAAAAATTTTTATACTGTCATCTTTAACCTCTAATTCAGCTAAATAATATTTTGTTGAATTAGCTAAATAATATATTCCAGCATGTTTCATTAAGTCGGTTAAAGCTGAACATCGAAAGCTCCAGCAACCTCATCTAAAACTGCCGAATCATTTTTTATCGAGTTATTAATTACAGAATCAACACCATCATTAAAATCTGAACTTGTTGCATTCGATAAATATTTTATATTCCTAATTGCGACCCAGGGATACGCCAAGCCAAGAGAAAATAATAGAGCTAATACATTGGTAAAAAGTATCTTCGTATACGCTACTATATCCATCTTTGAATCAAAGGTTGCAATTCCATCAAGCTCAGAATTATTAAAAGTATGATTTCTGATTATAGAAGTCCATATTGATGAAAAGGACACAATAAGTGTAATGTACGAAAGAGGTAGAATTACAATACCCGCATAAGGAAAAAGATAAAAAATGAAACCAGATAAAGAAGATATAACAAAAAAAACAATACCTATGAAAAGATATGCTTTATAGAATTCTTTTGCATTCAATTTAGATTTAAATGTTTTTTGTCCAAAACTATAATTATTAATAGAATATTCTGCGCCAAACTTTTGAAAAAGAGGTAATGTAATGAATAGCGTAAAGATAGATAAAATTGGCAGAAGCATAAAGTATAAAAAAGTTTCTTTATAATTCCCTCTAAAATCGAAGCTTACTCCTCTATATGTTGTCATCCTAAGCCTAAAGCTTAAGCTCTTGTTAATTAACCAAGGCGTTGCTATAAATAATGCAATGAGCGAAAGGACATAAAGCATTGGATTAAACACAGATAAAATACCCACCAATAAGAGAAGCATCAAACCAATAGCGCGCCCCTTAAGAATTTGAATAGGCTTAGCAACATAATCAAACCTGTGACCATCTATAGTTATATTTTGATATATATACTTTTTATTAATGACTTCAGCCCAAGCAGAATAAATACCAAAAGTAATAATTGTTAAAAATAGATTTGTTATCCATATCTTAAAATACTCACCAGCGGAGCCATTAAATATTGTTTCTTTCATTTTAATATCTCATTTTGAATAATTGGTTATTAATCAACAGTAGCACCTAATTTTTTAATTTGTTAAAAAAAGCATATAAAAAAAATACATATTTAATGGTTAAAGTTCACAATCTTTATAAACTCTGTGAGTCAGGTAGCAAGAGGCTCACTGAAAAAGCTTACTTTCAAATCAATCTTGCTAGGCAGTAAATAACACTATATTTATGAAAGATCGAGCTAGGTTAAATCTAATGCCGATTTAGTTGATTATCGCCATGCTCCTTTTTTAACAGCTATAAACATTAGTATCCCAAACAAGATCATGGCTCCAGCGGAAGAATAGAATATACCTACAACACCTGTAGCAAAGTAGTAAACAGACAAGAGGGCAGCAACTGTAAATACAATAAATCTTATAGCAGTAATCACAATTGGCCACCTCATAGAGTTTGCTCCTTGCGATGCAAAATACAAGGAAAGGCCCACGCCCTGAAACAGATAACATACTCCCAAGATTTGTATGTATATTTTAGTGATGCTGAGGACTTCTTGGTCAGATGTAAAAAATGATATCCAGAAATCAGGAGTAAGAGCTAGAATTAATCCAATCAATCCAGATAAAAAACCTGAAGAAGCAGCTCCAACCATGCCAATTTGCTCAGCACGAGTAACATTATTAGCTCCAATATTTGTTCCAACCATTGTTGTCATTGCTGTTCCAATGCTAAATACAATTGGTATTAACAAAAATTCTACCCTTGAGCCAATCCCATATCCTGCAATCGCAGTAGTACCAAACTGACCAATTAGACCAGTTAAAACTAGAACAGTGCCAACCGTGAATATAGGTGAAAGTGAGGCTGGCAAAGCAACAGAGAAGATGTCAGCAAACAATTCTTTCTTCATTACTGCTTTATTTATTTTTAAACGAACAGGACTGGTTGAGCTCTTTATTTTAAAAAGTATTACGCATACCATGAAAGTTGATGTGATAATCATTGACCAAGCAGATCCAACAAGACCTAGCTTAGGGAATCCAAATAATCCAAGAATAAAACCAGCCGATAATACAATTTGAATGCCGGCACAGATAACTGTGAGCACTGCTGGGAATTGCATGTCTCCCATTCCTCTTAAGGCAGCGGTCAAGCTTCCCGATAACCAAACCACTATTCCTCCAGCAAGATAAACAAAACAGTACTTCAAGGATTCATCAAGTAAAGCATCTGATCCCCCAAGAGTTTTTAATAAACTCTCACCAAAAAGCATAAAGCCAATAAAGAATACCAATGCTCCAAGAAAAGAAATATATAGTGAGTGCCATAAAAGCTCTTCAGCTCTATTTTTATCATTAGCTCCCAATGCTCTTGAAATTGAAGATGATACTGCCCCACCCAACGCGCCAAATGCCATTTGTTGTGTCAGCATAATTGCTGGAAAAGCAAGAGTGATTGCAGCAAGGGGAGTGATTCCTAGCTGTCCAATAAACCAAAACTCGGCAAGAACCACAAAAGCATTAATTAAAAATGCAATAGTATTAGGAGCCGACATTTTTAGCAGCAAAGGCAGAATAGGATCACTTAAGATCTGCTTTGTCTTTTTATCCATTGGTTAAAATAATTTTACGTTGAGTGATGATAACAGCATTATTAAAAAATTATTATGCAGCAATAAATACCAATCTAGAACTAGATTTCAAACACTAAAACTATTAAGATTCAAATAACTGCAAAGGGGTGGCTGTATGCCTGAGATCGATAGAAACCCTTTGAACCTGATCCATACAATAATGGCGGAGGAATTGCATGAATACCATTACATTTAATAAATATCCTTTATATCTTTTATCATTTTTAACAATTTTTACTATGAGTATTTCTTCATATGAAATTGAAGAAGTTGTTGTAAAAGCAGATTGGAGAGAGGCCAATGTTATAGAACAAGATTCCAGTACTATAGTACTGGACAAAAAAACTCTACAAAAGGAACCAGTTAAACATTTTGAGAGCCTAAGTTATTTAATACCAAATCTAAATTTTGCAGCAAGTGACTCAAGAGCAAGATATTTTCAAATCAGAGGTATTGGTGAAAGATCTGGCTATCAAGGGACACCAAATACATCGGTTGCTTTTTTAATAGATGATGTTGATTACTCTGGGCAAGGCGGCATTGCGACAACTTTTGATATAGACCAAATTGAAGTCTACAGGGGGCCACAGGGCTCTAGAATAGGTGCAAACGCTTTGGCAGGATTAATTTATATTAAAACAAAGGATCCAACTGAAAATTTTGAGGGCACTTCAGAGCTAATGTTTGGAAATTATGGAACAAGAAGTGTTGGGGTGGCATTTGGAGGTCCAATTAATGAAAACAAAAACATTAAATATAGGCTCGCTCTTCGTAAAGATTATTCAAATGGATTTAGAAAAAATATTTACTTAAATAAATCAGATACATCGAAAAAAGATGAGCTTACCGCTAGGCTCAAACTTGATTTGGAAATATCAGAATCATCAAAACTTAAATTATTAATCTCCGATATTGATATGGATGATCCAGCAGATATTTGGACTATTGATGGCAGCTTAAACACACTATCAGATAGACCAGGTATGGACTCTCAAAAAACCAAAACTTATGGAGTGAAATACTATAAAAATTTCAAGCTATTTGAATTACAAAGCCTTTCAAGTTTCACAGATACAGATGTTATTTTTAGTTATGACGCTGATTGGGGTAACCCAGACTCTCACGCTCCATATACTTATGATTATTTTTCAGAAACCTTTAGAAATAGGCAATCCTACAATCATGAGCTCAGGCTTGTATCAAATGAAAGTTTTAAAATTCTAAATAAATCTACAGATTGGGTTCTTGGCATCAATTCATTAAAGCTTAAAGAAGGAAATGATAGGTATGACGACGGTGCCTATGGAGACCCATCAGATCCATATGGCCCATACCTAAGCAATGATTATTTTTCCAGTATCTACTCGTCAAATAATATAGCTATATTTGGTAATTTTGATTTATTTCTATCAGATGATTTACAGCTATCAATTGGAGCAAGAAAAGAAAACTGGAAATCAAAATACAACGATATAAATGATGAATCTTTTAACCCATCAAACTCTATGAACGGAGGGAAGCTTTCATTAACAAAGTTTTTAGATGATAAAGCTACAATTTTTGCTAGCTTATCAAAAGGATATAAGCAGGGCGGATTCAATACTGGGCTTGGCTTAGATGGTGAAGACATTATCAATAACCTTATTTATGATCCGGAGTTTCTTACCAATTATGAGATTGGCGCAAATTTC
>Ga0315331_10001658_pt1 | contig 16772 bp, 16 predicted proteins | sample M160m34915metaG_FD_203456 | JGI IMG/M metagenome (GOLD analysis project Ga0315331, IMG submission 203456) | Ammonia-oxidizing marine archaeal communities from Monterey Bay, California, United States - M1 60m 34915 | ecosystem: Environmental > Aquatic > Marine > Intertidal zone | place: USA...
TGGCACCACCCACCTTTGATCAAACTTTGACCAGGCTTAGCAGCCTCATTCGTCGTGTTGGTTGTTCCAGCGCTCACATGCCCCGTCATACGGCTGAAGCCAAGTGCCGCCGTGGCTACAATGAAGATCTTAAACATGTGTTTTGCCTTTGTTTGCAGTGCCGTGTAATGACAGGTTGCTCTATTCCAGCTCGTCTGGCCATCAACGCGGCGATCTGCAGCGTTGACTGGGGCCGCGCGGTCCTGCAAACCCCGCCCATGTTACGCATTACAGACCTAAACTTCGCTATTGAAGGCAAACCCTTGTTTGAGGGTGCCAGCGCATTCATCCCGACAGGCCACAAGGTTGGCCTAATTGGGCGAAATGGTGCTGGCAAAACAACGTTGTTCAAGCTCATCCGCGGTGATTTGCAGACAGATGGTGGCGACATCTCCCTGCCCGCTCGCGCCCGGATTGGCGGCGTTGCGCAGGAAGTGCCTTCTAACGAGGTCTCGCTGATCGATACGGTGTTAGCGGCAGACATTGAGCGTGCGGCGTTACTGGAAGAGTCCGAAACCGCAACGGATGCAAACCGCATCAGTGAAATTCAAACGCGGCTGACCGACATCGACGCTTGGTCTGCTGAATCACGTGCCGCGACGATATTGAATGGCATGGGTTTCAGTCATACCCAGCAGCTGATGCCCTGCTCCGCATTTTCCGGTGGTTGGCGTATGCGCGTCGCATTGGCGGCTGTCTTGTTCTCCGAGCCTGATTATCTGCTGCTTGATGAGCCGACAAATTACCTGGACCTTGAAGGCGCGCTCTGGCTAGAAAATTATCTGGGTAAATACCCGCACACTGTCATCATCATTAGTCATGATCGGCAATTGTTGAACCGGGCTGTCACAAGCATTCTGCACTTAGAAAACCGCTGCCTGACGTTCTATTCCGGCCCTTATGACCAATTTGCGCGACAGCGGGCAGCTCAGCGTGCTGTTCAGGCCGCTCAGGCCAAAAAGCAGGATCTGCGCCGTGCGCATCTGCAAAGCTTTGTTGATCGCTTCAAGGCGAAGGCGACCAAAGCTAAGCAAGCCCAGTCGCGCGTCAAGATGCTGGAGAAGATGGAAACCATACGTGCGCCAGAAGACGATGCGCGCACGTTGTTCACCTTCCCAGAGCCAGAAGAACTCTCACCGCCTATCATCTCGACAGAGAGCGTTTCCGTTGGTTACGCCGGTAATGTCGTACTCAAGGGCTTGAACCTTCGCATTGACCAGGATGACCGGATCGCGCTTCTTGGCCAGAACGGTGAAGGTAAAACGACGTTGGCTAAGCTTTTGTCCGGTCGGTTAAAGCCGATGGGCGGTCGCATTACGACGGCGCGGAAGCTCCGCATCGGTTTTTTTGCGCAGCACCAGGTCGACGAGCTAATCGTTGAGGAGACGCCGCTTCAGCATCTCATGCACCAACGCCCGCAGGAACCTCAATCCAGGCTGCGGGCCAGGCTCGCCGGGTTCGGGCTTGGCGCTGATAACGTTGAAACGCCTGTTGGGCGCCTATCCGGGGGGCAGAAAGCGCGTCTTTCGCTGTTGCTTGCGACGTTGCCAGCGCCACATTTGCTGGTTCTTGATGAGCCCACCAACCATTTGGATATTGAAAGCCGTGAAGCCTTGGTCGAAGCGCTAACGACATATTCAGGCGCGGTCATCCTGATTAGCCATGACATGCACTTGCTCTCCATGGTAGCAGACCGGCTGTGGTTGGTTAAAGATGGTGCTGTTCGGCCTTACGATGATGATCTTGATGCTTATCGGAAGATGCATCTGCAAAGGGCCGCCAAGAAAAAGCGTGATAAGCCTCAGGCAGCGCCTTCTAAGAAAGCTGGAACTGCAGCAGCGCCCGAAGCACCGGTTGATCCATTGGTTATGCGCCAGAGGGTTATTCAGTATCAAGACCGGGTCAAAAAGCTGACAGAAGCAAAAGAAAAGCTTGCCGCTAGGCTTGCAGACCCGCGCCTTTATAGCATCGAACAAATTGGGCGCGCTGAGGGCCTACAAAAGAAATTTGCGGAAGTTGAAGAAGCGATTGATCAGGCGGAAATCCGGTGGCTTGCGGCGCTTGAAAAACTAGAAGGCGCGGCCTGACGGATTATTCCGCTGCGGTCGCAGGCGATGGGAGAACCATTGGGTTTGCGACAGAGCAGAATATCTCAGCCTGTCGTCGTAAAGTTCCGTCAGACATGCCTGGGTAGCATGGCACCACAATCAAATTCGTCAGCATGCTCTCCGCAATATGAGCGCGGAGATCTTCTCGGCCTTCCGGTGGAGCAATCGCCTCGGAACGCGGCAAGTCACAAGCGTCAAATCCTTTTAGGCGTAGCGCCTGGATGACCTCATATGGGTTCTCAACAATCGCTGGAAACACCCAGTAGTCGTGATATTTGGCAGCACCTGCGGGTAGAACAGCATAATCCTTCAGTAAGTCACGCAGGAGTTCGCCCTGACGGGTCCGTTCTGCGAGTTCTGCCGTTACGTCCTGGGATAAACGGCGGCGCAATAGCTTCAACAATGCAGGCGAGCAACGCATGCGGAGCTGCTTTGGCGTTTTCTGTTTTGCCACATCACGCACTGCGTTTGACATAGATGCGTCGTAGTCCCGGCCAAGCCAGCGGCAGACCGTTGCGACGGTCCCGAATATGGCCCGTGAAGTAGCAATTTTGAGAGCGCCAAATTTCAACGCACGCTTCACATGCGCCTTGTCAGCTTGCACGGGGTAATCCGCCTGAACCCGGCGCATTGTTGCCAGAAAATTTGCATCCGCGACTGTTAATATGCCGCCGCCGAGGCAAGTTTTCGTCTTAATCGGGCCGAAGCTAAACATTGCTACATCCGCCAATGGTGAACCGCGATAGATGCCGTCATAGGCCTGGGCGCAATCTTCGACCAGCAGAATACCCTTATTCTTAGCAAAATCTGATACCGGCTGAAGATCAAGGCGAGCGCCGAACAGATGCGCCACAACAAATATTTTTGCGCGATCGTCGGCGGCGCGAATAGCTGCATCCATGCGCGGCCGCATGTCATCCAGATCAAGCTCCACCGGCACTGGAACCAGGCCGAGCCGTTCAACGGCGCGCACCATCTGTTTGACGTTGAGAGCGGAGAACAGCACCGCATCACCTTCAACCAATCGCCCGTCAGCCATCATGGCCTGCAACAAGAGATCAAACCCGCTGCGGACAGAGAAACACGCTATAGCGTCCCCCTTGGGCGACCAGAATGTCTCCAAGTCACGCTGCAGGACATCGACGTCACCACCACGCATGCCTGAGATGGTCGTATAGAAAATATCCGACCAATCGACTTTCAATTTGACCCGAGCCCACATGGGCTACACTCCACGCCGGTTGCAATTTTCATTCTACAATGTCTCAAGCCGTTCTAGTAGCGCCTGCCCTGCGGCCTAATATCCAGCCTTCGATTGCGTGCACCTTCGGGTCATCAGGGGTCCCGGGCGCCCGAATGCCCTGGACGACCTGCAGCATTCCAAGCGCGCCAACCATCGCGTCAAATGCATCATCGCCCATGGGGAAGCCGTGCTTGATGACGATTTGGGCCTCTGGTCGGAAGCGCGCCCCAAGTTTTGTCCCCGCGGTTAATAATAAAACAGCGTTTTCGGCGCGGTGCTGCTGGTTTGTCTTCGCCTTGCTAGATAAGCGCACAGTGAGCCCCAACCACTCATAGACCTCTGCTGGATAAGTCTCGCAAATTGTCATCAGATTTTGGCTTATCAGATGCTTCAGTGCGCCGTTGTACGGCCACACAGCTGGCGGGATCGCACCAAGCAGTCCTGGTTGTAGGACCTCCCGCCAGAATGAAAGCGCCGCCTTCCCCACTTGCGCCGCCCCAAGCGTCCAGAACATCGGTGTAGCTGCCCGTTTTCCCTCGGCATTAAAGTCTACCCGTCGGCAAAGGTCGTCCATGGAGTTTGCGCCAAGGCCTTGCACCAAATGCGCCTGCTTCGTGCCGCCAGGTCGCACTGGATAGAAAGGGCGCCGAGGCCCAATCTCCGCAATGGAGGACGCTGGGTTATAAAAATCCTCCCAGGGCGGACGTCCCAACGCCTTCAAGAATGGCAAAAACTCTTCGATACCTGCTTTCTCGGCCCAAAACCTGGGCGCGCCGATTGGCAGGTCCAGTCCCAGTAGCGTTTTTCCACCAGTTGCCTGGTTCGCAATTCGGGCCAGAAGCGTAGATAAATCGCCAACCAATTCAGGCGCGTGCACTTGCCAGCTGTCTCCTCGTCGCTCAATCCGAACGAGCCAACGGCGCTTTGGGCTTACGCTCCAATCGGCATGGACGATGTGATCCATCGCGAGGGGTGTCGCAGCTTCGATCTCAGGCATAGGTGTAGTTTCTTGAGCTGTTCTATCGCCGTCAACCTGCGTCCGGATCACGCGTTGCTTATCTTTAGTTCATCAGTCAAATTAATCGCTCATTTGGGCCCGTTCAGAGCATTCGCCGGGAGCCTTAGTTATGGCCAAGACAGTTGGCGCGGATAACGCCGCCTCACCGCAGCCGGGCGAGAACTTTCGTCAGAAGCGTCGGCGCTGGGTAAAGAAGTTAGGCAAGCGCTTAATCCGCGCGCTTGCAGCCTTCCTTGGCAAGCAGAGCACCGTTGGCGACAAGCCCGTATTCCGCACCGAAGATTTTGGCTGGGCGATGATGCTTCAGCAGAATTGGGAAACGATCCGCCGAGAATTAGATGGTGTGCTGGCCGATCATGAGAAACTGCCCAATTTCCATGACATTTCCCCAGATCAAGCGAAGATTTCCAAAGGTGATAATTGGAAAACATTTATTCTGTTTGGGTTCGGTTTTAAGGCTGATAAAAATTGCGCCCGCTGCCCTGAAACAACACGAATTCTAGAGAGCATTCCGAAGCTCCGCACGGCATTCTTTTCGATCCTCTCGCCTGGATATCATATCCCCCATCATTGCGGCGTCACCAAGGGTGTGATCCGCGGCCATCTGGCACTCATCGTACCGAAAGATCAGCCCAAATGTTATATCCGTGTGGATACGCAAAACTGCCATTGGGAAGAGGGCAAGACCCTGGTTTTTGACGACACCTATGATCACGAAGTCTTCAATGACACGCCAGATCGCAGGGTTGTTTTGCTGCTTGATGTTGATAGGCCGATGCGGTTCTGGGGCCGCATCATCAACAAAATTTTCATGACCGGCATTCGCTGGACGGCTTATGTCCAGGATGCCAAGAGGAATATGTTGAGCCATGAAGATAAACTTGAAGCCGCTGTTGCGCGGGCTGATGGCCTATATATTGACGGTGATAAACCACTGCCCGCTGATGCGGCCAGGAAATAGATGTTTCGAATTCCACCGCTGGCGCTCCGTTCGGAATCGCAGGCTGTCATCATTCTGCTGATAGCGCTGACAGCCGTTACACCGCTTTCCATCGATATGCCGCTACCGGCGTTGCCTATGCTGGCGGAGGCTCTTAACGCGCCTGCGGACCAAGCACAGCTGCTGGTCGGGGTGTTCCTTGCTGGTTTCGCCTGTGCACAGCTTGTTGCAGGCCCCCTCTCCGATAGGTTTGGCCGCCGGCCCATTCTTCTGATTGGCCTTATCGCTTACCTCATCCTGAGTGCAGCAGCATCAGTTGCAGCCAACCTCGAAACTCTACTGGTTATCAGGCTATTCCAGGGCATCGCGGCATGTGCAGCGCCGGTAGCTGCACGGGCGGTGGTGGCGGATGTGCACGAAGGTCCCGCCGCACAGCGCGCAATGTCCATCGTGACAGCGGGCATGGGGTTTGCACCGGTGCTCGCTCCATCAATCGGCGCATTGGTGCTTGAATTTACAAACTGGCGAGGAATATTTTGGACCCTTACGGCAACAGCCGCCGCATTACTGGTTGTCGTATGGCTGTTCCTTAAAGAAACCCGTCCGACAGATAAGGTTTCGAGCCTTAAATTTGGCACGTTGCTCCGAGGATATTTTGAAATTGGGACAGCGCGGAGATTTTTGGATTACGCGCTTCCTTCAATGTTCGCGGGCGGCGCGCTTTTTACATTCTTAGCCGCTGGCACATTCGTGCTGCAGGAGGAACTAGGCGTCACGGCCCGAAATTTTGGGTTAATGTTTGCCGGCGTCATGCTTGGATTTGTTGCCGGTGCGACGCTGGCTGGTGTTTATTCGCCAAAACTGGGCATTGATAAATCCATCCTGTTAGGTCTCGTATTCGCCACTATTGGTGGTGCTGTGATGTTGGTGTTGTGGCTTGTTGGGATATCCCATTGGGCAGCGATTGTTCTGCCGATGGCGTGCGTCATGTTCGGAATGGGTATCCTCAGGCCAAATAGTATTGCCGGTTCAATGGCGAGTTTCCGCCATGTCGCAGGCTCGGCATCGGCACTTATCGGATTTTTTCAGATGGCAGCAGGAGCTACAGCCGGATTGCTTTTATTGCTGCTACCCTACCATCCAGGAGATGTCATGCCGATATTGGTCGTGGGTTATCCAGGACTTAGTTTGCTGATTTTCGGGCTTATGCGGGCAAAGCCAGCGGAGACGCGTTGACAGGTTTGCCCGGTGTCGGTTATTCACGCTGCTTCGATGCATTCGGGTTCACCTAGAAATGCGTTGCCCAGGTGGCGGAATTGGTAGACGCGCAGGCTTCAGGTGCCTGTGACCTTATGGTCGTGGAAGTTCGAGTCTTCTCCTGGGCACCAAAGCCTTTTTCTTTTCGAAAGGCACTGAGTTCTGTTTCAGCCTGGTTGGCTGCACCAGCTACCCTGAAATCAGTAATTAAACATATCCCGTGCTACGGGTATCTATGCTGTGAAATTAAAGGGCTTGTGCGTATGACAAATTATCTCCATCAAGGTGACCTTCCAGAAGGCCTGGATGTTGGGGACGCGGTCGCGATCGATTGCGAAACCGCCGGTCTCCATCCCGCCCGAGACAGGCTCTGCGTTATCCAATTATCCGCCGGTAACGGAGATGCGCATCTCGTCCAGTTCTCACGCCCGGTTGATGGTGCAGCTGCTGATTATTCCGCACCTCGCTTAAAGGGCCTGCTCGCGGACACCGGCGTCGAAAAAATCTTCCACTTTGGCCGATTCGATATCGCTGTCATCCAGCGCGATCTCGGTATTTTGGTGTCGCCAGTATTCTGCACCAAAATCGCGTCCAAGCTTGTGCGGACATACACGGACCGGCATGGGCTGCGCGATCTCTGCAATGAACTGCTTGGGGTTTCGATCTCGAAAGAGCAGCAGTCATCGGATTGGGGCGCGCCGGAATTGTCCGATGCTCAAGTTGGTTATGCGGCAAACGATGTGCTGTATCTACACAAGCTGCGGGATGTGATGACGGAACGGCTTAACCGTGAAGGACGGATGGATTTGGCCCGTGCGACGTTTGATTTTCTGCCCACGCGGGCAAACCTTGATCTCCTGGGCTATGAGGCGGTCGATATTTTCGCACATAGTTGATACATATATCGGCAGAAGCGTACGCGGATTGGCCGCGCGCTGTTGAATGGATGGTTGCCAACTTAAATGGACGTCGCATTCAAACGGGCGCTTAGGAGCGAGAGCGCGCGCTGGGACAATGCAGAATGGGCGCGGAAACCTGCAAGCCCGAGTGTTGCAGCATCATTGCGCTGGGCACTGCTCATTGCAGCTTGTGTGGTTCCGCTATGGATGGCCACTTCTGAGCCATCTCGAATCACGACGTCAGTTCCAGCAGTAGATAGCGCAATGCCAAACACTCTAGCGATGAATAGCCCTTCACTGACAGGCACTTTCTTTGATGGTCGAAGCTATCAGATCGTAGCGACGGCGGCAGCCATGCATTCACCTGATGCTCCCATCATCGCCCTTCAGAACGTCCACGCGGCCATGCAAACTGAGGATGGAGGGAGGCTTGATGTTACGGCTAAACAGGGCCAATTCAATCGGAATGAAAACCGCATCACGCTTGCCGGTGATGTGGTGGTAAATCGGTCGGACGGATATGAAGTGCGCAGTCAAACAGCTGATATTTGGGATGCAAATGGAGAGATTGCAGCCAAGACTCGAACGGAAACGGATATTTCGGGCCCTGAAGGGACTGCGGCATCAGCGGCGCTCGACGCCAAACCTGGCCTTAGATCGATCCGATTAATTGGGCCAGTTAAGGTGCGTTTATCAGGTGCTGAGCAATGAGGGTTTTACGCCTGCTCGCATTCAAATTCGCCCTGGTTTTGGCCTGCTATTCCAGCGTCCCTGTCCTAGCGCAAGGTTTATTAACACTTGGTGATGGGCCCTTAGCATTGGACGCTGCTGGTGGCGTTGAATGGCACCGTGAGGAACGCATTTTTGTTGCCGAGGGCAATGCAGTCGCGCGCCAGGGTGGCGTCACAGTTAAAGCAGACAGGTTGGTTGCAGCGTATCGCGAATCGGCTGCAGGCAAGCTGGAGATATTCCGGATCGATGCTGAAGGCAACGCACGGGTTGAAATTGGCAAAGATCGCGCTTCGGGAGCCCGCGCGATCTTTGATCTAGATAAGAGCACGGTCGTGTTTTCTGGTGGAGGATTAAAGTATGCCAACGCAGAATCGACTGTCACTGCCAATCGCACTTTGGAGTATTATGTGAAAGAGCGTCGTGCTGTAGCGCGCGGTGATGCCCGGGTGCAGGACAACAATGGGCGGATCGCATCAAATGTTATTGAGGCCCGGTTTAGTCAATCCGGTGCCCAGGCGTTACGCACAGCCATTGCGACAGGTAATGTTACGATTGTCACGCCGGATGAAACCGTGCGGGCTAATCGGGCGGAATACGATTTTACGCGTCGGAGGGCGACTGCAACTGGTAATGTCCGCCTTGCGCGGGGGCAAAATATACTGACGGGCGGTAAGGCGGTTATCGATTTTAGGACTGGCATAAGCCGCATGTCCGGCAGTGCCAAAGTGAGCGAAGGCGGTGATAACGATGGCCGCGTACGCGGGCTCATTTTTCCGCAAGCAACCAAACCATAATGGCTGCCCCAATGCCCCATACTTCCGAAGAACCGGATCATGATCCCCTGATGACGGGGCTGCTTGCCTTGAATGTAGGCAAGCGCTGGCGCCGTCGGCAAGTCCTTCGGGACGTTAGCATTGGTGTTCACCGTGGTGAAGCCGTTGGGCTACTGGGGCCAAACGGGGCGGGTAAAACGACCTGCTTCTATATCCTCTCAGGCTTGGCCTCAGCGGATTATGGCCAAGTGATCCTGGATGGCGTGGATGTAACGAGGATGCCGCTTTATCGGCGCGCCAGGCTCGGTGTGGGGTATTTACCGCAGGAACCGTCGGTTTTTCGTGGCATGACAGTAGAAGGCAATATCCGCGCTGCTATTGAGTTGGTAGAACGTGACGGTCGTAAGCGGCGCGAAGAAACGGAGCGATTGCTCGAGGGATTCGGTCTGGAGAACCTGCGAACATCACCAGCAGCCGCTTTATCTGGCGGTGAGCGACGCCGCGTCGAAATCGCTCGTGCCTTTGCTGCGAAGCCCAATTTTTTATTGCTAGATGAACCGCTTGCTGGGATTGATCCGGTTGCGGTCGCTGAATTGCGTACCCTGGTTCGCAGGCTAACGGAGTGGGGCGTTGGCGTCTTGATTACGGATCATAATGTCCGCGACACGCTTGATCTTGTTGATCGGGCATACATCTTGCATGATGGGGCTGTAATGATGCACGGAACTCCATCAGAAGTGATTGAAAATGAGGATGTTAGGCGTGTTTACCTGGGTGAAACGTTCCGCCTTTAAGTATTACGCCTGAACCCCGATTTCGGATAATCGGCAACCAACCCCATGGCAATAGGCCCAAGGCTCGAATTTAGGCAGGCGCAAAGCCTAGTCATAACGCCGCAATTGCAGCAGGCCATAAAGCTGTTGCAATTGACGTCCATGGACCTAGCTGCCTATGTCGAGCAGGAACTCGAACGCAATCCCCTACTTGACCGGGAGCGCCCCGATAATTTGGGTAGAACCGGCGCGAGCGCTGCTGACGACACCACAAATCGCGATGCTCCCGGCTCCGAGATGGATTATGCCGATGCCGGAAGCGATGTTTCTGCGCCAGATAGCGCCGACGTACTCGTCAATGATCTTGCCGTGGCTGAACGGGCTGCTGATACGGACGCCGACTATGAAAACGTGTGGGATGGCGACCGGTCTGTGGAGATTAGTGGGCTAGGTGGCACATCAGCCTGGGGCAAAGGCGGTGGCGGGTTTGATGAAGATGGGGCGAGCTGGGAAGAATCTATAGCTGATCAACCAACGCTGCGTGTCCACCTTGAAACCCAACTAAACCTTGAATGCAAAGACCCTGCTGACCAGATGATTGGCCTCCGCCTGATCGACCTGATTGATCAAGATGGTTATATGCGCGCCGATATGGTGGAGCTCTCTGAGGAGCTTGGTGCCGATCTCGCTCATATCGAGGTGCTTCTTAAACAGATTCAGAGACTTGAGCCAGTTGGCATTGGCGCGCGTAACTTGGCTGAGTGCTTTGCACTCCAATTGAAGGACCGGGACCGCTTTGACCCCGCAATGCAGGGGCTGGTTGAGAACCTCCAATTATTGGCTGACAAAGACTTTAAGGCGCTGCGCACGATCTGCGGCGTCGATGGCGACGACTTGATTGATATGATCAACGAGCTGAAATTGCTGGACCCAAAGCCAGGTTCGTCCTTTGAGGCACCGCCGGTGGAAGTGGTAGCACCCGATGTACTCATGCGACGGGGACCAGATGGGGATTGGATCGTTGAACTGAATCCGGAGACCATGCCAAGGGTTTTGGTAGACAACGGCTTCTGCAAATTCCTGCGCGCTAAGGTTCGCGAAAAGACTGACCGTGAGTTTTTGACAGAGAATTTGGCGTCAGCGAACTGGTTAGTCAAAGCTTTACAGCAACGCGCAAATACAATCCTCAAGGCCTCTGCAGAGATCGTCCGTCGCCAGGATGCATTCTTTCAACATGGTGTTATTGCGCTTCGGCCAATGACCATGAAAGACGTCGCTGAGGTGATTGAGATGCACGAGAGCACAATCAGCCGGGTCGTCAACGGAAAATATATTGCAACCCCACGCGGCGTTGTGGAGCTAAAATCCTTCTTCACGGCCGCGATTGCTGGCTTTGGAGGCGGTGAAACCAGCTCGGCGGAGGCCGTCCGGCTCAAGATTAAGCGTTTGATTGATGAAGAGGCGTCAAACGCGGTCTTGTCTGATGATCAGATCGTCGCATTGCTGAAAATCGATGGGATTGAGATCGCCCGGCGGACTGTCGCTAAGTACCGAGAGGCGCTTTATATCCCCTCCTCCGTCCAGCGCCGCCGCCAGAAGCTAGCGCTCGCTTTTTAGCCTGCGGTGTTGCGCAGTTCCAATCATGATGCGCAAACTTGACTCACTGCGTAGATAGGCGAATAAGACTGGCTTGTTTTGGGTTCGGCATAATTAATTTGGTGACTACACTAGCCGAAAAGCCGGTTCGAAATCGCGGCTAAGGGATCTACCATTCCATGGACGATATATTTGAGAACATCACAGTACTGCCTCATCTGGAGGTTACGAGCAAACGACGCGCACTCAAGGCTCTTGCCGATGCTGTTGCCAAATCCGAAGGCATTGATGGCCATGAGGTCATGAGCCACCTCCTTGAACGGGAGCGGCTTGGCGCTACAGGAGTAGGCCATGGGGTCGCGATGCCTCACGGTCGTATGGAAGGGCTTGAGCGTTTGGCGATTGGATTTGCACATCTGATATCGCCCGTGGAATATGAAAGCCCCGATGGCGAGCCCGTGGATCTGATGCTGCTCTTGCTAGCACCGGAAGAAGCTGGGGCTGTATGCTTGAAGGCGCTTTCGCGCGCATCCCGCGTCCTGCGCGATCCGGCTACCCGAGCCAAATTGCGCGTGACGACCGATGAAAAAGAGATCATCGCAATTTTCCAAAAGAGCCAGGCCACCCTCGCCGCCTGACTGCTGGTATCAATTATTTTCGATATGGATTTTTGAGCTGCTCAATCACGCCAGTAAGAGTCGTACGGGCTTGATCTTCTGCAACCCCCATTAAGATGGCGTCCTCTAGTGCATCCTGAGCAAGCTCGGCGATCTCGGCCAGGTTTTCCTCAAGTACCTTGAGCTTTTCTGTGCAAGACACAGTCTTTCCGTCGGGGCCAAGCCACGTCCTGGGCAGCACTGTTCGCCAAGTATCGTCTGCCATCAGATTTGCTCCACTCGCACTTAGGACAGCCATGCCTTTAATATAGGGCGATTCTACAGTTATAGAGAGGTCAGTGTCATGCGCATCGCAACAACCGTCCCACAAAATGATCTTCGCCTCGTAAAGGAGGCTGCCAAGAGCGTAGAGCGTGACGGCTATACGATGATCACGACTATGGAGAACAAGCATGATCCATTCTTGCCGCTGGCTATCGCTGCTGTCGAAACGGAAAAGGTAGACCTGGCGACTTCTATCGCGATCTCGTTCTCTCGATCTCCGATGGTAGCGGCCAATCTATCCTGGGATTTGAATGAAGCCAGTCGCGGCAGGTTCGTGTTGGGATTAGGTACGCAGATCAAGGCACATAACGAGCGCCGCTTTTCTGTGCCCTGGACACCACCAGCCCCGCGTATGCGTGAATATACGCAATCCCTAAAGGCAATCTGGAAAAGCTGGAGGACCGGTGAGAAATTGAATTATGAGGGGGATCACTATCGCTTCACGTTGATGCCGCCATATTTTGTTCCAGAAAGCCAAGGGTTTCGCCTACCACCTGTTACCCTCGCCGCTGTCGGCCCTGCCATGCTTCGGGTCGCAGGTGAGGTGGCGGATGGTGTACGCTTGCATCCGTTCTGCACAGCCAAGTACCTGGAGGAAACGGTGATGCCGCAGCTTAAGACAGGTATGGACCGCAGCGGCCAGACTCGTGAAGCATTTGAAATCACCGGTGGCGGGTTTGTAGCGACTGGGCCGGATGATGAGGCCGTTTATAAGCTTAGAGAATGGGTGCGCTACCGTGTGGGCTTCTATGGCTCCACACCTGCTTACTATCCAGTCTTGGAAGCACATGATCTCAAAGACTTAGGATTGAAACTGAATCGTATGACGAAGTCGGGCGAATGGGGCCAGCTTGCGGACGTCATATCAGATGACGTGCTTGATCTGTTTGTCGCTGTCGGGCGTCATGATGAAATCGCAGACGTTATTAAAAAACGCTTCAGTACATCCGCCGATACTATCTATGCCAGTGCAAATTCTGCTCAAGCAGCTGATCTACCGCCTGGGCTTATTCAGGATATTAACCGGATTCAAACGCCTTTCAAAGGTTACGATACAGATTGAGTTCCGGCACGGAAGTCTAGCCACAGATCTTTTGGGCGACTGAGCATTGCGCGCTGAAAAGGCTAAGCGCCAATAGAATCATCAACCCGGCTGTGGAAAGCGTCAGGCACTGCACTTCCGGCTCGCCTTTAATCGGTACTAGTGCAGGGATCATAACAGCCGAGGTGGCGATCGCGTCGCAGCGCGCAAGCTTGGCATATCCAGTCAAGTGTCCGAGTGCCGCGGCATTCTCAATGCCACCGCCTTCGTAGGCTCAGGTTCAGTTTGGCAACGTACTACAGCAAATGCAGGTGCTTCGGCAAAGGACGCACCAAACGGTGCGTCCTCTAGAGTAGAGCCAGTGATGAGCTTGCCATCCCCAGTTAATAAAGCAGCAGATTCGCCTGCATCGCGCATCAGCGGTACAAACGTCTTATGGTTCATCAAAACTGTGAAAACCGCGTATGGTTCACCTTTGCTGTTAGGCACAAGACAGGTGCTCGGCGTCTATCAGACCTTTGATCCGCGGGGCTGGAAGTGTGCGCCTACGCTGGCCGCAATTTCTGTAGCATCCAAATGTGCTACCAGAGAGCTTTTGGAGTTCGGGTACATCATTCACCCACTGCTCGCCGGTCGCATCGCCCGTCGGGTCTTGCCATTAAGATTACAGGCGTCCAACTGCTCCAATCCATCAATCTTCTTAAACGCACGAATGGCGGGTCGTGTGCTATTGCGCCTACTAGGCCGTGCGCCACCGTTCTCTCTCAAAGCCTCAAGAATCAACCGAACACATGCGACTTTCAGGGTGCCAGCCTAAGCTGAGTCCGCCACTATCAAGATAAACTTGGATGCGCAGGCTCGAATCTCGGGCTCGTCTTTAACGGCAATCGGGCCACGCATGGCTAATGTTCCATTTTCATCCTCGAGCGTTAACTATTGGACAGCCTTGCTGGTTAATGGGGGTTTAAGAAAATTTAGCTAAATCCTTCATTGAATCTACATCCGATAATAAATCGACAATACGAACGCGTTTAGCCGTAGCAAAAGTTGCCATTGATTGCACTAACGTAGTGGGTTCAGACCAGCCTACGGTTTGAAACTGACGGTTCGATAATCCGCCACGTGCGCCAATTAACCAGAATCCGCCATCAGTCGCTGGCCCGAACACGACATCGCCGCACCGTGTGGCCTTCAACGCACGTTCCAGTGCAGGATCCGATAGACCTTGAATGTCGGCGCCAATAAGAACTGCCGGGCCAGGCGGTGCCTCGTTTAATGCACGGATCATTCGCTGGCCGAGATCGCCCCTGCCCTGTGATCGTATTTCGAGCCTGCTGTTACGCGCATTGATGAAAGGTTGTCCTGGCGAAGACACATCGGCGATAGGGTCGAGCGCAGCGATCATTGTCCTGCCAGGGTGATGGGCCGCAATACGCAAACTTTGACAAAGTGCGGACCGGTAGAACCGCCATGCACCGACATCTCCTGTATCACGCGCCAGCCGCCGCTTGCCGCGACCAAGCCTCAATGTTCTTGCAAACAAGATCACAGTTTGCGACAAACGTGCGCGCACACGTCTCGGGCCCGGCCGGTTTCGTCTATTCATAAAGTTTGGCAATCTTTTCCGGTCTGATACCAAGAAAATATAGAGTGAGGTAGAAGAGGTTGCGAAGCGGCCTGCGCATCCATCCGTCCCGGCGATACTTTGTGGCTGATGTTATGACAGCCGCATCAAGCGCGCAAAGGTTTCTGCGCCCAATGCGTCGGACTATATCTACGTCCTCCATCAGCGGGATTGACTTGTATCCACCAATTTCCTCATAGAAAGCGCGACTAATCAACAATGCTTGATCCCCATAAGGAAGCCCAAATACTCTAGACCGCCAATTCGCCATACCGGATATAACCCGTGCGCTGCGACTCTGCTCGTCAAACTGAAGCGCGAAATATCCAGCCTTTCGCAAGTTTTCGCTAGACTCAGTAAATTTCTGAATCACATCCCCAGCTGACGCTGGTAATTTTGTGTCGCTATGGAGGAAGAGGAACCACTCATTGCTGGCCACAGCCGCACCAGCCGCTAATTGTTGTCCCCGGCCTCGCGCGGCTTCTATGACCGTAGCGCCTAACACTGTTGCGGCCTCCTGTGAGCCATCCGTTGATCCGCCATCAACAAGAATTACAGCGTTAGAAAGACTTAAAGCACGGGGCAATAACTGGTCTATAAAGGCTCCACTATTCAGGCAAGGAATGATGATGGAAATCTTACTAAGCTTCACCATATGCAATCCAATCAATCCTCTCGAACACAATCCATAATGCCCGCTTCTGCAGCAAAACTTGCCACGGCACTGGCCTCCGATCTCTCTGCCGCTGGATTTCATGAAGCACAGCTGCAGCTCATGTCAGGAACTGGTGTTAGCCATAACCACTATCGCATTATTGGTACGGATTGGATTCTAAGGGCCCCGCACCTTAGCCAATCAGGAATGGATGCCGCTGGTCATCTCTCCATTCAGGCAGCAGCGTTTGAACGCGCGGCTCCTTCTGGCGCTACGCCATACTTGAAAGCTGTTCTCCCAATTTCCGATGCCCTTCCCCGGGGCGGTTTGATCGTGAAGCACATAGGCGGGCGGTTGCCAAAGTCGTCTGCTGATTTGCCTAACATGGCCCGCGCGCTGGCGGCTATTCATAGCTTACCTATGCCGACGCCTTCGGAGCGCGCGCCTATTATACATCACATCAACCCTTTTGTTCCCCTAGCTGCTAATGTAGCTGCGACATTGGGTGTTTATTTGGAATCCGCTGGTCTGACCACTAAAGCTCAGGCAATGATTGAGGCACGCTTGCAGTGGTTGACGGAAACTGCACGACACCATGTATGCACGCCAATTGCTTGCTTGACGGTGAGCGATGCGCATCCCGGCAATTTCCGCGTTCTGGATGATGGTCGGGCGATGTTTGTAGATCTTGAAAAACCGGCTTATTCCTGTCCAACCACTGATCTTGCGCATGCTGTGATCGGTATATCGTCTGCTTGGGACCCAGCGGCAAGTCTTGTGCTGTCTGCGGCGGACCGTCAGGCGTTTGTCAATGCATGGCTGGATGCTGTGCCGGCATCCGTTGCAACAGCCGCAGAACCTAGGATTTTGATGGCGCGCCGAGCGGTTTGGCTACGAACGATCAGCTTTTTCATGAAATGGCGCAAAGAGTCCACAGTTCAGGGTCCTTGGTCTGCGGAACGCTTGGGCGGAAAAGCAGCGACGCACTTCAGAACTCATGTAGACGCTAGCCTTTCAGAGGCGGGAATTAACGCGGCTGATGCAGATTGGACATAATTATTCTATCTTTGTTCTTTATTCATGTTATGTTTTATAATTGACGATCAACTAACAAACCTGCCAGCTGCGCCAT
>Ga0315331_10001659_pt1 | contig 16771 bp, 13 predicted proteins | sample M160m34915metaG_FD_203456 | JGI IMG/M metagenome (GOLD analysis project Ga0315331, IMG submission 203456) | Ammonia-oxidizing marine archaeal communities from Monterey Bay, California, United States - M1 60m 34915 | ecosystem: Environmental > Aquatic > Marine > Intertidal zone | place: USA...
GTCGGTCACGATTCAGCGAACGGGCGTCAGCGGAGCGTCGGTCACAGCCTTTGCGATTCGAATGCTTGGCCTGCCAGGACTGGTGACTCCGTTTATTACGACGGCCCCGGTATTCCTGGCGGTGAGCGAAATCCGTCGTTCCAACGGGCCTCTGGCCGGACTTCGTCTTGCGTTTGCCGACGCCGTGTTCTTTCCATTTCTGCTGTTGGATTGTCTGATCTTCGGAGCATACTGGTTTGCTCTTCAGGATGCGGGCGCACCGACCGACATACAAGCTGTGAATTTGCTGTCCGTTGTGACCACGCCTGCATTGCCAAACGCTCTGGCCGGATGGTGGCTCTGGAGAAGAGTGAGCAGTGAATAGAACGGCGTCCAATACAGATTCATTCACTTTAGATCCCGCTGCCGTTTCCAGCGTGATGCTTCGCAGGCAGCGGTCAATATCTATAACATGTCGCCGTGGCGATGGCGTTTTTGGCGGCACTCGCATCTGTATCGACATGGTTCCCGCACGGATTGGCTCGCAGGGCCATAAAACAAAAAATGAAAACACTGATTCGAAATGCTGAGGTGGTCCTGTCGGACCAGACTGCCAAAACCAATGTGCTGTTCGAGGATGGCGTCATCTGTGCAGTCGACGCCGCGGCCGGCGCGGACGCTGACGAAGTCATTGACGCCACCGGACTGCATCTGATTCCAGGTGTAATTGATGACCAGGTCCATTTTCGGGACCCGGGACTGACTCACAAGGAAGATCTGGCGACAGGCAGCCGGGCCTGCGCGAAAGGCGGAGTCACCACGTTTCTGGAAATGCCGAATACGAATCCGGCCACCATCACGCTGGACGCGTTGCACGCCAAGCTGGATCTGGCTGCGGGGAAGTGCCTCGTCAATTATGGCTTCTATATCGGAGCAACTCCGGACAATGTGGGTGTGCTGAAGTCCGCAGAGCGGACTCCCGGCATCAAGATTTTCATCGGGTCCAGCACGGGCAACCTGCTGGTGGATCAGCAGGCAGCGCTGGAACGAATTTTTGCGGAGACAACATTGCCCATTTGTGCTCACTGCGAAGACGAATCCACAGTTCGCGCTAACGCCGAGAGGCTGAACGGTGGTAAATCATATCGGGACCACAGCCGTATCCGTGATCACAAGGCAGCCCTGATTGCGACGCAGCGAGCGGTTGACCTGGCGGAACGTAATGACCATCGGTTTCACGTGTTGCATGTATCGACGGCTCAGGAAGTGAAATTCCTCCGCGGTACCAGCGAACTGATTTCCGCGGAAGCCTGTCCGCATCATCTGTTCTTCAACGTCCATGACTACGAGACTCTGGGTTCGCTGGTGCAGATGAATCCATCGATCAAGCATCCGGAGGACAACGAAGAACTGTGGCGCGGTCTAATTGACGGCACAATTGAAGTCGTAGCGACCGACCACGCACCTCACACACTCGAAGAAAAGGACCAACCGTATCCGAAGTCGCCGTCAGGACTGCCCGCCGTTGAAAACTCACTGGCCCTGATGCTGAACTCCGTCAACACTGGCCACTGCACTCTGCAGCAGGTTGTCTCCTGGATGTGTGCCGCACCGGCCCGCGTGTGGGATATCGTCAACAAAGGCAGCATTCAGGCGGGGTTTGATGCAGATCTGGTACTGGTGGATATGAATCGCGAAGCAGAAATCCGCAACGAGCAGCAGGTGACAAAGAGCGGCTGGAGTCCCTGGCACGGGACAAAGCTGAAAGGCTGGCCCGTACGGACCTTTGTTCATGGACAGACAGTGTACAACGACGGCGTATTTGATGACACGATTCGCGGAACCGAGGCGATGTTCGATCACGGCGGATAACAGCGAAAATGTCATAAGAAAGCACCCGGTCAATGTGGCCGGACCGGCTGCCCACCTGTTGTTAAGCATGTTGCGCGTTATAAGTCTCGAAGGCGACTGCAGCACTTTGCCGCGGGTGTCAACCCGTGGAGCAATAACGACATGAACGGGAAAGCCGTGAAACGGGTACCGCATTCCGAGCAACGACCGCGCCCCCCGTTTCACGGCTTCAGGCATTATTGCTCTTGCCACATCCGTGGTCTTCACCGACGGCTATCCGCTTTTTCGACTCCGCCGCGCTGTTGTGTATGATGAACAGTTGTACCGTGTCCTGAAGCACCTTCGACAGGATTGAGGCCTCGCTGACAGCATGTGCTACGCCTGATCACACCGGCAGTCAGTTCCAGTCGACTCAATGCTTGCCAAAGCATTAAGTCGACACGGTCACTTTGGCCGAATGCTGCCGATCGGCTGCAGCGGGCACTGAGCCGCGACGAATGTTTCCTCGCGATCGTCGGCTTCGAACAGCACAGTCACAGTGGCTCGACTGGATCCTTCTGACGTTTCGATTACTACGCCGCGGCCGTAGCGAGGGTGCCGTACACTGGTACCGGCTGTCAGATGATGAGAAGACGATACCTTTGACGAGGATATTGCAGGCGATGTGACGGACCGCATCAACTCCGTCGTCACCGATTCGACATCGTCTGACACGACAGATGATGCCGCTGATTTGTCGGGCTGCCAGTTCTGAAAGTCAGTCGCCTCAGACTCAACTCCCTGCCGGTCGGCCAGTTTTTTCTCAAGATCCGCAGCAGACATGATCAGTGGTCTGCCTGGTAGCGTCTGAGACGCCTGATAACGGTCTCGCGCCTGCTGGACATAGCAGTCCAGTGCATTCGTATTCTGAACCGGTGGTGCCGGGACATCGTCGTCACATACAACATCCACAACCATTTCTGACAGAAACGGGCTGGCGATGGTGTATCGTCGAGTCCCGCGGAAGAAACGCTGGCGAGTCTGCGTCAGATACAGTTCCTTCATCGCACGCGTGACACCCACAAACAGCAGCCGACGTTCCTCCTGAAAACTGGCAGGATCACCATTTCGAACCGCTCGTTCGTGTGGAATCAGCCCCGACTCGACGCCGGTGATATACACCACGGGAAATTCCAGGCCTTTGGCGGCATGCATCGTCATCAATGTGACAACGCCTTTGGAATCGTCAACGCTGTCCGCTTCGCTTGTCAGTGAGGCCATTTCCAGAAATCCCTGCAGTGACGGCAAGTTCTGCGGGTCATCGTGAGCGTCCTCGTAAATGCGCGCGGCTCGAACCAGCTCATAGACATTGGCCTTGCGGTCCTGGTCGACTTCATCGTGTTCGTCGGCCCATAGCGCCAGGTAATCAATTTCCGCCATCAGTTTTTCGATCAGGGCGGGCACACCAACCTGCGGGGCTCGCTTGTGCAATTTGTGAATCAGGTCGACAAATGCCTTCAGCGGCTTGTGACTGCGGGCCGTCAGCTTCGGAATTTCGTCACTGCGTTCGGCCGCCTGCATCATGGATATTCCGTGCTGCAGAGCAAACGTCGTCAGGCGTTCGACTGTGGTTTTTCCGATGCCACGTGCCGGACGGTTGACGATCCGTTCGAACGCCGCATCATCAGAAGAATTTTCGATAAGGCGCAGATAGCCCAGCAGATCCCGTACTTCCGCGCGTTCGTAAAAAGAGAATCCGGCCGCCACCTGAAATGGAATGCCGTGCCGCGACAATGCCGTTTCCACGGACGCGGACAGAGCATTCACGCGATAGAAGACCGCAAAGTCGGAGTACTTCCGTTCGCTCGAATTCACAGCCGCTGAAATTTCAAGGGCAATGCCGTTGGCTTCGGCTTCTGAATCGGCGAAGACGTGCAGCTTGACAGACTCACCCGATTCGTTGTCTGTCGTCAGCGGATTCCGATGCCGACGTGGATTCACAGAGATCAGCTGATCAGCGCAGTGAACGATGGACGCCGTACTGCGGAAATTCTGATCGAGCGCAACGATCTTCGTCCCGTCGAAGTCCTGTTCGAACTGCAGGATATTTTCCGGTCGAGCTCCGCGCCAGCCGTAGATGGACTGGTCAGGGTCGCCCGTAGCACAGATATTCGGAAACCGCTGCGACAGGGCTCGCACGATGCGATATTGAGCCAGATTGGTATCCTGATATTCATCCACCAGCACAAAGCGAAACTGCGTATCGAGAACCTCACGTAACTTGTCACTGTCTGCCAGCAGATCCACGACGTGCAGCAGCAGAGCATCAAAGTCGACGGCGTTCTGCTGCAGCAGACGCTGTTCGTATTCCGGAAAAACTTCATAAACGACAGCATCCAGCGGATCACCAACCCGTTCTTCATATCGACGGCGAAATGCATCTGCACTAACAAGTTCGTTCCTCGCTTTGCTGATGCGATTCAGAACTCGACGGGGTTCATGCATCACGGTGTCAAAACCGATCTGCTTCATGATCTTCCGGACAAGCTGCGACTGATCCGATGAATCCAGGATCGTGAAGTTATCCTTCAGTCCCACGTGATCGGGGTAGACCCGCAACAGGCGCGAACAGAACCGATGGAACGTACTGACCTGGACCCGTGTACCGCCCAGCAGACGTTCCACCCGTTCGCTCATTTCGCGAGCGGCTTTGTTTGTGAACGTCAGCGCCAGAATCTCGTCTGCCCGCACGCCTCGTTGCAGCAGTCGAGCAATTCGGTACGTAATCACCCGCGTCTTACCGGATCCAGGTCCGGCAAGAACCATTAAAGGCCCTTCGAAATGGTCGACAGCGGCCTGCTGAGGCTCAGTGAGATTCGCGGACATCATTGATCATCCATGACAGACGGTTGCAAGGGTCAGAAGAATACCCGGATCCGACGTCACTTGGCAGTGAACTGTGGTCAAAGATACCAAAAGCGGTTTCAAAACCCGTCATGCAGAACATTCGAAAACCCGAAGCGCAGGCGAGGGACGGAAAACGAAGCATTTCGAAACTCTCGCCGTGCTTAAGCCTCAGCCTGCCGGGCCGAAACGACTTGTAAGACACACGGCGAGACGATTCCACAACGAAGGAACAGTGCACGTTGTGACCCCACAGAACCACGCCGCCGCTGCGACAGGTCGGGCACGGTGTAAAACCGGAGATGTGTCGTTCAGGTACTGACAACGGTCACGCCCGGAGGTGCCGTGGCAGGACACGTGAATGCACGTCGGCAGCGACACTCAGGTCCAGTCTGTCGGCGAGACCGCCAAACCGTAATTCACGAATCGAGGCTGCTTCGGATCTGTCGACAACGCGCACGGTCTCCCGAATGAAATTGCTTTCCGTGATGGTTGATAAGTTCCCTTATCAGAACGTTAAGGCAGGTGAACATCCCAAATGTCGACTGCGACTGATTCCCGTATTCCTGTCATTTTTGTTGCTGTTTCAGGTCATACGACTCCTACAATCAACACTGTCGGCATAACCGGAACCTGAGTCTTCAGAGAGGAGGCTGCTGTTCGGTGTTACTTTGTACGGGAGCGCAAGAGATGAACTTGATATCGAAATTCTGGCAGGACGAGGCGGGCGTACTTCTGTCCGCGGAAGCTGCCATTGTGGGCACCGTGGCTGTTGTCGGAATTTCAACCGGACTGACAGTCGTGGCGAAGTCTGTCAATGAGGAACTCAAGGACGTTGGATTTGCAATTCGCAGCCTGGATCAGAGCTACAATATCCCGGCGCGGAAGGGATGCGCCGGAGGCATGACAGCAGGCTCTGCATTTCAGCAGGCACCGGTGAAGAAGTCACTGGCTGAACTTCGCGAAGTTGCCAGAAAAGCGGAGCAGGCGGAAAAGGCCGCCAGAGAACGTGCCCAAAAAGCCGCAGAACAACGTGCACGAATGACACCACAGCCGGAACGCCTGCGTCGTCAAATTGAACAACAGAAGAAGGATCGGAGATCTGCTCCTGCACGAAAAAAAGCGCGTCAGATCTGACGCTTTGCAGATAGCGCGAACCGAGCATGGGGAACGGCTCTGAGTCGATAGTCGTGCAACATCGGTCAGCCACGTTGCACTGTCTGAGCACAGAACGCGAACGAGCCACCAGCAGGCGGCTCGTTTTTTTTCTACGTAGACGGTGCTGCAGCGGCGGAAATGAATTTCCACCCGCTCAGATACCAGTCCGGCCCATAGGGATCGCTCCAGCGCAGTTCGCATTTCAGGTGCACCGGTCTGCCGGTCGTCGAATGAATTTTCAGCACAGCGATCGTGCCGGCCGACAGCTCATGACTCGTGATCACTCCGATTCCCCGTTTGGACATATCCTTGGAAAAAGACAGCATACCCGGCTCACGTCCAATATGGATATGCACGGGCCGGGCGAACGCATGTCGGGGCTCGGTCCGGCGCTCAGTGAACCGCGCCCGTTGCGCTTCCATAAGAAGTCGATCGACGTCTGCCTGCATGTCTGTACTCTCTGTGACCGGCTCTGTTGGTATTTCGGATACGATGGACACCCTGACCGGACAGGAACGCCTCCGGCGGCAGGCAGTCGATCTGTGAGCGTGCGATCTTAAGAATAGACGACGTTTGCCGTACAATCAAACAGCTGCGGGCCACCTGCCGTGTACCTGAAACACCACGAATTCAGCAACACCAGCCTGGCCGAATCTATTTTCGTAGAATCAGGACTTAGTGCGATCATGGTAATTGCCGCAGTACACCGCCGTTCGGCGGTGTACTGCGGCCGGTCGCCCGGACGTTAATCAGCGCTCGCGACCGGTGCCGTCAGTCGGAGCGGACAGATGCGGGATCCATAATCGACGACGGATCTGAATGATTGATGGCACGGATACTGGCTGCATGCAGGGCTGGTGCGTAGAATCGGCGGGCGCAGTACGGTAGCCCAGGCGGGCTGCGTACTTCATCACAACGTTCATTTGCAGATATCGGACGTCCTTCATGGCACTCACTCGAATTCAGTTTCTGGTTGTCTCCGTTCTTTGCCTGGTCGTCCCGGGGTTCGAAAAACCGCTGCAGGCTGATGATTCTCCTCCGAACATCGTCATGATCATCAGCGACGATCAGACATGGACCGACTATGGATTCATGGGACATCCGGACATCCAAACGCCCCACCTTGACCGCCTTGCTGCCCGGAGCGCTGTGTTCCGCAGAGGTTACGTGCCGGTGGCGCTGTGCCGTCCTTCCCTGGCAACAATGATCACAGGTCTGTACCCGCATCAACACGGCATCACCGGCAACGACCCGTCCCCCAACCCGTCAATCACGCCCGAAGAATATGCGAAACTGCGAGCTCGTCTGATTGCAAAGCTCGACCGTTTCGACACCGTTCCTGAATTACTGTCACGCCGGGGCTATCTAAGTCACCAGAGCGGCAAGTGGTGGGAAGGCAGTTTCAAGCGAGGTGGATTCACTCACGGCATGACCCGGGGGTTCCCGGAGAAAGGAGGTCGGCACGGCGACGACGGCCTGAAAATCGGCCGTACGGGCATGGCTCCCGTACTGAATTTTGTAGACAGTGCAGTCGAACAGAAGAAGCCCTTCTTTCTGTGGTACGCACCGTTTCTGCCCCACACGCCTCACAACCCCCCTAAACGCCTGCTGAAGAAGTACAGCAAAGACGGTCGGCATGTCTCTCTGGCCAAATATTACGCCATGTGCGACTGGTTCGACGAAACCTGTGGCGAACTGATGGATCACCTGGATACGGCCGGTGTGACGGACAACACCATGATTGTGTATGTGACCGACAATGGCTGGATTCAACGCACTCCTGATGTTCAGGTGCCGGAAGGATGGCGACCGTCGTTCGCTCCCAAATCCAAGCAGTCTCCTAATGATGGAGGAACGCGAACTCCCATCATGGTGTGCTGGCCCGGAACGATTAAACCGTCAGAACGCGGCGAAGTGGTCAGCAGTATTGACCTGGTGCCGACATTGCTGAAAGCAGCAGGTGCCGAAGTTCCGGATCAACTTCCCGGCATTGATCTGCTGCCGGTGATCAACAATGAAAAACCACTGGGCCGCGACGCGTTATTTGGTGAAAGTTTCGCTCACGATATTGAAGACGTGGACAACCCTCAGGCATCACTGCTGTATCGCTGGGTGATTGAGGGGAAATGGAAACTGCTGCTTACGTATGACGGCCAGCTGAATCGTTACAAAGTCGTTCACTCCGGGGGTGACGGTCGTCCCCAACTGTTCGATCTGATCGCCGATCCGACCGAAACCAGAAACCTCGCCGGCAATCACCCGGACGTTGTGGCTCACCTGGCAGCAAAGCTGGCCGACTGGTGGAAAGTCACGGAACGCAAAGTGCTTACGACGTATGAATAATGAAACACATGTCTCTTGATTTCCAGGTGCCACTTTGGGGCACATTCGCCTCTCTGTGTGTTCTCTTCTGCGCGGACGGTATGAGCGCGGCTGATTTTCCGGCAGCCCCGGAAGGAACATTCACCGTTGCCGTCATTCCGGACACGCAGCACTATCGCGACGCCAAACAGGGTTCCGACACACCAGGGAAAACGATCGTCACGAACGAAGTCTTCCGAGGGTACGTCGACTGGATTGCCAGCAATGTACAGCGTCAGCGAATCGTGTTTGCAACTCATGTTGGTGATATCGTCGACGTCAACAACCATCAGCAGTGGTCGGTCGCGCAGCAGATGATGAACCGGCTGCACGGCAACGTGCCGTACGGAATATCGGTCGGGAACCATGACATGGTCCGGTCGGGTGATTCAACGCTGTTTCAGACGTATTTTCCGGCATCACGGTTTGCAGACTTCAATTGGTATGGCGGCTGTTTCCGCAGTCCGGCCGGGCAGTCGGCCACCTCCGGAAACAACGCAAACAGCTTTCAGTTGTTTTCCGCAGAATCCCTCGACTTCATCATTCTGCACCTGGAATGCAATGCCCCGGATGATGTGCTGGCGTGGGCGGACGCGGTGCTTGAACGCCATGCCAGTCGAAGGGCGATCATCACGACACACATGGGCCTTGGGCCACGTGACAAACCCAAAGATGCGGACGATTTTTTCACCGCGCCGAAAGGCCGCATGACATGGAAAAAATGTCACGGTGACCGAGGCAATTCGCCGCAGCAGATGTGGGACAAATGTTTCCGCAGGCACACCAACCTGTTTCTGATCTGCTGTGGAGACCAGAGCCGCACGCAGGCCATGCATCAGTCATCAAAAGGCGACAACGGCAACATTGTCCACGAAGTCCTGTCCGATTACGGCAGCCACGGCCAGCGCGTGATGAGATTTCTGCCCCAGCAGAATCGAATCGAAGTCCGCACATGGAATCCGCAGGTCAGCGAATTCTGCGGCGGAACAAAAATCGTAACGGATGTCAACCAGCACCAGTTTCAGCTGGACTATCAGATGATGCCGTAAATGGTGTGCAGGCGAACCGGAACTGCCGTCACCGGCTACGCTGCCGTCACCTGCTGACGCCGAGCTGTCACGGAATCCGCCAGGTGCTCAACCGTGTCCTTCAGCAGCGACGAACGTTTGTTGAGTTCGTTGCGCAGACGCAGACATCTGAGCGATCGTTCCACAGGCTGATCAGCACTAAACTTTGCCACCACTCGCCGGGTATCACATTCCAGATTCGTGGCCAATATGGTGACAAGCTGAAATGCACTGGTTCGTTCAGCTCCCGCGATGTTAACGTAGCCCCTCATACCGGCCTTCAGACATTCGACCAGCGACGAAGCGAATTCGTCCTGAGCAACCGGCGTCGCATAGGTGCAGGCATCCACGGAAACTGTTCGGCCGTTCTCAACAGCCCGCAACGCCTGCTGAACAACTCCCTCGCTGTCGACAATATTTGTGCGGACGATCAACGAATCTGTCAGGGCCTGTACCTCGGATTCGAATCCTCGCAACTGTTGAGCAGAAGATTCCTCAGAGTGCACCATGCTGTCGTCATCGTGAAAAACCCACGGTCCGGCAAATACGGCGTCGCTGGACACGAAGACCATACGACTACCGAATGCCTTGGCGGCCAGGACGCATGGGGTCAGCCATTTTTCTTCCGGGCGGAACGTTCCAAAGCTTCGATTCCACGACGACTGTGATGCCGCACCGCAAAAGATAATTGTCGCAGCATCGACAAGATATTCATTTAACGCCGTCTTGTTCACCCGTGCGACCGCACAGCCGGAAACGGTCGTTGGCGTACTGAACCATAGTCCCGTAACATTAAAGGTACCGGAGAGTTGTTCTGCGAGCGAACGGCCGGCAACGGTGTCAATACCAACGATAAGAATTCGGTTCACAATCAGCCTCCGGCAACAGGTGAACAATTAAAAGGCACATTCGTCCATGAATGTTCAACACGGCTTCTGAGCCGTCTCTGAATTCTACGGGACAGCCGGTCCTCAGACCAATACGAGTTCCCGTAACAGCAGGAAACCCGGGCCCCAAACAGTGACGCCGACCTCAGACGCAAGCGGCGTGGGCATTCCAGCGTGGTTGTGATCGGGAAATGATCACTATACCCGATGTGGTTTTCACGCTGAAATTCAGGAGGTCGCCATTTACGGGTCGACATCATGTCCGGCCGAAAAATCTCAACCTCCGGGACGCCCGCCTCAGTACAGCGTACCTGCCACCCGTGCCGATCAGACAGCAACCCGCGCGACAGCAGAAACTGGTCCGGTATCATCATCGACTGCGTCGACTGAGAAAAATAAGACGTTCCCTGGTCGGGCCGGTTCAGCAGCGACCACATCGAATTGTAAAGACAGAGCGACCAAGATGCATACGACCTGTACGACGGCAGACTGCCCTGCGAACATCGGATGGGTTCCTCAGTACGGTCCATAGAAAAATCGGCATTCAGCAACTCCATCACGCTGCGATCCCACGGCTCGCCATTCCGGTCACCCATCAGCAGCACGTTTCAATCCCATGCGATATTCAGCCCGTGTAACGATGGTTCGTTGTCTTTAATCTGCAGGTAGTCTCGCCGGGACAGCTTCAGAAGGCGGTCAACAATCTGACCACAATGGCTGGCGACGGTCATCCGAAATGGCTCCGTTTCCAGACGTCCGCTTCGGCGCGATGGCCAGTGGTTGACCGAAACCGCCAGTGCTGAGTTGTTCTGTTTAACCTTCAGCTGCACAGCGAAGATCTTGCGCGTCGGATATCGCAGATGCACCAGATGTCTTCGAGTCTTTGATTCATCCAGTTCAAAGAGTTTCCCGGAATAAATCAACGACGTATCGATGCCCCGGATGGTCAACGTATACCGGAGCATAATCGTCCCGCCCGATCACATTGGTCAGAATGTCAGTAACACGCTCGTTCTCAATCTCAAACAGCCCCAGCAGATTCGTCCCGCGCTCGTCAAACATCAGACGAAGAACTTCAGCCAGATTGGAAATCCTGTCCTGAAACGCCTGCTTGTCCCATCCGTTGACCGGCGTAAATTCCAGATCGGAGGCGATCGCTGAGCCTTCGATATCAAACAGATTCGGCAGATTCCAGAAGGCAACGTTAAATTGCTGCCACATGCTCAGACGAGAGTAAAACACCATGATTGATTTGAGCCATTGCGTCAGCCACCGAACCTGGTTTCCCTGGAAGTGCAAGGTAAAGTCATGGTCCGTCACACACCCACCTAATGATGAACCGGAACCACTGCGTATGGCCGTATTTCGACAGAAAACGAAAAACACCTCAAAGCCAATTGTCGCGCGAACGGGAGAGGTATGACCGGGGTCCGTGAGTTTCCCCCATGTCCCGGTGGGCGCCCCGGCTGCGCAGGACATTGCCTCACAAACAACGTTGCCAAAGTGTCGAATAACGAACTGGCTACCAGCCGGCACAGGGAAAACAGGGGACTGCTCAGATTACACGGACGACTGTTTGACAATACGTATCCGAGACCGGTACAAATGATACAGAACAGGCAGTTAAAGGATCCCCCCGGGAACCCGCAGATTGCCAGGGAACCCAATACATAGTTTTGTCGCGGTCGAGGCGTGTTATGAAACAGATTTACTTTTCAGCCATTGCCTTCTGGCTGCTGCTGGCTCCATCTGCATCTGCCTGGTGCCTGTTCCCTTATTACCCAACATACGGAGCGGGCTACGGAGGCTGGGGAGCCGGCTATGCCTACGCACCGCGTTCGTTCTTCGGCTACAACAATTATCGATACGCCGGCTACGGATATCGCGGCTATAGTTACGCGGGGTACGGCAGTTTCAATTCTGCCTGCAGAACGTGTGGAACCGCAGCATCGTGCGGCAGCTGTAATACAGGATGCAGTACTTGCGTTACGACGGCGGGATACGGCGGCTGCAGAGTCCCCGCCTGCTGCCCGAATAGCTCCAGTTCAACATCTGGAAAACCGGACACGGACATCAACGCTGACGATTCAGGCCGTACCTTTGCTCCGGCAGATAATGATGCGTCAGACTCAACGTACGATGCCGCTCCAACTGATGATACAGCCCCCAGCGGCGACTTCTCCGCTCCGCCATCGTCATCAGGCATCGACTGGACCAAACCACGAAATCCCGCTGGCAACGATACGTCAGCAGACGACACGTCTGCTCCGCCAGCACTGTTTGGCGACGACACTGCGGATGATTCAGGGCTGGTTCCGCCAAATACGTTTGATCCGCTGAACCGTGACACCAACAAGCCGCCAGTCAGCACTCCGATCGATGAAGATGCGACCGACGACTCAACTAAGGAGGATACATCGGCGACCGAACAGGGCAACACAGGGCTGGGGGGCAAGGCCGACGTCAGGGACTTTTTGAGCCCGGATCGTGTCATTGACAGATCTTCCGTAACCCACTCATTTCGCAGCAGTCATGCAGACGTGATGTCAATGCCCAGACTGGCAGGCGAAGCGCGCGACATGCGCAGCGGCCCAACGCTGGTATCTTCCAGTCGGCAGGAACAACAGCCGCCCCGCTGGATCTCAGTGCCGCTGCCAAACGGTCGAATTCGACTGTAAGTTTCTGGCCATTCAGTACGTGAGGATCAGCAAAGGCGACTGCTGTGCCAGTCGCCTTTCTTGCTGCGCTGCTGAATTTCGCCCCACAGGGTGAACTTCCGGATTGCCGGGTTCGATGGCTCCACACCGTTGTCTGCGCGGATCGGCTCAGGTATCTTTCCGCCGCACAACGACAGCGTGTCACGCTGACTGGTGGCCACGAAGACATCTTTCGAATGCAGTTTCAAAGCTCCGACCCGCCAGTATCGACTGCGACAATTTGTAAACTGCCCCAATTCACGTCTAAGTGCGGGTGACTAAATCAACTGATACGGCCGCCAGACGGTCATATTTCAGGGACGACAACATGTCAGAACGAATCACAATCATCGGATCCGGCCCCGCCGGATGGACAGCCGCCATCTACGCCGCCAGAGCCAATCTGGAGCCGGTGGTCTACGAAGGCGCCTTCAATGAGGACAATCGCCTGAAGGGCACGCTGCCGCTGGGTCAGCTGGCTTTAACAACAGAAGTCGAAAACTATCCGGGATTTCCATCGGGCGATCTGACGGCGTATCTGGATGATTCCATCGACGAAAAGAAACGCAAATACATGGCTCCACACGCCAAAGAGGGCGTATCCGGGCCGGAGCTGATGGAACTGATGCGGCAGCAGGCCATCAACTTCGGGGCACGCATCATCACAGACGACATTGCCGCTGTGGATCTGTCGGAACGCCCTTTCAAGCTGACAAGTCTGGGTGGCACCGAATTCGAGAGCCACGCAGTCATTATCGCAACGGGTGCGCGAGCCAACTATCTGGGCCTCGAATCGGAAGAAAAGTTCAAGAACATGGGCGTGTCTGCCTGTGCCGTCTGTGACGGAGCCATGCCGCGATATCGCGACAAGCCACTGGTCGTTGTGGGGGGAGGCGACAGCGCGATGGAAGAAGCCACGTTCCTGACGAAGTATGCATCCACTGTCTATATCGTGCATCGCCGAGACAAGTTCCGAGCCAGTAAGATCATGGCCGACCGAGCATTGGCCAATGAGAAGATTACGGTCAAGTGGAGCTCAAATATTGACGAAGTCCTGGGCGACGAAGAAAATGGCGTCACCGGAGTTCGCATCCGCAGCACCGTCGATCCCGATAAGACGGAAGAACTGAATGTCACCGGCTATTTTGCAGCCATCGGTCACACACCTAATACTGACTTTCTGAAAGGTCAGCTGCAGACAAACGACAAGGGATATCTGATCTGGCCTGTGTCTCATCGCACAAACACCAGCGTGGATGGCGTTTTTGCGGCCGGCGACGTCGCCGATGACCACTACAAGCAGGCGGTCACAGCCGCGGGAACTGGATGTGCCGCTGCTCTGGATGCAGAACGCTGGCTGACCGCACAGGGGCTGGAGTAAGAACAGCTGCGGGGGTGTCCGGAACTGAGCCCGCGAAACAAGCCCCGGAATTTACCTGAGAACAGCAGCAGCGCATTCGGGTCCCGAGGCTTCACTCGTACCTCGTTGCAACCCCGGCCACGCAAAACAGATCACTTCAGTCCATGAAGATTCGCTCATAGTCATTAAAAATGACATCGAGCAAGTCACGACCGGCGGTTGTGGCACTGTAGCGAAAGGCATCATCGCCTTTGTCCACGTTTTCCTGCACAAAGCCAACGTTGTCTTCTTCGCTGTACATCCATGACTCTTCCTGCAGGATGTGGAAGTAGCCGTGCATGGCTTCATCGTCAGCAGGAATGAAAACTTCACCGTCCAGAAACAACTGGTAAGCGTATTCTTCCAGCTTGGTCCACGGCATGTCGTCTGTGGATCCCCGATAATAGGGTTCCAGCACCGAATTTTCATCAGGCTTCACGTTGGGATTGCGAAGCATGTCGATGGCGTTCCACGGGCAGATCGTCAGCTGATAGAATTCGCTGCTGTCGTTGGGCGATCGATAACACATCTGACAGCCAATACAGCGAGACGTGTCGATCTGGTGATAGCTTTCCGACGGGACCGGACTGACAACCTCGTAAATGCAGTCCACAGGGCAGACCGTGGCACAGGAATTACACGACGTGCAACTGTCCTTGTTGATCACGTTCAGGTACCGAGTTTCCTTTTTCCGGTCAGCTTTGCGCGTCCGGAAATAGTCCGTCATGGAAATGGTCATCGAATAACCTGCTGAAAACGGCTCGGCATCTATAAGTCAGTGCAGTCTGCGAAGGGAATCTGTCAGTAAAAATCGGCAGATGACACCATCGACTATCTAAATGTACAACGAAATTCAGATTTCAACCAGTGTTTCCAAATATTGTCGGCCGTGTTTTTGGGCATTCCGGCACCATTTCCTGCCACTGAGAACGCTGGTCAGCCATCGGCCTGATCCACTTTGGCCTCAGATGCAAGGCGGCGTCCGTACCTGAAAACGGCTGGGAGGTGTGTCTAAAACCAGTGCGCCGTGACCCACAGATCAGGCCCGCAGGCAGCTGAGATCGAGTGCGAATTGCGGCCTTTGCTGTAAAAAGCCGGTAACTTTGCCCTGGCCATCTCTTATGACAACACTGTAAGAAAATGGAGATTCGGGCCCCTCTGTCTCAGCATTCCTACATTGCGGTGAAAATCAGTTGCTTAAGGCGTCGCCGCCGACCGCACACACAATATTAACAACCTCAAGTTGTCCCCTTACGAACAAACTCCGGTTGTCTCCAGCTGCGCGTCTGGCCACCACGCTTTGCGTCCTGTTTCAGCAACTGGTGGGTGGTTCCCGGCTGCGCACCGGGCTTCAATTCGACGCCGACATTGCGAAACGGATTCTGATTCAGCCAGAACAGATCGTTTTCAATCCACGGGTCGTCGATACGGCTGCCTTGTCGAGTACACCCGCCCCACTTTGAAACCATGCAAGGATCAAAGTAGCAGCCGCCCTGCACAATGACTTCACCAATTTTCGATTCCGTAACGACAATCTGAACGGTTCTGCCGGTGATCTTCTGTTCGGGAATCACCACGCCCACGACCGGCTGTTTATTGTGTCGATAGAAGTTGATGATATCGCGGGAGAGCTGATTCAGGCTGCGCAGAGAAACCGGCTGCTTCAGATGCTGCTGCACGACACTTTCGAAGGCAGCGGAATGCACCGGTGACGTATGGTCGCCGAACCGCCGAACCAGGCCGACAGCGTCTGCATTGGCATTCTGCGGATCGACCTGAGACACGTCGTCGACGACGATCACCGCATTAAACGCGTCCAGCAGCACTCGATCGCTGCCATGCACGGGCGCCGGAACATCCTGCAGCTGGGGCCGCGTAACCGGACCAGACGTCAAAGTCTGCGGCCGGTATCGTTCAAAGTTCTGCACGGACATGCAGTTTGAAAACACCACGGTGGCAATCACTACCACGAACTCTTTTCGTGCGGTATACATCCTGTCTCTCCTGCGGCCGCAGCATCAGATCTGGCGCTGCGTAGCGATATCGGCCTGATCCAATGCAGATCCGTGCTTCATTCCTGTCTGCCATTTCACTCGGCACCGGCGTCGCTGGCGGCACAACGAGTGCGTTCTGTCCGGAACGAAAAATGGGAAACCGACGGGCGACAACAAACATCTGCCCCCCCGCCAGGCCTATCCGGTGTGTTATCTCGCAGGCCGGAAGATCTGTCTTAACACACATCCCGCATTTCCGTGACACTTTCTCTTAATCAATCCTCAGCAAAACGCGTAAGAATCGTACGACGCGAACATCCTCACTGTCGTAGACTCACTTTCCCCGGGACAACCATCTAATGGCTGCACAAGACGGTCCGGCAGAGCCTGAAATTCCGGACAACGACGATGTCGTGGGCACCGCCATGAAGGTGTCCCTGTCACTGCTGGCCCTGATGGCGGCCGTTGGTGGCATTCTTTTCGTTCTGAAAATGAG
>Ga0315331_10001662_pt1 | contig 16762 bp, 9 predicted proteins | sample M160m34915metaG_FD_203456 | JGI IMG/M metagenome (GOLD analysis project Ga0315331, IMG submission 203456) | Ammonia-oxidizing marine archaeal communities from Monterey Bay, California, United States - M1 60m 34915 | ecosystem: Environmental > Aquatic > Marine > Intertidal zone | place: USA...
AGGTATTCCTCATAGGCCGTTTCAAAGCCGGTTGCAACCTGTTCACCCAGGTCAGATGTCACGCTGACGTCGGGCTTCAGCATTGGCCCGTCCAGTCGAATCGATGCGTTCATCCGGTGAATTCCTGTCAGTGTCTGCTGTACAACGCCCGCCAGTCCGGCGGCCAGTTCATTCTTTACACGAAACTCCGGACTGCCGAAGTCTGACGATACCGTTATTTGCCCCTGCACCTGGTTCTCTACCAGCGTTAGTCGAGCCACCCATTGCATGTTGCTGAGCCTTGCGGTCAGGCAGTCACCGTCCGGCGTGCCTGCCGACAACTGTTGCTCAGCACTGTCCGTATATTCGGCCGCCAGATCCGTCTGAGTGATTTTTTTCGTGGCATCGTGCTGCACGATCAGTTCAAAAGGGCTTTCGCCGACCGTAGTGGCTCGCAGCAGAGCAGGTTTACCCAGAAGCTGCGGATCACTTGTCACATCGGTTAAGACTGCCTCAAACGGTGTTGGCATGCTGCCGACCATCAACTCACCGCTGATCGATATTTTTCGGCACAGCATCCTGGGCGTGGGATCGAAGATGGAAAATTCGAAGTCCCGTCCCCGTTGCCGCTCGGGCGGGGCTGGCTTCCTGAATTCTTCCTGATAGCTGCGGGCAGTTTGCAGCCAGGAAAGAATCTGGTGGAGCTGAAGATACATCTGATCACCGATCAGCGATTCCGTAATCCGACGCGTGTCCGGCTTCAGCAATTGAATCCGCTGCATCACCTGCTGTTGATCATTCTTTCTCGCCTGATCCAACCGAGCAAAATCGTGCCTGACCTCCGGCACGATCCCCTGTACCTGAGTCCGCATCGAACGAGTTTCACGCATCAGCACATCGGCCTGTTGAGCCAGTTGCAGATAGAGCTCAACCTGCTGCAGGGGCTCTGCCTTCCTGGCCTGTTCCATCTTCTTACGAATCGATTTCGCCTGCTGCTTCTTTTTTTCAAGTTCTCCATTCATCTGTGTGAAACGCTGATCCCATTTGCCGTACAGCTGGTTGCCGAGCCTGTAGGACTCCAGCGTGTCTGGATCAAGCTGTCCCTTCGCCTGTTCGGTGAAGTTCTCCAGCCAATCGTCACCAGCCTCCGTCAGCTTCTGTATGAGCCAGGATGGTGTTTCCGGTGCGTCACTTTGAAGTGTGCCTTTCAGTTGACCATCGTCGTTTCGGAGGGTTCCAAAACGTACACCAGTCACCGCAGCTTCCTCAACAACGTACGACTTACGCAACAGCGGCGCGCCGGCAAGACTGAAATTCATGCTGTCAAACTGCAGCATATTCACACCCGGTTTACGATAGCTTGCGACCGCCGCGCGGTCGATGGAGAAACGCGGTGGAAAGAAACCTGTGCGCACGGACGCGATGTCCACCTTCGCTCCCGTGACAGCCTGCAGCGACTGGATGGCAGAATATCGCAGCAGCGGATCGAATCCGAATGCCATGAATGCCCAAATCAACGCGACGATAACCAGACGCGGTATTACATATGTCCAACGCATGTGCACCTCCGTGCGCAACTTCCGAACAAATCCGACACCGTACTCCGATGACTCTCAATCCGCCTGGCTCATCCCGTTGGCCCATTCAACACCCATCAGTAACCGAGTCAGCCAGAAACGCTTCGCCCAGACCGTGAGCCTGGCGGAGTACTTTTCAAACACAGGTTTCGACAGGCGGTATGCCGGATACAGCGTGACAACACCAACTATAAAACTGCCCAGCACCACGGAATTGTTGAACGCGGTCCATGGCATGACAGGAGTGTTGTAGAGTTCCGTCCAGACGCTGTTGAGTGAGGGGTGGACCAACAGCCACGTACCAATCTGGTGTGACACGGGATCCAACAGCGGCGAAATGAAACTCACGACAAGAATGGTCGCAGCCGCAATTCCCAGATTCGCTCGTGAGCCCGCAAGGATGACTCCAAGAACCAGCGCCAGCAGGTTTCCTTTGGGTACAAAACCGATCAACACACCCAGCGCGAAGCCCAGGGCGAGTTGTCCGGGAGTCGATTCGGCGACAAATGCCTTGCACGCCAGCCGTATTGGCCTCACAATCAGAAACACAGTGGCGTCCTCCCGCTGCTGATAAATGTTCTGTTCACTGAACCCGCGTCGAGCCGTTTGCGAGCATCCGTCGGCCGAAGCGCCGGCGCATGCCGTCACGCGATGAGCGACTTTCGCTGCGTAATACGGCTTAGTCAAGATCCGAAGCCCGTCTGAAGGACGCAACGTGAAACGCAGATTCCCTCACGCAGTCTCAAACGGCATACGAGACTGCGATAGGCACACAGCGGCAAATTCTGCCGATTAATCATGGCGTGACACGATCCGCACGGCACAGCAGCTGAGCCAAGCTTCCGGCCGGAACACATCTGCAGTTCAGGCCGAGGCGTTACTCATTTCGCAGAACTTTCACCGCGTTCAGCAAGGGGGTGCCCTGTTTGGAGACGAGCGCAATTGTCAGATTATCGGTGACTGTGACGTCCTTGACTTCATGAACGATCGCCTTGGCTTCCTCACCACCTGCTGCCGCCAGCGTCACATCGGCCAGTACAGTTTTGCCGTTGAGCTGAACATCGAAGGTAGCCCCTTCGTCTGCCTCGCGGACATCCGCAAAATGCAGCTGGACAGAAAACGTAGCCGGTGCATCGTCTTTACCCAGCAATGGCAGAGTCAATTCCTTCAGTCCATTGGCCCATGAGGTATAGAGCCACGGAGCCTGCGCATCACCAAGCCGAGTCGCATACTCATTGACACTCTGATATCCGCCCCTGCTTTCGAACTGCGGCTTCAGATCGAGTTTCACGTCCAGTGACGTTTCCTGATACGCCTTGTACCTCGGGTACGACAACCACACCGTCCCGTGAGCATCTTTGCGATCACCAGGAGCTCCCAGATTCAATGCCAGATGCCGGACGGGAGTCTTCGTGCCAACGGAGCTGTAAATCGCCCATGGCCGCCGGGCTTCGCGTGGCTCCAGCACAATGGTGGAGGCGATGGAAAACAGGCACACGCAGCCCGCACTCGCTTCCGGAATCATCACCAGACCGTTGGCCGGTACGGCGTTGATCCAGCAACCCAGACGATGACCAGCGAAGTGTCGCACACCGGCGTCCTGTTCCAGGTCCATGAATCCGGTGAATCCGGAACGGAACATGACCATCCCGGAGTCCGCCCCTGTCAGCATGCCACAGTGATGACCAGTCCGCATCATTGACCAGGGAACGTCTTCACCAGTGATCGGATGTTTTCGAGTCTGCTGTTCGCCGGTCTGCAGATCGTAAATCCATGGTTCGGCCAGAACTTTTTCGCCTACGATAATCGGGCGGTGACGATAGTTCGCGTCTTTGGCCCACAGCTTGTAGCCATCGTCGGCAGACAATGCGACCAGACGTCGGCGAGAAAATTCACCGGCCACGAACTGTTTCCAGTAATGTCCGTTGGCGTTCGCTCCCCCCAGAATCAGGGTGTTGTTCTGATACATCAGCGTCAGCATTCCGCCACCGATACCGATCTCGCTGCAGTCGGTAACGTCGACAGGATGCGACCAGAGCTGTTTGCCGGATCGTGAATCGATACCCACGGCGCGACGCAGATCGGCTGTCTTCAGTCGGTCCTCCGCAATCTCACGTTCTTTGCCTTCCAGACCTTCCAGTGCCGACTTGTCCTGCTGCAGAATTTCAGCACGTTGTTCGCTGGTGATAGTACTGTCGATGAAGAACACACGCTTGGGACCGATTGCGATTGTCCGATGCGAGATGCTCTGACCCTGATAATCCCATAGATGTTTTCCGGTCTTCAGATCAATGGCAAAGATGCCATCCGTGGCGTCCTTCGTTCTGCGACCACGCCGACGATTGCGAGCATCAATATCTTCCATGACCGTCGCTGTGCCAAACAACAGACCGTCCTGAACGGCAACATACGCCCATTGATGTTTGCCGTCGTCACGAGAAGCCGGCAGACGATGAACTCTGACCTGTTTTCCGGTCGCAGCATCAACTTCAAAACATTCTTCCCCGACGAAGTGGTACAGACGATCTGCTGTCGCAGCAAGGTTTCCGGGGCTGACGTTCATGTACACGCCCGTGCGAATCGCGTCTGGATTATCGTAATTCCACAGAAACAGTCCGTTATAAGCGTCGTACGCGCGAATATTTGTTTCGCCCTGCACGAACAATCGACCGCCAATCGCCAGCGGGCCGACAGCACCGTCATGCCGATTGACCATTTCTCCGATACCGGGATCACCATACCACAATACGCCCAATCCACCTTTGACTCGAAGATCGTCACTAACGGCCGTGTTGCCCGGGTTGCCGTACTGATGCGACCAGCTTCCGGCTCCTGGCAGCATGCCCCGAGACAGCGTGGTCCAGCCGTCGTCAGTTTGCTGTGTCACCTCTGATGCGGTCAGACTCTTCGACTGAACTGCTTTTGCAACGGCTTCTGTGCCAGAAGCCGTGTCGCTCTGTCCGGGTTGGCCGAAACACATCACGCCACCGGCTGGTTTCAGGTGGCGGGCCACCAGAGCCGGGTCAGTGGGCGACTGGCCAGTCTGAACAAATCGATCGCTGACAATCAGATTTGCAAAGTAATTTGAGTAGGGGATATCGGTCGCGTCAAAGTGGTGGACGGTGACTCGACTGCCATACACGCCCGCGGCAGACAGATTCCCTCGGGCCTTCGCGACTTTCGCGACATCGGATTCGATAACATAAACTTCCAATTCACTCTGCCTAGCAATTTCGTACGCCAACTGCCCCTCTTGACCATCGATCACCAGACAGAACCCGCGATTCACACCCGTCTGAGCGAGAATCTCCTTGGCAGCGAGCTGGTAGGCTTCTGATGTCGAAAATCCGGATGCAACGTGCGGCGCGGCTTTCGTGGTCGCCCCGCTCGCGAACGTGTGAATGCTGCCTTTATCGGTAGATACGATCAGATGACCGTCAGCAACCGCCAGTCCCCGTGCTCGCCCGTCAACGGCGGCCTGCCACACCACCTCCCCGCTGTCAGCTGAGTAGGCTGTCACGCCGTCGTCACCTCCCAAGAAGAGCACGTTCGGCGTGGCCAGCAGAGCGGCATCATCCAGCGTGTCCTTTTGCCAGGCGACGCCCACGTCAGCAATCTTTCGTATACCTTCGTTGGCACCGGCGATCTGCTTTCGAATTCCGTCCGCCTTGACCTTGTCCTTTTCAGACCGTAGCTTCCGTGACAGTGTATAGATGTCCATTTCCAGCTTGTGCCGTAGGCGACTGTTGACGGCGTAGTCCACTCGATCAAGACGCGCCACAACAGTGCCGGTGGCCACGAATGCAGCATCGCCCATGACGGACATCTGCCGACCGGCGAACCATCCGAAACCAACGTCGCCTTTTGCCTGAGTCATCGCCAGCAGGTGATGCGGACCTCCCGAGTACAGCTGATCGTCAGCCAGCAAAGCCTTCGTTCCGCCAACAACGCCGCCTGCAGTGGAACGCCAGCTGTGTGATCGTTTATGAACCAGCTTGCCGGTCCTGCGATCGAATGCTGCTGGAAGAGTGCGTCCTGACGGCACGAACAACAGATCTTCGCTGGCCAGCAAATATCCCTGAGGAGAGATTTCGTTTCGTCCCGCATCTCCGGCGCTCAGGTTGTCCTGTTTCCAGATAACCGAACCATCGTCTGCATTCACGGCATACAGATACACGTCTTCGTGCGGAAAAATCCCCGCTCCGAAGAACGCAACGCCGTCATCAACAAGAACTCCCGTGCGAACGGGCCACCGGGAAATCATTTCACCACGCGCCAGCAGCCAGTCCTCTGCAGGACCGCCACGGAACTGCCAGTGCAGCTTGCCGCTGGCAGCATCGACGCAGTAAACATGACCGTCGTCAGAACCGAAAAAGGCCCGGCCGTCTGCAACTGTCGGCGCAAGCCGAATCGGAGCACCGGCGAAGAAGGTCCATTCCGTGGCGCCGGTGGCCACATCAACGCAATGCAACTGGTCATCCGTCGCACCGAAAAAAAGTTTCCCACCGACAACAACAGGATGAAAGACGTCGTCGAATTTAACACGGTGTCCCAACTGCTTACCTTCGATCTCCCGGCCTTCGCCGCTGGACCACGCCATTTCCGGAGGCGCCGGAGATTCGTATTTCCATGCAGCCTTCAGCGGCACAGCGATCTGTTCGCTGCTGGAGGCCGTTCGACCGTTGTCACCTCGATAGGTGGGCCAGTCTGCAGCTTCAGTGAATTCATACCCAACAGGAAGCAATGCAATAAACACAGTGCTCATCGGACAAAGCAACGGGAACGAACGCATCGCGTTTCCTTTCGTGGGAGGCGGGCAGCCGAAATCAGCACGCGTCAGCTGGTAGTCTGCAGAAGGTGTCTCACCTGAACAACCGGATCGGCGTAACGTGGCTGTTAATGACGATAACACGCAACGCCCAATGAAGACACCGTGACGCCAATTTTCCGCGGCTGCAGCAGACGTTTTTTCCGGACAGGTGGCTACCACAAGGAAATCACGAATTCCGGGCAGTCACAGCAACCAACGGCACAAGGCGGTTGAACGCTCCCACCCATGGTCGTACACTGTGCACTGTCACCCTCCATTTGTCCTGCCATTTGCGAAATGTGCGGCATTGCCGGCCACCCTTCGCTGCCACTGCGAGATCCGCCATGCCGCGTCAAACAGTCCCTTCGCGACTTGCTGCTTTCGGACATACTGTTTTGTCTTCATGCGGAAGGCCTAAACGTGCGTCAAGCGGAAGCCGCACAACAACTGCGGTCGCGGTAATGGTAGTTGCCAGCGCGTCGCTCGCCATCGCGTGTTCCGTCCCGGTTTTTCGCTACGCTTTGGAGCACTGGCGACCGGATTCGTACGTGGCCTTCGTCTTTCACAGCGGCGATCTGACGGCGGAACAGCAGGCCGTGGTCGAAACCATGCAACCGCGGGGCGCAGACGGAGCACCTCTGACAAACCTGATTGTCAGTGTGATTGACGTCGACAACGATACGAATTCCGTCACGCAGAAGATATGGCAGAACCAGCAGTCCGATCAGTTGCCTCACATGGTCATTCAGTCTCCGCCAAAATGGGGACCGCCCCAGACGATCTGGCAGGGCGACTTCACAGCTGACAACGCTGCCATGGTGATGGATTCGCCGGCACGTGCCCAAGTGGGCAAGAAGCTGATCGAAGGAGAATCCGTGGTCTGGATCCTGCTGGAATGTGGTCAGTCGGAGGTAGATAACAGTGCCTTCGAAACTCTGACATCTGAGTTGAAACGGCTGCAGGGCGAACTGAAGTTGCCGGAAATTGAAGAAGAAGATCTCGGTGATCTGTCGGTCAACCCCGACGCTTTGAAGATCGCGTTTTCCGCGGTACGTATCTCACGCGATGATCCCAAAGAACGAGCGCTTATGGAGATGCTGCAGCGAGTTGAACCAGACCTGATGGACGAAGAACTGAGTGGACAGCCGATGGCGTTTCCCATCTTTGGACGCGGTCGGGCCTTGTATGCATTAGTTGGCAAAGGAATCGCACCGGACGTCATTGAGGACGCATCGCAGTTTCTGACCGGCGCCTGTCAGTGTACCGTCAAGGCTCAGAACCCCGGCGTCGATCTGATCATGAACGTCGACTGGGACGCAATGGTCGTTCCCACCGAACCGCTGGATGAAGACCTGCCTCCCCTGGCGGGTTTTTCCGGATTCGGGCAGGCAGACGACGACACTGACAGCAAGGGTGCCGATGCAGCATCCGTTGAAGAACCTGAAGTACTGCTTGCTCAGGCGACCGAAACCGCAGCTGCAACACCGGACGTCAGTGCTGACGCGCAAGACATCGTTGCAGATTCCGGACACTCGACGCCAAACGACAATTCCCGGAAGACTGCGTCGCACGCCAGTGCCCCCTCTGCTAATGGTGCCGGTGCTGCCCCGTCTGCGGGCATGGGCCAGAACGTTCTGTTTGTGCTGATGTTCCTGGTGATTGGCGTTGTCATCGCCTCATTATTTTTCATGCCGCGTTCGAGCTGATTCGCTTTATTCCGGTCGCTGCAATGTCCAACGGAAGCGGCCCGCTATCTTCCGGACGCCAGCCCGTATCAGCTGGCGGGGCGTCCCGCAAAGGAAATGTCATGACTGTCTGGCGACTTGCCATCCGTGAAATCCGCCATCGAAAACTCAGTTTCCTGATGGGCGTGATTTCCGTGACCACAGCTGTGGCCTGCCTTGTCGGAGCTCAGACGCTGCTGCGTGCTGATCGAGTCATCACGGAGCACGTGCTGCAGGTAAAGCAGACCGAAGTTGAGTCAGCCATTGCTGCAAAAGAAGAATCCGTTAAACAGGCTGGTGCCGAACTTGAAGACGCCATGCGGAAACACATGAAGGGACTGGGCTTCAACATCCTGATCATACCTAAGGAACAATCAAGGTCCGAGATGCTGCTGAACGGTATGACGGCCACCATGCCGGAAAGCTATGTCGATAAACTGGGGCAGTCCCGCATTGTCACGATCAACCACCTGTTACCCAGTGTCTCGCAGCGAGTTCAGTGGCCGGAACATGAGCGAGAGGTCATTCTGATCGGCACACGAGGAGAAGTTCCGATTCAGCATCGCGGCCTCAAGAAACCATTGCTGGAAGAAGTCGCTGCAGGAAAGATGGTTGTCGGGTATGAGATCCAGACGGAGCTCGACCTGAAAGTCGGTGACACCGTGACCTTTCAGAAACAGGAATTCACGATTTCAGAAGTGCATCCCGAACGCGGATCGACGGATGACGTTACCGTCTGGATCAACCTGAAGCAGGCTCAGGAAATGCTTGGCATGCAGAATCTGATCAACGCGATTCTGGCTCTGGAATGCGATTGTGCCGGCGATCGCATTTCCGCGATTCGCGCAGAAATCGAAGCGATCCTGCCGGGCACTCAGGTCATTGAGAAATTCTCGCAGGCCCTGGCCCGTGCGGAAGCCCGGGCAAAAGCGAAGGAAACAGCAGAAACAGCACTAACACAGGAAAAAGAATCCAGCCAGGCGATGTTGCTGCGTGAAGAACAGGGACGAAATCAGCTGGAGCAGCAGCACGCCGTCTTCGCGGCCGTTCTGGTACCGCTGGTTCTTGCCGGCTCGGCCGTGACCATCTTCCTGCTGGCTCTTGCCAATACTCGACAGCGGACGGAAGAGATCGGTATCCTGTGTGCGATCGGACTGCAGACGCGACAGATCATTCTTGTGTTTCTGTCCAAGGCCGCTGTCATCGGGATCATGGGGGGCCTGTTTGGCATTGGCCTGGGTTACTGGATCGGATGGTCGCTGGGAGGACTTTCAGGTAACAGCCTGGATTGGCAGCTGCTGTTTGCTGCCGGTGACCTGCTGACAACAATCGTTGCCGCTCCGTTTCTGGCACTGGCCATCACGGGAATTGCCAGCTGGGTACCGGCACTGCTCGCCGCTCAACGAGACCCCGCTGTGGTGTTGCAGGGAGGATAAGGATGGACGCAGTAATCAGCGGCGATCAAGCTGGGAACGTTGCCCGTGGCTGGCTCAAGGTACGAGTGAAACCCCGGGGATCCCTTCACAGGTTCAGTCCTGCCCCGGTCACCCAATAAAGACGATTCGCCCATACACGCGATAAGAATCAACATGCTGCTATCGATTGATGGTGTTTCACGAACTTACACAGACTCAGATTCGACCGTCCACGCGGTTGACGACGTGTCGTTGCAGGTTGCGGCCGGCGAATTCGTGGCCGTGCAGGGAGCCAGCGGTTCCGGTAAGTCGACTCTGCTGCTGATGGCGGGTGGCCTGCTGAAGCCGGACTCCGGACACGTCCAGGTGAACGGCCAGGACCCCTACTGCCTGAAGCCTGATGCGCGTGCCGAATTCCGCGCCCAAAACATTGGCTTCGTCTTTCAACAGTTTCATCTAGTCCCATACCTCAGTGTTCTTGACAATATTCTAGCCCCGGCATTAGCGGTGTCAGAACCAGAAACACGCGCCCGCGCCCGCGCCCTGCAGTTGATTGAACAGTTTGGATTGTCAGATCGCCAGCAGCATGTGCCGGCGAAGCTCAGCAGTGGAGAACGACAGCGTGCCGCCATGGCCCGTGCGTTATTGAATGAACCGAAGCTAATCCTGGCAGACGAACCCACCGGGAATCTCGATCACAACAACGCCGACACACTACTTGGATATCTGTCCGACTTTGCAACAGCCGGGGGAGCTGTGCTGCTTGTAACTCACGACGACCGCGCTGTCGCGTGTGCACAACGCGTCGTTCATCTGCAGAACGGCCGAATCGCTGAACCAGTGGTCAACGCTGTGTCGTCTCGACGGTGAGCCCATGCGCCGAATGGCGTGGCATGCGAATCATCGCCGCTTCCGCGCTGGCCGAACTGAATGCCAAGACCACTTCTGCAATCGAATTAACAGATTCGTCGAGCTCACAAATGACGTCACAAAGATTCTTTCACGAGTCGAGCCGGGGGATGCTGTCGCCGCACAGGAACTGTTGCCGCTGGCCTGCGACGAACGGCGAAAACTGGCTGTCCAGCGGATGTCTCACGTGAATCCGGGACAGACTCTGCAGGCCACGGTGCTTATTGATGAGGCCTTTCTGCGGCTCGTGAACGTGGACGAGTCACAGCACCGGGACAGTCGGGGTCACTTTTGTTGCGGCCGTGGCAGAATCTATATGGTGGATTATGGCATTGAGAATGCCCTTCAAACAAATCGATTCAAGCGGGGCGGTAGTCTGCAGCGTCAGGAAATCCTGGACGTTGAAATCGAAGCTCCCGAGATTCACGAAAATGTGGTTGGACCGGACGTCAGAAAATCGGTTCACCGTCGAAGCAGCCGTTACGTTTTTCGGTACTCCTGACAAGCACGCGTTCATCGTGTCAGACCTGCCATCAGTAGCCTCGGCATCGGACCAATCCCCTGATGGCAGACTGCAGGCAATGCTGAATGACGGCGAAAACAGCCAGGCAGATCCGGATGGTTGCCAGAGCATTGTGTCCAGAAACGATCTCACGCTGAACACCCCGACCCACGTGGCTGCGACGTTTGACCGTCAGATACTGAAGCTGTTCCCAGACGGAAATCCGGATAACGAAGCACCGCCCACCGGCTTGCTGACTGAGACAGCAAGAGAAGTGTGAATTTCCAATACGGTCCGCTATGCCGGCCACTCCACGCCGGATGCACGGCACGAAGCCGATGAACACACACTCTGGCCCCGTCACACTGCGACGAACATCCCGGTGATCAGCTCACGGATCACTCAGGCAACAACAATCATGGTCAAATGGTCGGGGCCACACGGCCAACGGCCGATGGATTCGCGACTGACAACCCCGCGGGAGCTGAGTCAGTTCCTATGCCAGTAACAAAGCGCAGGCGGGATTCAGCAACGGTCACGCAGTCGGCATGTCGTCGAAAACCTACTCCGCGGCCGCCGGAGCCCTCACGGGCACCAGGAACCGGTCTTCCCGGCAGCCACTGGAATTAGAGTGGGCAATCCGATATGAACGGTGCTGTCCAGTCAATACCTCAGTCAAGATGCCCACCCGTTCCACGGAGACTTCGAATGCGACCTGCTGTTCTTGCCGTTTGTTTGCTGTCCATAGGTCTACCCCGGGCCATTGCCGAAAAACCGGCAACAACAGCGGAACCCATCAGCTTCGGTGCGAAGGACTGGCCATGGTGGCGCGGACCTCAGCGAACTGGAATCGCGCGTGCCAATCAGTCACCGCCACTGACATGGAACGACACAGACAACGTGTTGTGGAAGGTCCCTGTGCCGGGTCGAGGCCACGGTTCAGCCACCGTGATCGGCGACCAGGTCTTCCTTGCGGCGGCAGATCCGGAACGTGAGGTGCAGTCGGTCCTTTGCTATGACCGACAGACCGGTCAAAGCGTCTGGGAAGCAATTGCTCACGAGGGCCACCTGGAAACAAAGGGCAACAAAAAGGCATCTCAGGCCTCATCAACCGTCGCGTACGACGGTCAGCGGCTGTTTATCAATTTCCTGAACAATGGAGCTGTCTTTACAACTGCCTTCGACATGTCCGGAGCGCAGCTGTGGCAGACAAAGATCAGTGACTATGTCGTACATCAGGGTTACGGCTCATCGCCTGCGCTGTACAAGCACCTGGTCATTGTCGGGGCGGACAACAAAGGCGAGGGCGGCGGCGCGGTTGCCGCTCTGGACCGTGCTTCGGGCGAAATCCTCTGGAAACGGGTACGTCCGTCCATGCCCAATTATTCCTCGCCCATCATCCTGCACGTTGCCGGAAAAGATCAACTGTTCCTCACGGGGTGTGACCAGGTCACAAGTCTGGATCCGATCACTGGCAGAACAAACTGGGAAATCGAAGGTGCAACAACGGAATGTGTGACGTCCACGGTGACTGATGGCGTCCATATTTTCACCAGCGGCGGGTATCCGAAGAATCACATGGCGGCTGTGGTCGCCGACGGGTCGGGAACTGTCACTTGGGAAAACACAGTGCGAGCTTACGTGCCGTCGATGCTGTGCAGCGATGGCTGCATATATGCGACACTGGATGGAGGCGTGGCCATCTGTCTGGAAAGTGCCACCGGAAAAGAGCTCTGGAAAAGTCGGCTCGGCGGCACCTTCAGCAGCTCACCAGTGCTGGTAGGCGACCGCATTTATGCCACGAACGAAGAAGGCACGACCTTCGTCTTCAGAGCCTCGCCGGATGCCTTCGAAGAACTGGCCAGGAACAAGCTTGGCGAGAGTGTGTTTGCCACACCAACAATCTGCGACAGCCGCATCTACACGCGCGTCACTCACCAGGTCGATGGGCAGCGACAGGAATACCTGTATTGCCTGGGCTCGCGCGGGACAGTCCACAGCCGATGACCGGTCGAACAACGAAATTGGATGCGCAGTCGTAGGGCCGGTTCCCACCGGCTTAAGACTCACACTCATTTAAACGCCGGGGCGCTGCCCCGTATTTCGCCAACGCAAACAACATGGCCCGATGCGTAACGCGGTTGAGCGACAAAACGGGTACGGTTCGAGTTTCACCTGTTGACGCGACTCCGTAGCGAATCGCAACCCCACCCGGTTGCGCATCGGACCTGTCTTTGATCCGGCCGGCGAAAAGTCGTCCTGACAGGTTTGATTCCGTCTACGCCAGACCCAGCGCGTTGCGGACACGTCCCACGGTCTCCGGCGACGACAACTCGGCCTTGCCGAAACCGTACGTTGCGCCGGCCTCAACAGCCTGTTCCTGTGATTCGGGAAAGTTGGATACCAGCATCACAGGAATCTGTTCCGTCTGCGGATCGCTCTTGATGAGTTTCATGATCTCCATTCCATCGCTGTAATCTGCATCCAGCTTGCGGTTTATCAGAATCAGATCCACAGAACTCGACTGAAGGGCCGCGAGGGAATCGTCGGCCAGATCCGTTTCCAGCACTTTCACATCGAAATTGGATGTCAGAAAATGGGTAATCGCCGCATTGTCAGGTCGACACTGACCGATGCTGAGAACAGTTCTTAAAGGCATTTGGTTTTCTTTCCGGGGCTCACCGAACATCAATACGTCAACTCGTCAGCGGAGCAGAAGTCCACAACAAACAGACGCTCAGAATGCGGAAATCCTTGCGACAATTCCAAACAAATCAAGACAAGGGTACCGTTTGCAGCTACAAATCAGTGGATGAGTTGCCGGTCAGCAGGCTTGTTCTTCGCAACCTCACTGGACAGAGTGCCGTCTGCACCGGGTCGGAGTCAGGTGCCCGGGTACAACCGTATCCCGTTCGTTTATATGTTTCCTCCGCTGTAGAAGCTTCTTTTATGTCGCAATTTGATGTCGCAGTAATCGGAGGCGGAATCGTCGGTCTCGCGACGGCGTGGCAGATTTCGGAACGTCATCCAGACCAAAAGATCGTGTTACTGGAAAAGGAATCGTCGTTGGCATTCCACCAGACGGGCCGCAATTCAGGCGTGATTCATTCAGGTATCTACTACAAACCCGGCTCCCTGCGTGCGAAGAACTGTCGTGAAGGCAAGGTTGCGCTGGAAGCGTTCTGCACAGAACACGATGTCGCCTGGAACCAGACAGGAAAAGTGATCGTCGCAACCAGTGAAACTCAGTTCGCGACGCTGGACAATATTCTCAGTCGCGGGCGCCAGAACGGAGTAAAATGTGAGATCATTGACCGGGACCGACTGAAAGAACTTGAGCCTCATACGGCTGGCATCAGGGCCATTCATGTACCGGAAGCTGGCATCGTGGATTATCCGGGAGTGTGCACAAAGCTGGGTGAAATCCTTGAAAGTCGAGGTGTCAGGATACGATTCAATTCGCGGGTGATCAATATTCGGCAGGCGACGGACTTCGTAACTCTTGTCACGCCGGACGGGGCAGTGGAAGCGACTCAGGTCGTGAACTGCACGGGGCTGCACAGTGACCGCATGGCGCGCATGTCCGGGCAGGCGATGAAGGAACAAATCGTGCCGTTTCGTGGCGAATATTACACCCTGGTGCCCGAAGCCGAATATCTCTGTCAGTCGCTGATTTATCCGGTGCCGGACCCCCAATTTCCGTTTCTGGGAGTGCACTTTACTCGCATGATCGAAGGCGGCGTCGAATGCGGCCCCAACGCCGTTCTGGCCCTGTCGCGGGAAGGATACTCGTGGGGACAGATCAATCTGCGGGATCTGTTTGAATCGCTCACTTACCCCGGATTCCTGCGTCTGGCGCTGCGATACTGGAAGACGGGGGCCGGCGAAATCTGGCGTTCACTGTCCAAAGCCGCGTTTGTTCGAGCATTGCAGAAGCTGGTGCCGGAAATCAGCAGTGAGCACCTTGTGGCGGCACCGGCCGGAGTGCGTGCTCAGGCACTCGCACCTGAAGGAAAACTTGTCGACGATTTCTTGGTTCTGCGAAAGGATCGAGTGCTGAATGTCTGCAATGCACCGTCTCCCGCGGCCACCGCATGCCTGAACATCGGCAAACATATCGTGGGGGAACTGGATATCTGACCTGTGAGGTTGCTGACAATTATCAGAAAACGAGCCAGGAATCTAAGTCGGCGTGCGAATCGAGTTCCCGGGACGGCTCAGCTGGCTGATAATCGCAAAGGACCAGCCCTCGGCAAGACCACCATCAATTACTTCAGAGTATGCTGTTCGTGCGAATGGCAATCAGCTATAGTCACGGACCGTTTTACGCTTGGCCGGGTTCGGCCGGGCTGGGCTGCTCTGCCACACTCCACCACTCGTTCCGCTTAAACTAAGGTTAGTTCGATGTATCGAGCTTTGTTGACAGGTGTACTGACTGTTTCCACGATTCTGGCTACCGTTTTTACGGCACAGGCACAAACCGGCAGAGTGCTCAGTGACCAGATCCTGCCGAAACAGACGTTTCTATACGTGTCGTTCCCCAGCGTCACAACACTAAAAAACCACTTCGCAGAATCGTCGATCGGCCAGATGTGGAATGATCCCGCTCTGGATGCATTCAAAGCTGAAGTCGACAATGCGTTCAGCTCTGAGCTGAATGAAGGACTGGTTCAGGTTGAAGAAGTGCTGGGACTTACCCTGCAGGAGTTTCTGCAGATTCCAAGCGGCGAAATTTCAATGGCTGTATCCGCGGCGGAAGGCAACCAGATGGGTGCGGTGATTTTCGTGGACTTCGGCGACAGCGAACAGCAGATGCAGGACCTGCTGGCCAAAGCCGTGAACGCACTGTCGAACATTCCGAAACTAAGTCACGAGGACGAACTCTTTGACGGGACTGAGTTGTCAATGTTTCAGATCCAATACACAGGCAACGCACCAACCCCCCTTGCCAAAGAGTTCGGATGGTTTGTGAAAGACAGCAGATTAGTCATCTCCAACCGCAGCGAACTGCTGGAATCGGCGCTGACGAACTGGGACGGAGAAGACTCTGATGCGTTTACCAGTAACGAAGCCTATTCCTACATTCTGTCTCGCTGCCAGGCTGGCGACAGAACGTCATTAAGTACGTTTTTTCTTGACCCAATCGGCCTGATCACAAATCTGATCACCTCAGGGTCACTGGGTCCGCAGGCAACGATGGGCGGAGCCATGGCGTTAGGCTTCCTGCCACAGACAGGACTGGCACAGCTCAAGGCTATCGGGACCATTGCCGAATCCGGTAACGGCGACTTCGAAGCGATTCAGCGGTCCGTGTTCTACAGTGAACAACCACCGACGGGGCTGATGCAGGTCTTTCAGCTGGACGAAGGAGATCAGGCACCTCCGGAATGGGTTAAAGAAGACGCGACGACTTACGTCGCCATGAAGTGGAAAATCGCTGACGCATTTACTGCCATTGAGTCACTGGTCGATCAATTTAACAGTCCTGGATTTGTCGCCGGACAGCTGGACCGGATGGCGCTCAGTGGGCCGGGCCTGCACGTCAAGAAAGACATCATTGACCAACTGACGGGACAGATTCGTCTGGTTGGCGCTCCTGGTGGACGTGCCGGCTACGGCGGCGATCAGATGCTGGTGGCACTCGGCGTTCGTGACGACGAATCCGCTGCAGACGTACTGGCAAAAATCGCAGGATTATCGGGCATGGAAACCCGAGAATTTCAGGGCGCGACACTTTATGAAATCGCGGGGCCGGAAGAGGGACAGTCAGTCGGGACCGTGGTTTCCGGCGGCCGCCTGATGATTGGTGTGGGAACATCGCTGCTGGAACAAACTCTTCGAAATGA
>Ga0315331_10001663_pt1 | contig 16738 bp, 10 predicted proteins | sample M160m34915metaG_FD_203456 | JGI IMG/M metagenome (GOLD analysis project Ga0315331, IMG submission 203456) | Ammonia-oxidizing marine archaeal communities from Monterey Bay, California, United States - M1 60m 34915 | ecosystem: Environmental > Aquatic > Marine > Intertidal zone | place: USA...
AATTCTGTACCAGTTGCGTTTAATATAATACTATTGACTGGTTGTGCATTATTACCAGCGGCTGCACCCATCGCTATACTATACTCCCCTTGATTACTCTTACCAGCAGCATAACCCATAGCTAAACCATATTGACCTTGATTAGCTTCACCAGCTTCTGAACCTATTGCTACGCTATTTGACCTTTGTCCAGTATAACCAGCAAATGTGCCAATTGCTACACTATATTGTTCTTGATGATCCAAACCAGCTTGATAACCTATTGCTACGCTATTTGGACCTTGTCCAGTACTACCAGCCTGATCACCGATGGCTATACCATATTCTCCTTGATTACTTTCACCAGCCTGATGACCAATGGCTATTGCGCCTCCTGTAATACCGCCTTGTTCATATTGACCAGCATTTGTGCCAATTGCCACACCTTGAGTCCCTTGTCCAGTAAACCCAGCTTCAGTTCCTATGGCTACACTATGTTCTCCTTGGAAATATTCACCAGCTTGATTACCTATAGCTACTGCGTTTCCTCCAATTCCACCTTGGGCATATTGACCAGCATCTTGACCTATTGCTACACTCTGGATGCCTTGTCCAGTTTGACCAGCTTCTTTACCTATTGCTACACTATTTGATCCTTGTTCATGTTCACCAGCATATTGACCTATTGCTACACTCTGGGCGCCTTGTCCAATATAACCAGCTTCAGTTCCTATTGCTATTGCGCTTCCTGTAATTCCACCTTGTTCAGTTCCCCCAGCAAATGGACCTATGGCTACACTATTTGATCCTTGACCAGTTTGACCAGCTACATTGCCTATAGCTACACTAAATTGTCCTTGACCAGTTTGACCAGCTACAGGGCCTATAGCTACACTACCATACATTTGACCATATTGACCAGCATCACTACCTACTGCTACACTACCATCCATTTGACCATTTTGACCAGCTTGATCGCCTATAGCTACACTCGCAATTCTTTGGCCAGTATTACCAGCCTTATTACCTATGGCTACACATAGATCCCCTTGACCAGTTAGTCCTGCGTTTGCGCCAATATGAACCGAGCTGCTTCCTACCTCCCATGCTGTTGTTCCACTATTCCAGTATAAATAATCACTATAATCAGTTCCAGCAGGCAATCCTATAGCACTACCACTATTTATGTCATATTTAATCTCCTTTGTATCAGCATCATAACGTAATACGCCTGTTGCTCCGCCTATTACACCCGTCATTTCACGGATCGGTGAAATGTATAATGCGCCAGCTGTTTCTCCATTTACTGCTGTTTCACCTCCATTTATCACGATACTATTGTTTGGTTGTCCTTGTTGGCCAGAATTATAACCTATGGCTACACTATATTCTCCTTGTTCAAAATTTCCAGCTTGATAACCTAATGCTAAACTATATTGCCCTTGTCCAGTTTCACCTGCGTTTGTGCCAATTGCTACACTATGAGCCCCTTGACCAGTTTGACCAGCATTTGTACCAATTGCTAGACTCAACATTCCTTGTCCATTTTGACCAGCATTATAACCGATTGCTACGCTCTCAACACCTTGTCCAGTTTGACCAGCTTGTTTACCTACTGCCACACTATTTGCCCCTTGGCCAGTTAGTCCTGCGTTTGCGCCAATATGAACTGACGTGCTTCCTACTTCCCATGCTGTTATTCCATTATTCCAATATAAATAATCACTATAATCAGTTCCAGCAGGCAATCCTATAGCACTACCACTATTTATGTCATATTTAATCTCCTTTGTATCAGCATCATAACGTAATATACCTGTTGCTCCACCCACTACACCCGTCATTTCACGGATTGGTGAAATGTATAATGCACCAGATGTATCTCCATCTAATTTATCTGGACCTGCGTTTAATACAATAGTATTATCTGCATGGTTATTGAAACCAGCTTTATTACCTATGGCTATTGAATTTTCTCCCATTGAATTTTGACCAGCATAATACCCTAAAGCTATGGAATAAGGAGACTGATCATCGGACCCAGCATGATCACCAATAGCTATTGCGCTTCCTGTAATTCCACCTTGTTCCTTTTTACCAGCATCTAGACCTATGGCTATACTATTTGCCCCTTGTGCAGTCTGACCAGCTTGTGAACCTATTGCTACACTTTTTGTTCCTTGTCCATTTTGACCAGCAATACTACCTATTGCTACACTCTGGTTCCCTTGTCCATATTCAGCAGCACCTGAACCTAATGCTACACTATATTCTCCTTGTCCAGTTTCAGCAGCTTGACTACCTAATGCTACACTACCTTCACCTTGCTCAGCATTACCAGCATCATAACCTATTGCTACACTATTATTTCGTTGTCCAGTTTGTCCAGCACCTGAACCTATTGCTACGCTTTGTATCTCTTGTCCATTTTGTCCAGCTTGATAACCGATTGCTACACTCTGAGATGCTTGGCCAGTTAGTCCAGAACTTGGACCTATTGCTACACTATGATCCCCTTGTCCAGTTAGTCCTGCGTTTGCGCCAATATGAACTGATGTGCTTCCTACTTCCCATGCTGTTGTTCCACTATTCCAGTATAAATAATCACTATAATTAGTGCCTGTTACATCTAATCCAGCACCAGCAGGTCCCGTTGCCCCGGTTGAACCAGTATGACCTGTAGCACCTGTGGAACCTGTGGAACCCATAGGTCCTGCTGAATGTAGTAATTCACCTGATGCATAATATCCAGTAATACCTTCAGCATTATTTAATGTTATATCTCTTAGTGTGTCTGAAACAATACTTACAGAAGCTATTTTATAATAACCTACTGGACTATCATTATCTATTAATACCCATGAACCTGTTGAAAAAGCAGCTAATCCTAAAGTATTTCCTGTAGGAGAATCTTTTAATCGAAGAGTAGGACTAATTTCCCCAGGAATAAGAGTAGCACCGCCAGAAAGAATTTCACATGTATTTTGTTCACCAGCATCTCCTTTTGCCCCAGTAGAACCTGTAGAACCAGTTGCGCCTGTTGAACCTGTTAATCCTATGGCGCCTGTCGAATGAACATAATTATTTGGATAATAAATGCCTGTCGAACTTTCACTATTATATAATCTTATCTCTCTTTCTGTACTTGAAGTAGTATTTACAGAAACTATTTGATAATAACCTACAGCACTATTGTCATTATCAATAACTAACCAAGTGCCTGTGGTAAAAGCACTTAATCCTATTGTATTCCCTGAAGGAGAATCTACTAATGTAATTAAATCTGATGTAGTTCCTGGAGGTATAGAACCAGTAGAACCAGATATTTGAGCTGTATTTTGTCCACCTGCATCTCCTTTTTCTCCTTGTGATCCAGTAGGACCTGTTGCTCCAGTAGCACCTGTAGAACCTGTAGCTCCTCTAGCACCTGAACCTGTAGCGCCTGTAGCACCGGTGGAACCAGTAGAACCTGTAGCACCTGTTGCGCCTGTAGAACCTGTTTCTCCTATTTCTCCTTTGTCTCCAACTGTTACAAAACTTAGTGTTGATGTATCTCCTTCAGAAAAATGATATGTACCTCCTACATGAGTAATTGCTAATTCCCAACCATAATATCCTATACTCTGTGGACCTATTGCGTCGCTAATACTATATTCTATCCAATCATGAGTTGGGACTCCTAGGGGTCTGTCTCTTACAATTCGCACAAAACCTTTTACACTATTTGTTACAGCATCTAGGGCACCCAAAAATCCACCTACCGTATTTCCATCATAATCATAATTATTTAGATACATTGCTGTTGCACCTAATTGGGTAGGTGTTATATTTACAATTCCTGTACCTCCTACAGCATTATGCGTTGTTCCATAAAGATATTGAAAGGCCTGACCGCCAAAAACTCCTGGTTCACCAGTAGCACCAGTAGCACCTGTGGCACCGGTAGAACCTGTAGCGCCTGTCGCACCAGTTGAACCGGTAGAACCTGTAGAACCTGTTATGCCTATGGAACCAGTTGCGCCTGTGGAGCCAGTAGCGCCTGTAGCACCAGTAGAACCTGTAGCGCCGGTAGAACCTGTAACGCCTATGGGACCTATTGAACCAGTAGCACCTGTTGCTCCTGTGGAACCTGTTGCGCCAGTTGAACCAGTTGCGCCAGTAGATCCTGTTGATCCGGTTGGTCCTGTTGATCCGGTTGATCCTGTTGATCCTGTTAGACCTATAGGACCTGATAAATACACTATATCATTTGCATCAATTCTACCTGTAACACCAAGTTCATTATAAACTTGAATACTATTAATTGGACTAGAACTTGTAATACCTGATATTTCACTTTGAATTATTTTATAATATTTTACATCACTACTATCATTATTAATAAATATCCAAGAATCTGTTATAAAATTTGCTAATCCTGTGGTATTTCCTATTGGATTAGGTTGTAATATTATAGTTCCTGATACACTTTCAGGAAATATGGCAGTAATAGTAGGTCCAAAAACTTCTGCTGTATTTTGTTCACCTGGATTACCTTGCGGACCGGTAACACCAATAGATCCTGTAGCACCAGTTGAACCAGTAGCACCTGTAGCACCTGTAGCGCCGGTAGAACCTGTTATTCCTATATCTCCCTTATCTCCAACTGTTACAAAACTTACAGTAACATCATCGGAACTGGCAAAAGCATGGTCTCCACCAACACGGGCAATATCTAACTTCCAACCAGTATGACCCATGAAGGTTGGTCCATACGCATCACTAATACTATATTCTATCCAATCATGACTTGGAACTCCTGCTGGGGGATTTAATACAATTCGTACAAATCCTTTTATGCTATTTGTTACAGCGTCTAAGGCAGCCAAAAATCCCCCTACAGTATTTCCATCAGCATCATAATTATTTAGATACATTTCAGTTGCACTTAATTGACTTGGTGATACATTTATTAGTCCTGTAGCTCCTATTGAAGTCACAGGGCTCGCATCATAAATATATTGAAAAGCTTGTCCACCAAAAACTCCAGGTTGTCCCGTAGCACCTGTAGCTCCGGTTGCGCCCGTAGCACCTGTAGCTCCGGTTGCTCCAGTAGCACCTGTCATACCAATTGGATGTGTGTTATATTTAATTTCCTTAGTAGATACATCATAACTTAACACCCCTGTTACTCCACCAGTTAATGTTATACCACGAATTGGTGAAATATATAATGACCCAGTTGCACCTGGATCTCCATTTAAAGCTGTTTCGCCAGCGTTTAATACGATACTATTAGCAGGTTGTAAGTCATATCCTGCTTTATTACCAATAGCTATTGAATATTCTCCTTGATTAAAATAACCTGCTTCACTACCTAATGCTATTGAACTTAGTTTTTGTTCTCTGTTTCCTGCTTTGTTCCCTATTGCTATAGCGTTTGAATCTTGAGTATTATATCCTGCTTCATTACCAATAGCTATCGCACTTCCTGTACTTCCTCCTTGTTCATAATTACCTGCTAGAGTACCCATTGCTATTGAGTTTTTCGCTTGATCAGTATCACCAGATTCAAAACCTATTGCTACACTATTTTCTCCTTGGTTCTCAAACCCTGCTTTATTACCAATCGCTATTGCATTTCCTGTATTTCCAATTGATTGATTTTGGTGCCCTGCTTGATTACCTATAGCTATACTTTGTAGCCCTTGTCCTTCCTTGCCAGCCTCATTACCCATCGCTACACTCTGACTTCTTTGTCCAGTATTACCAGCCTCATAACCTATTGCTACACTCTGACTCCCTTGTGCACGTTCGCCAGCCTCATAACCCATCGCTATACTATATTCTCCTTGATTATATCCACCTGCTTCACTTCCTATCGCAATACCATATTGTTTTTGATATTCTGTTCCTGCTTTATTACCTATTGATATGGTAGCCTGTCCTGTTTCACCAATTAATCCTGCTTCAGATCCTATTGCAACTGCGTGTTGTCCTAGTGCATCTTGTCCAGCATTATAACCTAGATGAACTTCAGAACTTCCTACTTGCCATTCTGTTAATGGATCCCAATATATATAATCACTATAATTGGTTCCTAATACATCAATAAGACCTGTAGCTCCTCTTGGGCCAGTAGCACCTGTGGACCCTGTTGCACCATTAAATCCATCAGCACCAGTTGCGCCGGTTGCGCCAGTAGCCCCTGTAACACCTGTAGCACCTGTAACACCTGTAGCACCTGTAACACCTGTAACACCAGTTGCGCCGGTTGCGCCAGTAGCCCCTGTAACACCTGTAGCACCTGTAACACCTCTTGGACCTGTAGGGCCAGTAGAACCTGTTTTACCATCTCCATCCACCCCCTTAGGTCCAGTAGCACCAGTAGCACCTGTAACACCTCTTGGACCTGTAGGGCCAGTAGAACCTGTTTTACCATCTCCATCCACCCCCTTAGGTCCAGTAGCACCAGTAGCACCAGTAGCACCAGTAGAACCTGTTTTACCATCTCCATCCACCCCCTTAGGTCCAGTAGCACCAGTAGCACCAGTAGCACCCGTAGCACCAGTAGAACCTATTGCACCTGTATCACCAGTAGGAGCCGCTGTACATTGAACAGTATCATCCATAAAATACAAACAACCTATTTTTGTTATTGAATTACCACTTAAATCTACATGACTTTCACTTGTAATTTTTGTATTTGGTTCTCCTAATGAATTTGTTATCTGATTATTATCGCTTACATTATACGTGCTACGTGTAATATTATTACTAGCAGAATGATTTAACCCGCCAAACTTCTTAAAAGACATATAATATATATTATATACATATTCTAATATGAATATAATAGTAATTAATTATTTTATTCTATAGCGTATTTTTTTTGTTTGAACCGAAGGAGTTCGATATGACATATTTTTCTTTTTAGATAATGAATTACTTCTACTAGAATGATGTTTATGTGTTCTTTTTTTGGTAGAACGCATATTTTTTAAAGTTTTCATTTTTTTTTTATTTTTAAATTTATTACTTAATTGAGATAATAACGTTTTTGTCTGATTATATTTTACTAAATTAATTGGATTAATGTCCATATCCTTTTCTAGTTTGTTCCCATCAGTATCTATTATTAATTTTACATTTGCACGTTTTCCATCAGAATGGACAATCCATTTTATTTTTTCCTTTTTTTCTCTTCCATTTTTTTGAATATATGTGGATGAACTTCCTTTATTTTTTATATAAATACTCATCTTTACAATATATATATATTTTATAGTTTAGCTTAGTTTATTTTTTTATAATTTTATATTTTTATATTTAAATATTATGCAATCTAATCTTAACAACGAAACATCTCCTGGTGAATTAGATATTAATAATAAATTTAAACCTAATCCTCAATTAAAAGGACACAATCCAAGAATTACATCTATGAGTTCTGCAAATCGTGGAACTTTACATATGACTCAGCCATCTGCACAAAAATCAAACGTATCTTATTCCGATATACTTAACTCTTTAAATATGCAAGTACAAGATGGAAAATTAGTTATTACACGTCCTACTACTACCCCTGATTCTACATCTACGTCTATGTCTAGTTCTATACCTTCTAATAATTCTTCTTCTGATAAAAGTAATAAAATTAATAATATGTTTTCTAAATCAACAACACATATACCTAATAAGTATATTTCTGATTCTTATCCACCCTCTATACCATCACCCATTACAGAACCAGCTAAACCCTTAACTAAAGAACAATATCTAAAACAAAGACGTGAATATTATATTAATAAACTACGTGAACAAAAACGTATTAATAATATTAAATCAACAAAACTGCGTTTTTCGAATACCGAAAATATACCAATTACTCCTATTAAATCTTCTGTCGCCACACATAATCTATTCCGATTCCACAAGTAATAAGTATTCAATCTAAAAAATGAAAATACTATAAATAATATTAATAATATTAAAAATAAACATCTAATGATATTATATTTAATATGCAACAATTTAAAAAGGAAGGATTGCCTTTTTTAAATTCCCTAACAGAAAAACAAATCGCTAATATTTTAGAACAAGCTAATAAAGAATATCATTCTAACACTACTCCTACTTTAACTGATAACGAGTTTGATATAATTAAAGAGTATATGGAAAACAAATACCCTAATAATCCAAAACTAAAAGAAGTAGGAGCACCTATTTTAAATGAAAAAAAAGTAAAATTACCTTATGAAATGTGGTCTATGGATAAAATAAAACCAGATACAAATGCATTAGAAAAATGGAATAAGAAGTATTTAGGACCTTATGTTATTTCTTGTAAACTAGATGGTGTTAGTGGGTTGTATTCAACAGAAGGAGGAAAACAAAAACTTTATACACGGGGAAATGGTATTGTAGGACAAGATATTAGTTCTATTATTCCCCATCTCAATCTACCCAATATTAAAGATATTGTCGTCAGAGGCGAATTTATTATACCTAAAAAAATATTTACTAGTAAATACTCTAAACAATTTGCTAATCCTCGTAATTTAGTTGCCGGTATTATTAACAAAATAAATATATGTGAAAAAATAAAAGATATTCATTTTGTTGCTTATGAAATAATTGTTCCTGAAAAAACTCCATTAGAACAACTGCAGTTACTAGAAAAAATGGGGTTTGAAGTTGTTCTTTATCAATTAAATAAAAATATTACAAATGAAACATTATCTCAAACTCTTGTAACTTGGCGTAAGGATTATATTTATGAAATAGATGGAATTATTATTACATCTAATAAATTATATAAACGAAAATCTGGCAATCCATTACATTCAATTGCGTTTAAAATGGTCCTTTCTGATCAAATAGCTGAGGCTAAAGTTGTTGATGTTATATGGTCGGCTAGTAAAGATGGATATTTGAAACCAAGAATTAGAATAGAACCAATCAAATTGGGAGGTGTTACAATCGAATATGCTACTGGTTTTAACGCTGCATTTATTGAAAAAAACAAAATAGGCGTGGGTTCTTTAATAGAAATAATTCGCAGTGGAGACGTAATACCTCATATTCGCCAAGTTATTCAATCATCTGATAAACCACTTATGCCTAATGTTCCTTACAAATGGAACAAAACACGGGTTGATATTATTTTGGAAAATCCTCATTTGGATTCTGACGTATTAGAAAAAAACATTACCGCATTTTTTAAAGGAATTAATGTTGAAGGATTAGGACGGGGAAATATCGCACGTTTTATTCAACATGGATATGATACTATTCCAAAAATACTTAATATGACAATAAACGATCTTTTAAATATTGAAGGTTTTAAAGATAAAATGGCAACGAAAATATATAATAGTATTCATGAAAAAATGCAATCAGCATCATTAATTACTTTAATGTCCGCATCTAATATATTTGGTAGAGGATTTGATGAAAAACGTATTGAATTAATAATAAATTCATATCCTGATATATTAACATCCAACGTATCTTCTATAAATAAAATTAATCTTTTAAAAGAAATAAAAGGAATGGGAGAAAAAACAGCTGAGAGTTTTGTTAATCATATCCCGGAATTTATGAACTTTATTAAACAACAAAAATTACAAAATAAATTAAACTATTCTCCGTCAAAAAAAAATATTATTCACCATCAACTTAATGATAAATCTATTGTCATCACTGGATTTAGAGATAAAGATTTAATGTCAGAAATTGAAAAAGCGGGAGGTAAAATTGTGTCATCTGTTTCTAAAAATACTCTAGTAGTTATAGTTAAAAATAAACAAGATAATACTAGTAAAATAAATGAAGCAAAAAAAATAGGAATACCTATTATGCTTCCAAATGAGTTTATGAAAACTTATTTTAATAAGTAATTTATTCTATTTTTAATAAAGAACAAATTTCCGTTTTCATCTTACTTATAAATCGAGAACCAGGTTGTAATTCCACATTCATTATTTTTAATAAACTTTTATTATACAAGTCATCAAGCTTTTCATTATTATTTATTTCTATTTTGTTCAACTTATACCAATCACGCATACCTATTGTTATTTTTTTATGAATACATCTTATTATACTCATAAAATCATCCATGCTTGCTAATTTCCATTCTACAATTGAATCTTCGCCCTCTATTTCATTTAACGCATATATGTATAAATTTTTAGGTTTGTCACTAGAATTAAATATAGGAATACTTCTTTCTTCCTGAATATGTCTAGACAATAATTGAATTATTGTATCTACTACTGAACCCTTAAATAAACTCTGGATATCTTCATTATTTACTACTAATGTATTTACCCAATCATACACTATCATATCAACATCACACTTATTTGTATTTAACCAACTTACTATATCTATTTTATTTCTTTTATTATTTACCCATCTTTTTAATTCTTCCAACTCCGTTTCTATTTTATTATATTTCATCCCCAATTCTTGAATGATATTATATAATTCTCTAGTTGTTGGAACATCAGTAGACTCTTCCATCGAACACCTATATTCATGATTGCTCTCTTTTAGATCACATAATATTATATGTTTTTTATATGATGATTTACGGGTATATTTCTTACCACATGAATTACAACTATATTGTCCTGTGTTTGATAAATTATTCATTATTACCTTTTATCATTTACTCGCATTATTTTTCAATTTTACTATTAATCCTGTATTACCTTTCTTAATATTAATATATGTTTTGGACTTATTTTTAAGATTATTTATAAAACAACTCATAATTGCTATTTTGTGTTGATATACACCTGGTTGTCCTGGAAAATGGTGAATAATTTTATCACTAAAAACATTGACGTCATTATTTACAACAAGTGATTTTAGAATCTTATTATTATATAAATTATATTTGAAAGCATTATATACTATATATGGTTGATCAAAACAAACAAAATAACGAGGTCTATTCGTAATATCTTCATTTATTTTATTAAATAAACCTTTTATTTTTTCACAATTATTAAACAACATTACTCCACTTGAAAATGCTGTTTTATCTTCGTAATTATTTACTTCATCTCCGAATAGTGATTTTCCCCAATAATCATGATTACTATGTATTTCTCCTTCTTCTAATACATATAAAATATCTTCTTTACAAACCTTAAAAACTTTGTTGATATCATCCTTTAGTAAAACATCAGTATCTAAATAGAGGATTTTATTATAATTTTTTATAGATTCTAATTTAAATAAATCTAACCTAGCTTTACATGATTTATCAACATTATTATATGTATTATTAATTTCAAAATATATTTTTTCTTTATTAAATAATCCATTTTGTTTAATCATGTTCATGAAATCTGTGGAGGTATAAACTAATATATGCGTTTTGTCATCTAATTTTCCATATGTAAATATACTTTCTAATAAATAAAAAAACATATCAACATATTTTTCTTGATTAAATATCGTAATAAAAATACAATTCATCATTACTAATGTAATTTATATTAATTATAGTACTATAACGCATTTATCTATATATCTTAGAATTCGTATATTCTTAGAATTATTAATCTTCTTATTATGTAAATGCGTATTTTAGTTACCGGAGGAACTGGTTTTATTGGTTCCAATTTATGCACACAATTATTACTAGATAATCATAATGTTTATTGTATAGATAATAACTTCACTGGACGTATGATTAATATTGAAAAGCATAAAAATAATCCTAACTTCACCTTTTTATTTCATGATATTGTTGAACCATTATTATTTGATATTCAAGTCGACCAAATTTATCATTTGGCTTGTCCAGCATCTCCTCCTGCTTATCAAATAGATCCTATAAAAACGATTCAAACAAATGTGTTAGGCACCTTTAATGTTTTGAACTATGCTATAAAATATAATGCTAGGGTATTGTTATCCTCAACATCTGAAGTATATGGCGATCCCACAATTAATCCACAACCTGAAACATATTGGGGTAATGTTAACACTATAGGCCCACGTTCTTGTTATGATGAAGGTAAACGTATCGCTGAAACTATTATGATGGAATATAAAAATAAACATAACATTCAAATACGAATCGCTCGTATATTCAATACTTATGGTCCTCATATGGATAAAAATGATGGCAGGGTTGTTAGTAACTTTATTAATCAGTGTTTGGAAAATAAAAATATTACTATTTATGGTCAAGGAACCCAAACAAGAAGCTTATGTTACATTACTGACTTACTATGTGGACTAATTAAATTAATGAATAATGAAAAAACCTGTGGACCTATTAATTTAGGAAATCCATATGAACAAAGTGTGTTAAATATCGCTAATTATATAAAACAAATAACTAATAGCAACTCTGATATCATATATCACCCCCTCCCTACAGATGACCCATTACAAAGACAACCTGACATACAAAAAGCTGAAAAAATACTAGAATGGAAACCAGTAGTATCATTCAATGAGGGCATTCAAAAAACTATAGAATATTTTCAAAATTATCAATAATACATTTCCTATCGCTTGAATATAAAAATATGATTTATATATATCTATGCCTAGAACAAAACGTCGAGAAAGACATAAGTTAAATAAAACTAAAAAAATATATTATGGGGGTAATAATGGTCCAGAAGAGAAGAAATCAGAAAAAATAATTATGGATTCTCATAATGAGACAATTGAAGAAAATGTAAAACAAATAGATGAAATAAAAATAAATGAAATTGATAAAATAATTAACCTAAAACGTAAACGTAATCTAAAGCAATTTTGGTTAACAGAGATTATCCAGAGTCGTTATTATAAAGATGATTATCATGCTAAGACTAACCCTAATAGAGTTGAAAAATATCTCCTAAATGAGGGTGAAAAAGATATTAGTTATAAGAATATTAATCGACTTCTTGAAAAGAAAGGAATTGGTCTGCAAATGTTATTTGATCAGGTTGGTCATGATGTAAATCGTCAGCATGGAGACTATATCAAAGTAAACAATAGTGCTATTATTGATGTAATAAAAAACTTAAGTAAAAATGAAGATGATGTTGAGAAAAAATACAAAGATTATATAAATAATTATTATAAAAATGATGTAATTCCTGTAATTCCTGCTCTGGAGGTTGACAAATTAAGGGGTTTTAAACTTATGATGTATTATAGAGAAATAATAAATGAACATCCAGCCTTAGTAGAGAATATTATACAAAACAAAAATCTTAGTATGGATAATATTTTATTACAGATTATATTTTTAACGTCTAATCAAAGTATAGCTCAGAATAGAAGTGATACTTTAAGTGCTATACTTAAAACTAATTCTGTAATGAATTTTTATAGTGAGCTAAAGCCAATATCTGATGGGGAGTATACGACGAGTGCTGAATCTATTTATAATATTGTAGAATTTACAATAACTGATGATGATTTAAAAGAGACATTATATATAAACGATATTGCTACGTTACGTCTGCTCGATCCTCTCTATGGTGACATTGCATCTCTTTATGTAGGATATATGACTGGAACTATTAAAATAGATTATATAAAACAAACTTTTATAGAAGATATTTCTATACATATAGATCCAAGAATTACCTATGCTAATAAATTACTACCTTCACCTGTATCAGAACCTGCATCAGCACCTGCATCAGCGCCTGTGGATCCTGTAGCGCCTGAACCAGCGCCTGAACCAGAGCCTGAAGAAGAACCTATAGATAACGAGGACATTATTGATATATTTTATTCTACCAATTTAAACAAGAATCAAAATTATTACATATTTAATATGTTAGAAACTATGAGTTGATAACTTGATAATTTTTTATAATAATATTTTATATCCTTTATATAAGATGCCCATTACAATTAATAATACCCCATGTGAATCAAATTGTCAGGCTAAATGCGATTATCATTGTCGAGTTTTTGGCGCTGATACTAAGTTGCCAACTACGGATCCCGCTTTTCAATATAAACAACTGAAGGTTATACAAAATACTGTTCGAGTTCCCTCCTCATTATACAATAATGATTTAGCAGCTTTATCTGTTTATCAATTTCCTGGAAAAAATGGCGTGAACTGGAATCAAATGAGTGACCGACAAGTTCCTCATCATCAATTTGTTAACGCACCTACACGTGGTAATAGTACTCGTCGCACAATTACGGGAATACGCCCTGGAGCGCAAACACCTGGAGGGAGTGGCGTTGATGTCAAGCATGGCTCCTATGATCGTTATTTAATGAGATTAAAAGGTAAAGGTCCCGCTCGTCGCCAAATTGTTCCACCCACCTTCGGCGCTCCTATTCCTTTTAGTAGTGTCGATCCTGTATATGGCGGTAAAACTGTAAAAACCAATATTGTGGGATGGAATTGTAAATGTTAAATGTTAAATGTTAAACGTTAAATATATAATTAAAAATTATATATTTTAATCTATTCTTATACTATATCATTTTCATGCGTCCTATTATGTCTTTTTCTAATCTTCCTGGAAGAAAATCATACGCTCCAACCATGCGCCCTGGTTTAAATTACGCATCTTCCACTCGTTCTTTAACTCCATTTAAATCTACGTTCAGAGACTCTATGTTTGTCAACGCTAACGGAGGAAAGAAAGGGGGAGGTTGTGGATGCGGTAAATAAAATATAATAAGATATTTAAATATTATCTTATTATAAATGAGTTATTCCGCACCTCCCGTAAGCCGCGCTAACTTTTTTAGTTCTTTAAGCACATATAAACCTCGCAACGTATATAGGGTTAATAATTGTAATAATACTTTGTGTTTTACCTACAACCATAACTACGTTTATCATGCTCACACAGGGTATGGTAAAGTTGGAACCATCGCGTCATCCTATAGAGCTCAACGTCGAAGACTATAATAAAATTGACGCAAAAAATAGTTTATAATCATTATTACTTTAATGATTATTAATAATAATAATAATAATAATATGTTGTCTGTCGATCAATCACTCAGCTTATTTATCCCTAAGGTATCTTTCAAAATTACCTCTGAGGTAATTGCGCGAGTCTTTTGGGAACGAGGCGTTGGTCTTGTGAAGAACGTCGATTTTGTAAGTAAAACTGATTTTAAAGGTAATTATTATAATCATGCGTATATCCATTTTGAATATTGGTTTGATCATCATTCCAATATTGATTTTCAAACATCCATCGTAAATCTTAATCAACACACTCGCATTATTTATGATCGGTTTAACCATTATTGGAATATTTTGCCTAATAAAACATCAAAATATAATCCTAATTATCATAAACCTACTATTGATTTAACTACTTCTACTTCTACTTCTACTTCTACTTCTGATCTTACGTCTCATAATGTCACTCCAATTTCTCTTCCTAATCATGATGAAATTATTACTATCATTAGTGATAATACTACAGAAAGCTATGAGTATAGTGATTTTGATGATTTTGATGATTTTGATGATTTTGATTATGAAGAATCTGAAGAATCTCAATCTCAATCTCAATCTCAATCTCAATCTCAATCTCAATCCATTAAACAAGTTGAGCAAAAATATGAAAAACAACTTAATATTATGAAGAATGACTTAACTACTTATAAAAATTTATTGAATATCGTAAGAAATAATTATAGTAAAAATATGACTATTGAAGAAGAACATTTGGAGAAAAATATTCCCGAAACTTCCTATAATAATATGATTCGTCCTTCTTCATTATATGAACGTTGTTATAATAGCGCTTCATTATGTGGAAATGAATAAACTAATCATAAAAACTAACCAAAAAATGAAAAAAATAAAAATAAAAACTCATTATTTGTAACCTATCTAACTAAAATAAATAATATAATGTTTATCATTATATTATTTTTTATTTCTTTATTTTTATTCTTATTCCTAACATTCTACTGCTTATGATATGTATTTGTATGGTCCTTCACCTCTTACAATTGTTTCACTCTTCTTAGGCTCAATTTCGATTGAACTGCGCTCACCATGGACATGCCAGTAGAACTCACCATTCTTACCATATACTGTGAACTTATTATCACGAACCTTGGAAGCTGCGTAACATTTATTACAACACAAATTGTCTTCATCTTCATCATCTGTCAGAACAAGAGGTGTCACTTGAACTGTAAACTTCTTCGCTAATGAAGACACATAACTTGGTAACTCAATTGTAACTGATTTATTATTTAAAATACGGCCTTCGCCACGATAATACACACCTGCTTCTGGACCTTCTAGACAAGCATGGACTAAATATTCGTCCTCATTATCTGGATGGTCAATAACAAAAGTCTTAGTTCCACCGTTATTATACTTCCAAGTGTTTGATCCAGCATCATATACTACAACTGCAACGGCTCCAGTATCGTTAAGTGCTGTTGCGCCTGGTGTGGGCATCGAACCAGTTGCGCCTGTGGAACCTGTAGAACCTGTAGAACCTGTGGAACCTGTGGAACCTGTAGAACCAGTAGAACCTGTGGAACCTGTAGAACCTGTGGAACCAGTGGAACCAGTTGAACCTGTGGAACCTGTAGAACCAGTAGAACCTGTGGAACCTGTAGAACCTGTGGAACCTGTGGAACCAGTGGAACCAGTTGAACCTGTAGAACCTGTAGAACCAGTAGCACCAGTAGCGCCTGTAGAACCAGTAGCACCAGTGGAACCAGTAGAACCAGTAGAACCTGTGGAACCAGTAGCACCTGTAGCACCTGTAGAACCAGTAGCGCCTGTGGAACC
>Ga0315331_10001665_pt1 | contig 16736 bp, 17 predicted proteins | sample M160m34915metaG_FD_203456 | JGI IMG/M metagenome (GOLD analysis project Ga0315331, IMG submission 203456) | Ammonia-oxidizing marine archaeal communities from Monterey Bay, California, United States - M1 60m 34915 | ecosystem: Environmental > Aquatic > Marine > Intertidal zone | place: USA...
AAAAATGGGGAATCCCATCAATGTTCCGGAACCAAAAAGCTCTCTGAAAACGGCCACAATAATTAAAATCGCTCCATAACCAAGACCATTTCCTAAACCATCTAATATTGATGGCCAAGGTTTGTTAGCCATGGCGAAAGCTTCGAGCCGACCCATAATGATACAATTGGTGATAATAAGTCCAACAAAAACGGAGAGCTTGGAAGAAAGGTCTGGCAAAAATGCGGCTAACACCTGATCAACAATTATAACTAAGGAGGCAACAACTAGAAGCTGTACAATAATCCGAATCCTTGAGGGAATCATGTTACGAAGCAAAGAAACAATAAGGTTACCCATAATAATTACAAATAACACAGATAGTGACATTACGATGGCCTGATTAACCTGCACCGTTATGGCAAGAGCTGAGCAAATACCTAATACCTGAATTGTCACGGGGTTATTATCCGTAAGTGGGTCTGTGATGAGCTTTTTGTTCTTTTTCGAGAAAAGTGGCTCTGATCCTTTTTCTGTACTCATTTTAAGATTTTTTATTTTTAAAATATGTAGCGTAGATTTTCAACGTCCTATTGACCATTTCTTCTACACCTTTTGAAGTAATAGTACCTCCAGTGATACCATCTATTTTACTGTCCCCTTTAGTTGCGCCAGAATTGTCTTTGACCACTTCATATTTAATGAAGTTCCCTCGGTCATCTGTTATTTTTGAGGATTTCCAACGATCCATGAAAAAAGCTTTGTTTATTTCTGCTCCTAATCCGGGAGTTTCCGTTTTGTGATCAAACGAAACACCGAGTACTGTTTTCATATCCTGTTCCAAGCAAATATATCCCCAAATAGGCCCCCAAAGTCCCTTACCTACAACCGGTATTATATATCGGGTCTGATTTGATTTGTCTTTAGCAATGAACAATGGATAGTTTTTGTCACCTTCCGATAATGTTTTGTCTCTGAATTCTTTTTTGATGTCAATATCAAAAGCTGCCTTTCCTTCTTTCCCTTTCTTTACATTTCCTTTATTGTCTAGAATGAGTGCCTCATCTAGATTGATATATTTTTTAAATTCGACTTCCGCGTTTTCACGAGTGATTCCTTCTTTTTCAATATCCATCATTGCTGATAATATATCAAGCTGCTTTTTCACTCTGACATTTTTATCTTTATATGGTTTTAACCCTTCAGAAAGGACAGCCAGTACAACGCCAATAACAACTACAAGCGCAATTGCAAAGCCAAATGTGAAACTGTTTGATTCTTTATTTATAGCCATTTTATGTTGTTTTTAATCTTTTTAATCTTCGGTTAATATTTCCCTGAACAATATAATGGTCAATGATTGGAGCCATTACATTCATAAACAGAATCGCCAGGAAAACACCTTCTGGATATGCTGGGTTTAATACCCTAATCATAATAGCTAAGAAGCCACCGAAAAACCCATATATAATCTTACCCATGGCAGTTTGCGAGGCAGTTACTGGGTCTGTTGCCATAAATATGGCACCAAAAGCAAATCCTCCAATGATTAAATGATAGTAGGCGGGTAAATCTAAGTAAGGATTACCTCCAATCGCATTCAAAAGAAGCCCCATGATAAATCCACCAGCGAAGAAGGATAAAATGATTCTTAAAGAACCAACTCCTGTAAAAATAAGAATAGCCGCTCCTAACAAGCAAGCCATTGTTGAGGTTTCACCAATTGATCCTGGTATCATTCCCATAAATGACTCCCATGCTGTATACTCACTTGAAAAACTTTGCACGGCTACATTCGATTGAACGACTTCACCAGCAACAGTGGCTTTATCTGACATAAACGAAGCTAAATCACCAAGCGCAGTGGCTCCTGAAAAACCGTCAACGGCTTCTGGATTGGTAGCCATTTTATCTCCTAATCCGGACATCCAGACCTTGTCACCTGACATTGATGTTGGATACGCAAAGAACAAGAAAGCCCTTGCAGTTAATGCTATGTTTACCACATTCATTCCGGTTCCTCCAAATATTTCTTTACCAATAATAACGGCAAAGGCAGTTGCTAAACCAACCATCCAGAGAGGAACATCAGCAGGCATTGTGAGTGGAATAAGCATACCAGACACTAAGAATCCTTCATGCAAAGCATGTCCCCTAATCATTCCAAAAAGAAACTCAATACCTAATCCTACTCCGTATGAGACGACCACAACTGGCATTACGATAATTAGCCCATTTAAGAATTTCGCACCCATCATGTCAAAATAAGGCAAATTTCTATTGGCTTCAGATACAGCCATTTCCCAATGCCCAGTATTATAAATACCGAAAATCAAACAGGGTATCAGGGCGATTACAACTGTAAACATTGTGCGTTTGAGGTCAACCCCATCGCGAATGTGCGTTCCTTTTGTTGTTACGAGTTTTGGCGTAAATGCAAAAGTTGCCAAGGTTTCAAATAACGGATTCCACTTCTCGTACTTACCACCTTTTATAAAGTGGGGTTCCATTTTGTGTAAATATTTTTCTAAAAATTTCACTTATCGTTTATTTTAATATTACATACATTCACTAGCAATCAAGTCTAGTCCCTGTCTAATTTTTTCCTGTATATTTATTTTTGTTGTGCAAACGTATTCACAAAGCGCAAAGTCTTCTGGTGCAACTTCGTAAATGCCCAAGTTTTCCATACCATCTATATCGTCAGTTATAGCTGCCTTGGCCAAGTGCATTGGAAGGATATCAAAAGGGAATACCCTTTCAAGTTCTCCTGTTACGACGAAAGCCCGCTCCTCACCATTCGTGTTGGTGTCCAATTTGAATTTTTTGCTCTTTGGTAAAAGAAATGTTGGGAACAATCGAGAATTTGAAAACTTATCAAATCCTAAACCTAACCAACCAGTAGTTAAGAAAAACTTATATTCATTTCCTTCAGGGATTACGGTCACTTGATTGTGGTAATAGCTGATGTATTCATCAATACTTTTTTGATCACCAGTCAATACATTCCCAGATATATATCTTACGTTTTGTCCTATAACATTATCCTTTAAGATATCACTCATTAAAGAACCTGAGTGGATATTCATATAGGCTGGTGTTGAAACTTCAGAACCAGTGATAGCGATGCACTTTTTGGCATCTACAGTGCCTGTTTCCATTAGCTTGCCAAGAGCTACTACATCTTGTATATTCATACACCAGACAAACTCTCCTTTATTCACAGGGTCTATGTGATGAATTTGAGTACCAATATTTCCGGCAGGATGCATTCCATTGATGGTATGATGACTTACGTTCTGCATTTTAGAAAATTCAGAATTATTTCTACTACTCAAATGAACCTTTCCTTCAGCCAAAACATTCAATGCGTTAAGACCCATTTGAACTTGCTCCATTTTTTCACTTAAAACAAAAGAATAGTCTGGTGCCAGAGGAGATGAGTCAAATGAAGAAACAAATATGCCTTTAGGATCTTTTGAGGGGTCAGCAATAACATCTAAAGGTCGTTGCTTCATACTCGGCCAAATACCGGATTCCAAAAGTAAGTCTAGCATCTCTTCTTTTGACGTATCAGCAATTTTTTTGACTTCAAACTTTTTGCAGGTCTGTTTAGAATCACTTTCAATAATAATCTGAACAATTCTTCTCTTTTCAGCCCTAACAATTTGTTTAACCGTCCCGCTTGCAGGACTCACGAATTTTATCTTTTCGTTTTTCTTGTCGTAAAAAATAGTATCACCCACTTGAACGGATGCTCCCTCTTTTACAACCATCTTTGGTATTAAGCCATGAAAATCTATAGGGGACAGACACACCGTTTTAGATACGGGGATTTCCTTTATTTCTTTAGTCGCTTCTCCTACAAGTCTGATATCCAGACCTTTTCGGATACTTATGGTGTTAGACATGAAATGTTATATTACAATTAAGCGACAAAATTAAGAAAAACATAAGCCTACACAGTAATTCGAAATATAATTTGTCTTATTAAATAATAATTTAGATTGATTCTAAATAGAGTCAATTATACACTTTTAACTTTAAACAAGGATTTACATGTATTTGTTTAGTTAAATAATATGTACAGATATGTATAAAATTTGTAATATAAATAGAACTTTTAGTGGTTTGTATCCCTTGTATATGTTAAAGAAGTAGAAATATTTTATTTTCAATATTAAATAAAATATATTTAGGTATGTCAAATGCAATAACCTTAGGAATTGTTATTGAGGTGAAGAGCTGGTTTCGAGATGATCTTACCTCGGATATTTCTTCAAGTTTCATTCACAATTATCAAATACGCATAATTAATAAAATGCAATCTCCCGTCCAGTTATTATCAAGAGAATGGAACGTTAGGCATTTGATACACGGTGGTTCACACATCAGTGGAGAAGGTGTTATTGGACAAAAACCGATACTATTACCCAATGAGATATTTGAGTATACAAGTGGTTGTGAGCTCATTTCATCAATAGGTTGGATGAAGGGAAAATTTCATTTTAAAAATTTAGATACCAAAGAGCTTTTTGAAGCAGAAATTCCACAATTTTTCATGTATTATCCACCCTTGCTTAACTAAATAGAAATTTGAACAATTTTTTTAGTTTCAAAAAAATCTTCATTGAAAAGATCATGTAGTTCAATGATTTTGACCTTTTTCTTAATTTGCCTTAATTCATTTTCAAAATCGCCACCTTTTAAGTAAAATAGACCACTATTGGAAATGGGATTTCGTTTATAAAGATGTTTAGTGAGTTTTATAAATTTAGGCAGATTGGTTACGGCACGGCTTAAGACATAATCATAATTTTTTGATATGTCTTCAACTCTTGAATGAATGGTTTGTATGTTATGAATATCTAGCTTTGTTGCGATTTCATCAATCACTTTTAGTTTCTTGCCAATTGAATCGAGTAAGGTGAAATGGGATTTAGGAAATAATATGGCCAATGGCAATCCTGGGAAACCACCCCCAGTCCCTACATCTATAATGCTGCTGCCTGCTTCGAATTGTACCACTTTAGCGATAGAAAGAGAATGTAGGACATGTCTTTCATAGAAATTATCCATATCCTTTCTGGAAATGACATTTATTTTTTGATTCCACTCTTGGTAATTGGATTGAAGCTCTTTGAGCTTTAGTTTTTGATCACTTGAAAGGTTAGGAAAATATTTTTCAATGATCTCCATTAAATGGAATCTTTGGTTTTTTCAGCCATGCTAGATAAAAAATCTCTTGCTCTAAACAACTGAGCCTTAACTGTGCCAAGGGGTAAGTTCATCTCTGTAGCAATTTCTTCATAGCTTAGCTCTTGGAAATATCTTTTCTCAACTAGCTCGCGGTACTTTGGTTTTAATTTGCTTACCAATAAACGTAAATGGACAATTCTTTGTCCCTTCATTACACTCTCTTCCGGATTAAGATTGGTCGACTTAGCATCAATTTTCATGACATCCCCGTTATTGTTAACGATTCCGGTGTCCATTGAAGTGACCTTAATTCTTTTTTTACGAATAAAATCAATGCAATTATTTGACGCAATCTTAAATAACCAGGTGCTAAATGCAAAATTTGGAGAATATTGCCCCAATCGATTAAATGCTTTTCCAAATGCTTCAATAGTCAAATCATCTGCATCATCAGAGTCCTTAACCATTTTCAGCATCATAAAATAGATAGACTCTCGATAACGCTCCATAAGATCCGCGTACGCCAGCTGATCACCTTTTTTTGCGGCCTCAACCAATACCAAATCAAATTTTGCTTTATCGGATAAATGATCTTTTGCTACCAATTCTTATTTCGTTTAGTTTTTCCCAACACATAGATTAGAGGCGATAGAAATGAATAAAACAGGTCCCAAAAAGGAAAGAATAATGCAAATCTCCTTTCGTTCAGTTTTATCAGACATCTTCCCTGAATCCACCATTTAATGCCGTAAAACAGTCCCATAATAAATAGATATATGAAGACTGCCTTACCCCATATCATCAAAGAAACAAAAGAAAACCAAGCAGCAACAAGTGTAATGGGATAGATTGCTAACAATAGTTTTTTAATAAAGCTATATTTTGTTGAAGTCGTATAATGTCTTGATTTTTGATTTATCCAGGCTGACCAGCTTGTCTTTGCCGGTGAAAAGCAATAGGAATCACGGTCAATTTGAATACCTATAGTACTCTTTTTAGAAGCCTCTTGTATGAATAAATCATCATCTCCAGATGCCAGTGCGTAATGTGATTTAAAGCCATCAACGGAATGATAAGCTTTTTTAGTATATGCAAGGTTTCTTCCCACTCCCATGTACGGTTGACTGTTTAAAGCAAAAGAGAAATAATTAATGCCAATCCATGCTGTATCGAAACGAATTATGGTATTTAAAATTCCCCGTGCTTTTTGGTTAGGACCATAACCAAGAATAATTTCTTGATTATGGTTAAATCCCTTAACCATTGTTTTGATCCATTGTTTTGATTGTGGTCGGCAATCAGCATCTGTCAAAAGAAGATGTTCATTTTTTGCAGCTTTTATGCCGAGTGTTAATGGAAGTTTTTTTCCTTGTCGAATATATTTAGGGTTATTTAGCTCAACAACCTGCAATACATTATACTCTTTTTTTAACTCTGCCAGTATGTGAGCGCTGTCATCAATGGAATTATTATTAACAACAATTACCTCAAAACTTGAATATTCCTGTTCCAATATAAAGCGAAGATTATCCTGAAGTGCTTTGCTTTCATTTCTTGCGGCAATAATTATACTTACAGGAATTTCAGGTGTTTTCTTTTTAGGGAAGGATTTATAAAAAGCCAAGCCTCTGAAAATAAACAGGACATAATATAATTGTAGGATAATCGTTCCTGTAAAGAAGGCGAATAGACCTAAAATCATTCCATTATCAAGATGTTGTGATAGAACAGTCATAATATGTATTTACAAATATTCAATTTGAAACGATTTCAATGTATCTTTGCCCAGATATTTTATCAACATTCTTATGCACTTTGATTTAATTCATTCTGACGCGAATTCAAATGCCAGGGCTGGTCTATTAATGACTGATCATGGTCCAATTGAAACACCTATATTCATGCCCGTAGGTACAAGTGGTTCAGTAAAAGGGGTTCATCAAAAAGAACTCGAACAGGATGTAAAGGCTGAAATTATACTAGGAAATACATACCATTTGTTCTTACGGCCGGGTATTGAAATAATAGAAAAAGCAGGTGGACTTCATAAATTCATAGGATGGAACAAGCCCATATTAACTGATAGTGGAGGGTATCAGGTTTATTCGCTATCAGGATCACGAAAAATAAATGAAGAGGGAGTTAAGTTTCAATCTCATATTGATGGAAGCTATCACTTTTTTACACCCGAAAGGGCTATTGATATTCAGAAAAGTATAGGAGCTGATATTATTATGGCCTTTGACGAATGTACGCCTTTCCCATGTGACTATTCTTATGCGAAGAATTCAATGGATATGACGCATAGATGGTTGGATAGATGTATAGAACAGATGAACAAATCTGAAGGGAAGTATGGCTACAATCAAGCTTTATTCCCAATTGTACAAGGAAGTACTTTTAAGGATTTACGAAAAGAATCAGCCGAATATATTGCATCAAAGAATGCGATTGGGAATGCGATTGGAGGCCTTTCGGTAGGAGAACCAGAAGAAGATTTATATGAAATGACGGCTTTGGTGACAGAGATTCTACCGAAATCAAAACCGAGATATTTAATGGGGGTTGGAACCCCTGGGAATTTACTTGAATGCATAGCTCTTGGAGTTGATATGTTTGATTGTGTTATGCCCTCCAGGAATGCGAGGCATGGATTGTTATTTACTGAAAAGGGAACCATAAATATCAAAAATGAAAAATGGTCAATGGATTACAGCCTAATTGATGAGAATAGCCCTTGTTGGGTTGATACAAGCTATACCAAAGCATATTTACGTCACCTTATAAAATCTGGTGAATACCTGGGTATTCAAATAGCTACTGTTCACAATTTGTCATTTTATTTGAGGTTAATGAAAGAAGCCAGAGAACGTATAATTGATGGTTCATTTACGAGTTGGAAAAATAAAATGGTTAAACAATTAAATATAAGATTATAGAATGTTCTCTATTATAGACCGATATATCATTAGAAAATTTCTTTCTACATTTTTTTTCATGTTGGCTATAATAATGATGTTTTCTATTGTTTTTGATGTCTCTGAAAAGCTGGGAGACTTCATTGCTAATAAAGCTCCACTCTCAGAAATCATATTTATTTATTATTTGAATTTTGTCATACTATATGGAAATATGTTTACATCAATGATTGTTTTCATTTCAGTTATTTGGTTTACCACTAAAATGGCTAAGGATACTGAAATTATTCCAATTTGGTTTAGTGGAAAGCCCATATCAAGATACTTGCGACCTTATTTTATTTCAGCGACAATACTTATGCTGTTTTCTCTATTAGTCAATCACTTTATAGTTCCTAATGCCAATAAGGAACGATTGGCATTTGAAGAGAAATATTACCGTGATATAATGATAGTAGAAGATTATCACGCAGAATACCCTGGAAATCAATCTGTATTTTTCTCGAATTTCAATAATCGAGATAAAAGGATTAATGATTTTACCTTTCAGCAGTGGGGAGAAGACCAGAAACCTAAATGTTTCATTAAATGCAGATATGCACTGAATGAACCTGGCAGTAACAATTGGGAATTGAGGGACCTATACATAAAGGACTTTTCTAAAGATCACATTGATATCCGTCATTTAAAGACCTTAGATACGACCTTTAATTTTACAATTTCAGAGATGGCACACAGGAAGAATGCAGCCGAGACAATGTCTTTTAATGAGCTAAGGACTTTCATTAAAAGGGAAAAAGAAAAAGGATCATCTCTCGTTCCCATGTACGAAATTGAATTACATCAAAGGACCTCATATCCATTTGCCGCATATATATTAACCTTGATTGGTGTTTCTGTGGCTTCACAGAAGAGAAGAGGAGGGGTTGGTGTTAATATTGCTATAGGTCTAGGAATAGTATTCGTTTATATTTTTGCAATGAAAATGTTGACGGTGGCTACCTTAAACTTAGGTTTTCCTGCATTGATATCTGTCTGGACCCCTAATGTTTTCTTTGCTTTGACGGCAATTGTACTCTTCAAAACATCACAAAAGTAAGCTCTTAAAAGAATCAGCATCTAGGTATTATTACCTAATTCATTTCCTGTGAATACGTACTAGTTCTTTCGTACACTTTGGTATTTTTCTTTCTACAGACCTCAATTTTTTTATTCTCCCATGTAATCGACAGAGATTTGTTCCAACAAGTTAAAACTAGAATTAAAATTATTGGATATGAAAACTCTAAAACACTCTCCGAGAAAAATAATGCTGACAATCATCTTGATGATGTCCTTTTTTCTTTCTTATGCTCAACAGGATTCTAAAATTTGGTTGACAATTGAGAATGAAGTTAATGTTCCTTATTTAAATGAATCAGGAAATTTGGTTTCTGAAGATTCGTCTTTAACTAATGCAATTAACTCTTTACAGATCACAAATGTTTCTAAAGCACTTCCATCATCAAGAAACGTTGTTTTACAGAAAGTTTATGAAATAACGTGTGATTGTGATGAGATGGATTTATATACCACATTAATCAATGAAGTGAGCTCTGTATCGAAGGTAGAACGTGGACCAGTTTATAAGCCTTTAGCAACACCTAATGACCATGATTTAATACCTAGTCATTATGCCCTTGATTTAATTGGTGCTCCTGAAGCATGGAATTATACGACTGGAGACTCAAGTGTTATAATAGCTATTTCAGATCAAAATTATGAGGTTACTCATGATGAGCTTGCTGGAAAATATATTTACTATGACACCTTAAATAATGGTCCGACTGGACACGGAACAGCTGTAGCTATAGTTGCCGCGGGTAAAACAGATAATATGTTTTTTAAGAGTTCTATTGGTTACAACAGCTCTTTAAGCCTATACAGAATGAATTATAATGAGGTATTAGATGCTAGTTATGCTGGAGCGAAAGTCATTAATTTGAGTTGGACTTCAGGTTGTGAATTTAATATTTATCAGCAAATGGCCATGGATGAGGTTTATGAGAATGGATCTTTTATCGTTGCGGCGGCTGGTAATGGATCTACATGTGGCGGACCAGATAGTTTGGTCTATCCTGCAGCCTATAACAATGTCTTTTCAGTAACAAGTATTGGTGAATTTGATAATCATGAACGAGTAGCTGGTGACCCACATTCTACACATCAACACAATTCAAATATTGATTTATGTGCTCCAGGATATGAGGTTTGGATTAGCCCAAGCCAGAATTGGGAGACAACTGGATCAGGAACATCTTTTGCTTGTCCATTTGTCACTGGTACAGTTGCATTGATGCGCGCCATTAATCCATGTTTATCTAATGATGATATAAGCTATATTTTAAAAGTAACTTCTGTGAACGTGGATGCTTTAAATCTAGATTATGCTGGATTAATTGGAGAAGGAAGATTAAATGCTGCTGCTGCTGTTGAAATGGCTGCTGGTTTTAATGCCATTACCTTAACAACAAACCATTCATTATCATGCGGTACGTATGGAGGTCAGATTGAGGTAGGTGTAATAGGAGGAAATGCGCCTTACACATATGAATGGTCTAATGGTTCTTCGGATTCAAACCTTATGGATATAGCTGCTGGTGAATATACTGTAACAGTTACTGATGCCACAGGTTGTTCAAGTGATACTACAATTACTTTAGGAGCTTATTCTCCAACTGTTTTTGAAGGTGAAATTGAACATGTAACTTGTCATGGAGATTCCAATGGATCTATTGACCTTACGATTATAGAAGGTAATCCTGATTTTACATATGAGTGGGAGCATGGAATGATTACTGAAGATATTGATAACTTAATGTCAGGTACATATAGAGTAACCATTACTGACGGAAACGGATGTATTGTTTTTGGAAGCTTTCAAGTAATGGAGCCAGAAGTATTAAGTGCAGAAATTAATACTGTTGAGTTTGATGAATGGAATGATATTGATTTGGATTTAACAGTTCTTGGCGGAACAGCTCCTTATAATTATACATGGAATACTGGAGATGATTCAGAAGACCTTTATGACGTAACTGTTGGATATTATGAAGCGACTGTAGTTGATTATAATGGTTGCGAAGTTGTAGCAGATCAAATCATTGAAGAGAACCCAGTTCTGGCTGTAGAAAATCTTGAGGTAATGGATATAAACATTTATCCAAATCCAACAAGGGATTTTGCAACAATTAGCTGGGAGGACGATAAAATCACAATGTTGACCATTTTAAATGCGAATGGACAAATGGTGGATAGTAAAGAGGTTTCTTTTCAAAAGTCATATCAAACAAATCACTTGAATTCAGGTTTATATATAGTGATACTAACTGATTTGAATTACAATACTTATACAGGAAAACTTATCGCTGAATAAGCGGAATCAATTACTGAGTTTCCTTATACGAGCCCTCGCAAGAGGGCTCTTTTTTTTTGTAAATATTAAGGCATAAGTATTTATACGCAATAAGTTTTTGAGCATATACCTATCCCTATTTGAGTGAGAAGTTCCATATTGACATCTATTCTTGGATTCTATTCAATCAAGGCCAATAGAGTTTGCATCTTTGTTATACAAACAAACACAAAACAAATGAACAGATTTAGAAACAAAATAAATCATGAAATCATGAAATTATTTATTGTAAACAGAGTGGCTTTTCAAACAGCCTCATTAAAAAGAAAAGAGCAGATTGTGATTGAAACAAAAAACAAGGTTGATTCGGTTCTTTTATTTTTAACCATTTTTTCATCCTTTTTAGTATTTATGATGGCGGTTAGATCCATCATCATTGTTTAAAAAGATCTATGATCAAACCGTCATGAGCTACACTGGAATTTTCAAAAATTTCTTTAAGCTCTTTTAGGTAGTCTTCGTCAGATCTATAACGTGACGAGATATGGCCCACATAAAGGCTTTTGACTTTTGCTAAAGAAGCAATTTCCGCCGCATCAACAGTCGTTGAATGCATTGTGACTTTTGCAATTGATTTTTCTTTTTTTAAGAATGTAGCCTCGTGATATAACACCGTGCTCTCTTTAATAAATTCTGGAATTTGTAAGTCTTTTTTTGTATCTGAACAATATGCATAACTCATAGGCGGGTGAGGGGCAAAGGTCACATCGCGATAATGGCAGACCTCACCATTTTCTAAGGTAATGTCTTTACCTTTTTGAAGCTTTTGATAATGTTCAATCTCAATATCTTTTCCTTTTAATTTTTCGGTATCAATCTTAAGCAGCTTTGGTTTCTCATTAATTAAAAAGCCACAAGTCGGAATTTTGTGTTTTAACGGAAAACTGAAAACCTCCAACACATCATCTTCATGTATTAATTCTTTGCCTTCAAAGTTAAGAGAATGAAAGTGTAGGGGGTATGAAAGCTTAGATGTGCCAATTTGCAGTTGTGTATTTAAAATTCCTTCTAGAGCAGGAGGGCCATAAATATGAATTTCTTTTTCTCTTCCTAAAAGATTCATAGAGCTTAATAAGCCTACCAGTCCAAAATAATGATCACCATGTAGGTGAGAGATGAATACATGAGAAATTTTTTGAAAATGGATTTTAAATTTTCTAAGCTGTAATTGTGTGCCTTCCGCACAGTCAATCAGCAAATGTCTATTGTTGCAATTCACATATTGAGAGGAGGGCATTCTCTTTAAGGTAGGCAATGCGGCTCCACTCCCCAAAATGGTAACCGTGAAATTCACTCTTTTAATTTGGCGACTGCCGTGTCTAGATCATTATGAATATCCAACACTTTATCTAGCTGAGCAATTTGAATAAGCTTAAACACATTGGTTTGTAAATTGGAAATAGAAAATGAACCATTGGTGTCTTTACACAATCGATTGGCAATTAATATGGCACTTAACCCAGATGAATCGCAGTATTTTGTAGAGCTCATGTCAAGCACAAGTTTATTGTTCGAGCCTTTATTAAGGTGAATAAAAAGACTTTTTAGCTCTGGTGCATTCGTTGAATCCAGCTTTTCAACATTGGAGTGAACAACTGCAACCTTTCCTTTATGTTCTGAAGTAAAATTTTCCATTAGTATTCAAAAGTAAAAAAATTACCGTTCAATTTGAGCCGCGAGTAAATAAATTACCGCCATTCTTATGGCGACTCCATTTTCAACTTGCTGTAGAATGATGCTTTGGTCACTGTCAGCAACATCTGAAGTTATCTCAATCCCTCTGTTTATAGGGCCTGGATGCATTACAACTATTTTTTTACTGAGTGAGTCAAGAATTTTCTTATTGAGTCCGAAGGTCATGGCATATTCTCTGAGGGAAGGGAAGTATTTCACATCCTGACGTTCAAGCTGAATACGCAACATATTTGCCACATCACACCATTCAAGCGCTTCTTTCAGATTATTTGAGACTTTTACATTTAATTTCTCAATGTGTTTTGGTATTAATGTTTTCGGCCCACAAACCATTACCTCGGCACCTAATTTTTGAAGGCAATAAATATTTGAAAGGGCTACTCTTGAATGCAATATGTCCCCAACGATAACAACTTTTTTACCTTTAAGATCTCCAAGTTTTTCTCTAATAGAGTATGCGTCAAGTAATGCTTGAGTTGGGTGTTCATGAGTTCCGTCACCTGCATTGACAACCTTGGCATTTACATTTTTAGAAAGAAACGAAGCTGCTCCTGGGCTAGGGTGTCTCATCACCACAAGATCCACTTTCATGGATAATATATTATTTACCGTATCTACTAATGTTTCTCCTTTCTTAACTGAGCTTCCTGATGCACTAAAATTGATAATATCGGCAGACAATCGTTTTTCTGCTAGCTCGAAGGATAGTTTTGTTCTTGTTGAATTTTCAAAGAAAAGGTTGGCAATGGTAATATCTCTAAGAGAAGGTACTTTTTTTATGGGTCGGTTAATGACCTGCTTAAAGCTATCCGCTGTTTTGAAAATCAAATCGAGGTCTTCTTTACTAAGATCTCTAATGCCAATCAAATGTTCTACACTTAAACTATTCATCGCTTTCTTTTGTGTACAGTACTATTTTATCTTCCCCTTCATGTTCTTTCCATTCCACTGAAACCCTTTCTGATAATAGGGTGTCAACGGCTTTCCCTACATAATTTGCTTCAATAGGAAGGTCTCTTCGAAATCTTCTATCAATGAGAACCATAAGTTCTACACTTTTGGGCCGCCCAAATGACAGCACCGCATCTAATCCTGATCGAATGGTTCGTCCAGTAAACAAAACATCATCTACTAGAATAACATCTTTATTTTCTAAACTAAAGTCAATATTGGTTACACTTGGCAATAATGGTGTTTCTCTTCGCCTAAAATCATCTCTGTAAAAAGTAATGTCAAGGTTCCCACAAGTAATGTCCTTTTTTAGGATGTCTTCAAGGAGGACTTTTAAGCGTTCAACAACGTGAATACCTCTAGGTTGGAGCCCAACAATTACAGTGTTGCTAAAGTCGTTATGAGATTCAATGAGTTCATGGCAAAGTCTTTTGAGAGTCAGTTCTAGGTGCTTCGCATTAAGGATGACCTGCTTTTCCATTGGGGCAAAGATAAAGGTATTTTGCGATTTACAAACTATGTTTTGTGTTTTGATTACAAATTTAAATCTGATATCAAGAAAAAGCTGCCTGTAACAATTAGAGTGTCATCAAGTCTTAATTTCCCTTTTAATTGGGCGTATAATTCATTAACATCTTCATGAATTTCAAATGAGGTGTGGAACATTGAATGAATGTTATTCCACTCATTGATACATTTACTTCTTTCATTTGAAAACGTAGTGATATAGAGCTTGGAGCTTTTAAATAAATCCATGAACGATTGATTAATTTCTCGTTCTTTAGTGCTTCCTAGGATACAATACACTTCGCCTTTACTCATTCTATGAACTGCCTGCATCGTTTTTTCTAGGCCTTCTTTATTGTGTGAGGCATCCAATATAATTCTTGGATTTTCTTGAATGATTTCCATTCGTTTTTGATACCCCGTATTTTTATATAAATTAGTTAAGGCCTTTTGAATTAGTTTTTCTGAACATTCAACATGTAGTTCTTCCAATGCTGTAATTGCCGTATTGACATTTTCCAATTGGTATTTTGCAAGCTTTGCATGGGTATAGCTTTCTTTTGCAATGTGAATTGGTGCTTTTTTCTCACTACTTATTTGTTCAAAAACAGCATAAACTTCATCTTGTTTTTTTCCAATGACAACAGGTGTTAGCTCCTTTATAATTCCCGCTTTTTCTTTAGCGATGGCTTTTAGAGTGCTGCCCAAATATTGCTGGTGGTCAAGGCCAATATTTGTAATGACTGAAACGAGAGGGTGTACCACATTGGTGGCGTCCAGACGACCTCCCATGCCTGTTTCCAAGACCACATAATCGCATTCTTGATTGATGAAGTGACGAATGGCCATCACAAATGTGATTTCAAAAAAAGAAGGCTTAAAGTCCAGCTCAGTATTTCTAATCATATCACAAAAACCGACTACTTCCTGCTCCGATATCATTTTACCATTGACCCGAATTCTCTCCCTAAAATCAAATAGGTGAGGAGAGGTGAAGAGTCCAACTTTGTGATTTTGTTCAGTGAGTAGAGATGCAGCTATGCTACATACAGATCCTTTGCCGTTGGTACCCGCTACATGTACATATTTTAGTTTTTCAAGGTCAAGTTCAAATAATGAGAGTAGCTTGTTTGTGTGCGAAAGTCCTGGCTTATAGGCTTGCCCTCCGTGCTTTTGAAAGGCTGGAAACTGATTGAACAGCCAATCGATATGTTGTGAATAATTAATTTGCGTGTATGTAAACTGGAGGATAAATTACTTTTCTCATAGGAGCTCCAGGTTCTTCTTTATATTTTACATTTTTTTTAATGTATTCAATAACCGATTTGACAACATTTTGATCTGGATGGCTTGTGGAATTGCATGATTTTGCCGAAATGACCTGTCCTTTTTCGTTAATTAACAGCTCTACACAAACAATTCCGCTAAAATCGGTATCGGGTTGAGGGGGCGTTGGTGTATTTAAAAGTATAGGCTCACCAAAACTTCCACCGCCGCCGCCGCCACCGCCACTGCCGACGCCACCATCGTAAGTGCCTCCATATCCTTTCCCCTCACCATAACCCATAGAGCTCCCACTACCAGGGTTTCCATTGCTAGAACCTACAGAAAATTCACTTCCGCCATTTCGCCCGCCGAAGGGATTAGCAATACTCTCATCAGGTTGATTGTCCGTCAACTCTTCACTTGGTGTATTATTATTTGTGTTAGGATTTGGCGGTTTTGGTGTAGGGTTGCGAGTGGGTGTAGCACTGCGACTTGGGCGTTTATTTGATTCTGGAACATTATCTATTTTTCCAGTTATAACTAGGCTGTCATTTTTTTGCTTGAGTTCATCATTTGATTTTTGCAACTCCTCTATTTTGTTAAGTAAATCGTCTTTTTCACTGCTTGACTCTGTACATCCAATGAGCAAAGTTGATGTGAAAAATAAAGAAATAAATTTGATCATGACTTATCCAGCTTCGATATAAACGGTATAAAAAGCTTTTCTATTGGGAGCGTTCGGCTCCGCTTTATATTTTACGTTCTTT
>Ga0315331_10001667_pt1 | contig 16733 bp, 20 predicted proteins | sample M160m34915metaG_FD_203456 | JGI IMG/M metagenome (GOLD analysis project Ga0315331, IMG submission 203456) | Ammonia-oxidizing marine archaeal communities from Monterey Bay, California, United States - M1 60m 34915 | ecosystem: Environmental > Aquatic > Marine > Intertidal zone | place: USA...
CAAGCAAAACATCAATTGGAATAATTGAATTAATATTTTAAACAGGTCTGAACTTTTACATGACTTATAAAGAGATTTAAAATGCCATACGAGCCAATAAAATTGCCAGATCGCGTTCAGCTATCAGAGGACGAGGCTATTCAAAAATCGCAAATCTTTTTCAAATATATGTGCAAGCGTCACTCAGTTAGAGATTTTAGCAGTAACCCAATTTCAAAAAAAATTATTGAGAACATTATAGCTACAGCTGGTCAAGCTCCTTCTGGAGCTAATCAACAGCCTTGGCACTTTGTGGCTATTAAGGATTTAAGTATGAAGAAAATGATCCGCGAAGCTGCTGAAAAAGAGGAGCAAAATTTTTATACTGGTGGAGCGAGCGATGAGTGGATTTCTGCTCTGGAACCCATTGGTACTGGAATATCAAAACCTCATCTTACAGAAGCGCCCTGGTTAATTGTAGTGTTTGCTGAACGCTATGGAAAAAAAACGGATGGATCAAGAAGCAAAAACTATTATGTCCCTGAAAGCGTAGGAATAGCCATGGGATTTCTTATTGCGGCAATTCACAACGCTGGTTTGGTATGTCTTGAACATACGCCCAATCCAATGAAATTTTTAAATAATTTGTGTGGGAGGCCTGATAATGAAAAACCGATTATGATATTGCCAGTTGGCCATCCAAGTGAAGATGCAAATATCCCAAAAGCTGCAAAATTAAAAAAGCCACTGAAAAAGATTTTGTCAGTTTTTTAAGATGTGAAATATTTGGTCGAAATGTATATTAAATAAGAGTTTTCTGGTTTTGATATGCTTACCTTTAAAAATGGATAGGTAGTAATTAGAATGGTAGGGCCCAAAATGAAAGTCGTTCTGGTTGAACCGGAAATACCATTTAATACTGGTTCAATTGGGCGGACTTGCGTAGCACTTGAACTAGAATTGATCTTAATTGGGCAACTTGGTTTTTCTTTGGATTCATCTTCGGTAGCGCGATCGGGGACCCGCTATTGGAATTTTGTACAAATAAGCCTTTACGAAAGTTGGGACGAGTTTCTTCAAAAACGTTCGCCACTTATCGACCAACTTTACTTATTTGAAGAAGATGGATCAAAAAGTTTTTATACTCCAATTTATCATCCAGAGGCATATTTAGTTTTTGGTTGTGAATCCAAAGGGCTTCCCACATCAATTCGTGAAAATATGAAAGATAGAATTTTTTCACTCCCAATAAAAAATAAAGCCGTTAAATCCTTAAATTTAGCAAATACAGCAACGGCAGTAGTTTACCAAGCAATGCGAGATTATTTGTAAAAACACAGGGTAGTTATTGAAACGACTGCGCGTCTTTTAAAAGAATAGTGAATTTAGAGCTAATTCAGCATAAACACGACTAAGTATTAGTGTCTTATTAAAATTCTCTAATTTAGACTAATCAAATTTTGTCTTCGCAATAGCTTACCAGTGAAAAGATTATAAAAATTTTAGTTGGCATAAAAAATGCCTCTATAAAAGTTAGTAACCCCGCGGGTACTGGGTCTCTAATAGCTTTTTCCTCCCTGTTGAGTCGATTAGAGACCCTTTTTTGTAAATTTTTTGGGTTAAAATAATTAAAATCGTCGATTAATAGTTGTATACAAATGGACACTAATGTAAGTATTTATTTTTTAACATTAATTTATGTATACTATTGTATTTGTTGACTTTTTTAAAAAAAAATCTATATTTATTTTATGTCAAATGAATGTAAAAAATGTAACGTTGTGCATAGCTCGTTGGCCGAGAAGTGCCTCAACTGTGGTGGTTCCCTTGGGTCACTAAAAATTGTGCGATCAAGTTTTGGTTTTCCCGCTTTGGTAGCGACTACATTTTTATCGCTCGGTGTTGTCATACTGAACGTCAACTTGATTGGAGGTGGCTAATATGGTGACCTGGAAACAAATTTTTGGCCCCAATTTTAGCGTTGTTCAGATTGAAGCTCTTTTAATGATTGGTGCTTTTGGCGCTGTATTGTCAGCGATTTTCGTACTGCTATATTTATATAATCAGTTAGCAGACGATCTATAGAAAACTAATAGCTTACCCGCTTACATAAGTAGCTTGGCTTTGCGGTCTATACCAATTCTTTTGGTTGTGAAGTCGGCCTAGTAGGTCGCGTAAATCAGCAACTTCCTGCCTGATTTCTCGGTAGGATGATATATCTGTTGTGTTTTCGACATTATTACCTGCTATTGCACTCATTGTGGAAGATCTTCTTGCAATAACTAAATTTAAGGCATCTTCAATAAGATCAATATCGCGTAAGCCCAAGTTAAATTCCGTGTTAGGTTTTGACATGTCTTAAGCTCCCAATACTACTGTGACAGTTTTGTATAACTCCTTATTGTAAAAAGATTTTGGTTAAAAAGTCAACAAATACAATAGTATACAATATTTTTGCAATGAAAATAATAGGTTAATTTTGTGTTCATTAGTATACATTATGTCTGGTTGTTCCCAAGAACTAACCGACTCGCTTGGGTGGTTGTGGATTATTTGCGGGATTTGAATCAATTAAGTTAATTTCAACTATATCATCACCGCTATCTAGATCCTTTAAGCGCTGCTCAATCGAGCAGGCTAAATTTTTACTGTAAACTTGATTATTGCCCTCGTAAAAAGCAAAAGACTTTAAATGTTTTGCTTTTTTATCAGGATTATCAATCGTAGATTTTGTCCAATGATACAGTTCATACTGTTCGATACCTTCTCTTTCCGCTTCTTCACAGTACTCTGCAAATGCGTCAAAAGTACAAACAAGTTTGGAACTATTATCAGTAGCAATTTTAATGATCGCCTTGGATAGCCGTAACTCATTTACGCCGCGCAGATCTTCTGAGAGTTTATCTGAAACCTTTATTCTAATTTGGTAGAGCCAGTCAGACATTATAAATTCCTCTATTTTAATAAGTTTAAAGCATTTTAACTAGAAATTATTATGATAGAACTAAATCTAGTTACGAATTCGATATTTCAACCTATGTCTTTTAACTAAGCAGGATTTTTCAAATGTTTCAGTCGTTTTTTCCGCAGCCTAAATTATTCTTTTCGTCATTGGCTATATGGAGTGGGTTATTAATTCTGGTTTGGTATTCTTTTGGGAAAAAAATAGGGGAATCTATTGGGTTCGACTTATCTGAAACAGAGACCGTAATAGGCTTGGGTCATTTTATTACATCGGAATTTTTATGGTTTGATATGTTTTTTGCTTTCGGGGCGCTGGTATTTTTCTTTGTATGGCGCTCGCGAAGTCCACACGAGTGGCAGATCTGGTCAGTTTTGGGCTCAGCACTGCTGATTTTCTTGTCATACGCATCAGTTCAGGTTTCAGTGGTAATTAACGCTTGGTATGGACCTTTTTATAACGATATTCAAACAGCCCTAACAGGCGATGGAGGAATAACGGCTAGCGACCTGTATGGCCACTTTTTAATCTTTTGTACCATCGCATTTCCCTATATTTTATTTATTATTTTAAATAGGTTTTTTACGGCTCACTATATCTTCCGATGGCGTACGGCCATGAACAATTATTATGTTGAAAGGTGGAAGCAGGTTCGTAATATTGAAGGGGCTTCACAACGAATTCAAGAAGATACAATGCGATTTGCGGCTATCATGGAAGGGCTGGGAGTAGCGTTCGTAGATTCCATTATGACCTTGATAGCATTTTTGCCAGTTCTGGCGGCTCTTTCAGTTCATGTTGAAACTCTTCCCATACTTGGGGCTATACCTTACCCACTAGTGTTCTTATCAATTGTTTGGTCTCTTTTTGGAACTATGGTGCTTATTTTGGCTGGTATTAAATTGCCAGGATTAGAATTTAAAAACCAACGGGTCGAGGCGGCATTCCGAAAAGAGTTAGTTCTAGGAGAAGAAGATGAGCAAAGTGCCAATCCTGGAACTTTACGCGATCTTTTTGCAAATGTCCGTCGAAATTATTTTAGAATTTATTGGCACTACACATATTTTAATCTGTTTAGGTACATGTATATTCAAGCGGACAATGTGGTGGCATATATCTTTTTGGTACCAACAATTGTTTCTGGGCGTATAACCCTAGGTATAATGAACCAAATTTTAAGGGCTTTTGGGCAAGTTGCCTCGTCGTTTCAATTTTTGGTATCATCTTGGACGACGATCATTGAGCTTATATCAATATACAAAAGGCTCCAGGCTTTTGAGGCTGCTGTCAACGACCAACCTCTTCCAAAAATTGACCAGGAGTTTATTGAATCAGGATCACAAGAGTCTTAATTTAAAATAGATCTTGGATAGGATTACGACAGTTACAAATCTTGGAGATAAGCATGTATTGCAGAGTTGTGAATGTAAAAGCATTATCCGAATTGCAGATGAAAATGATCACTGCTTACATGGAAACAAGTATGTTGCCCCGAAATTTGGGTGCTGGCCAAACATCTGGTGAGGTTTTTTCTATCAGTAAGACTGAAGTCTTTGTTGTTTCACGATTCAATGACAAAGCTACCGCGGATAAAATTATGTCACTGATGAAGGAAGAGCTGAAGGAAATAGGACAAGGAAGTAAAATGACAGTTTTAGAGGGTCCCCTTTTAATAGAAGGTTAAGCGAAAATCCAAACTATGTGGTTGAATTCGTTAGAAACGAATGCCGTCTGATACTTTGCACACAATACATAAGAAAAATTGAATATCTATAAATATGGATCCAAAATTTTGGATTGGTTACCCAACGTTTTAATAAATTATTCTTTGATACAATCTCTAAAGTAATTAAGATTGACGCTATTAACAGTGAGGAAAAGTTATGGATCAAACTTTGAGAGCAAGTATTCAAACGAGTACTTTTTATTATTTTATGATTGCAATGATACTTACCACTATTAGTCAATTGACAACAATGACGGTGATTGTTTTTGCTGATATATCGGGAAAAGAAAATTTAGTCGCTGCTTCAGTAATCGGGCCTGCACTTATTGGGGCTTTTGGAATTATCAGATTGTTAACAAACATGGGTTACTTAGTGGCTGATATGGACAAAGACATGAAGGCTACAACTTACGGTGCTGGAATATCTGCAATACCATTTTCAATACTTAAATTAATATTTGCAGCTATTTTTGTAGTTATTGCAGTGGTTCAGTTAACAGCCATCTATTAAATAACTTTTTCAAAGGGTCCAGAACCAACGGACCCTTTGATCAATTTCAAACATCAGTTCCGCTTTAAATAAAATCCTGCAGCAATAATGAAAAATGTTAATGCTTGATAAAAGAATGGGTTGTTACCAATGGGATCTCCACTGCTAAAAATTAGATAAAGGCCCCCGATTGCAAATATAGCCCAGCCTACAGAATGTATTATCATAAATTCTGATGTGTTCTCTAAGTTAACATATTTTCTGGTTGCGATAAGTACGTACGCTATTACCATTAAGGCTAACCCAGTATTTTGTAATTGCGCGCTTGCCAGATCTGAAATTAAATCTTCGGGTACTGTCATTACAGACCAGTACGAATTAGGTGCTAGAAAAAACCAAAGACCATAGATAACGCCAACTGCAGGCGTAAAAAGCATCATTTTTTGTTGCATAGCTAATCTCCACTTTTTGATAAAAGGAAATTACCATAGATTTAAGTTTTTTATAAAATAATTTTTTATTAGCACTTTTGAGTCACGCGAATTCACCTGATTCCACCCAGAATACTAAATCCAACCTGACCTTATTTCCAATCAATGTCGCTCTAATTGAGCCAGGAAGACTACTTAAAACGGCCTTTACTAGATTAGTATGAGGTGCACCTGTTTCAAAGTTTAATTTACTGTCCATTATTTTGTTAAAGCGTACTAAATTCAATTCTTCTGAGTTTCTACTTGTAGCAATTAGAGCTGTAAGTTGAACCTCTTTCATTGTTTGGGATTGCCTTCCTTCACTAATCTCGAACTTAAGTTTGTTAGGATTATATGTTTCTTGGCAGTGTGAAATTAAATGATGAAGCATTACTTTAAGAGAGCTCACAGGAATGCTATATTCAATTTCTGACACAGAACTCGTTTCCATCTCCACTTTCATACCATTCCAATCAGAAAAAAATTCATAAGGATGTGTGAATTTCTTCAATATGTGGCTTAAATCTTGGAGTGTTAAAGCAGCTGTATCGTCAGAAAGGTAATTCCCAGTTTCACTAATCTTTGACAGATTAAAAGAAACATCACGAACACGATCTCGAATATGTTCGACTTGTAGATTATCTTTCTTTTTATTGGTATTTTCCAATAGACTTTTAGTTAAATCCATTTGTGAAGCTAAGCTAAATGCAGCTATTTTTAATTTGGTTTTTTCCGCCTCAGACCTTTCTTGGGCCTCAGCAACCAAATCATACGACGATTTATTTTTTTCAATGAGAGTTTTATTTGCCTCTATTTCTTTTAGATACAGTTTTTCGTACTGGTCAACTAACGTTCTGATTGCAAAAACAAGAATGCAAATCAGTGTTAAACAAGATAAGTGCACTGCAACAATACCTGAATGCAGCGAGTTGCTTGAATTATTTGGCAGGAATGTTTCCGTAGTCACTAGATAAAGTGTAGTTGTCGCTAGGACGCCTGAGGCGACAACAATTCGACTGGAAAACTTAAATGCCATCAAACCGCACGCTAAAACAAGAAATACATCAACAAAAATAATTGAGCTATTCCGTATCCCAGCCAGCAAAAATAATGAAAAATAAATAACAACTGTCACGTATAAACGAAGATTATTTGACTTTGATGGGCTGAAGGCGACGAAAACAAAAAGTACATAACATAAAGTTATGAACATTTGATGGAAGGGTAAAAAATCGAGAAATAAGTTTCTATATCCAGCTATGATAATAGCGGGAAAAGCAACCACTGATATGAAAATGGAAGCCGTCTTTAGACTTTGGTCAATTATTCCGTCTAAGTTTTTAATTCTGTTTTGCATTTTACTAATCTGAATTTTTTCTAAGCTACCATAGAATTTGTCTAAGGCTTACCTGAATCTTTTTTCGGCATCATGGATAATCTTACAGACGTTATTGTTAAAAGGTGTTGAAATTTTAAATTCAGCTGCAAGAGGTGGTATGGCTCCATTAATAAAAGCTATTTCAGTTTTTTTCTTAGCTTCAAAGTCTTGGAGCATTGATGGCTTGGCAGATCCAACCCTTTTTGCAAAATCAGTGACATAATCAATAGGATCTTCGAATGAAAATGGGATACCTTTGGCTAGCCCAACAGCGTAAGCTTCTTGCATACAATTTAAAGCAAATGTCCAATATTCTTTTTTATTGAAGAGCTCTTTTACGTTGCATCTAAAAATAGAGCAGGGGCCAGACAAGGTTACGTTGCAAAGCAATTTTTCCCAAATCAACTGCTCAATATTCTCGTAGATTTCGGTTTTTAATCCCCCAGAACGCCAGGCTGAAACTATATTTTGAAGTTCGTTTTCTCTTGTTTTTTTTGAAATTGAGCCGAGCCTGATTTGTTTGTTTGCTGTATGAATAATGCGTCCCGGTGCTTTTAAACTAGCACCAAAACCTTCAGCGACTCCCAAAATAATGTTGTTTTTTGGCATATACTTCGAAATTATATTGCCAGCGCCTAATCCATTTTGAATTGTAATTATAGGGGAGTTCAGCTTTACTTGATCCTTAAGGTTTTTAATACTTTCTTCTAACTTCATAGCTTTGGTTGCAATAATATAGAAATCGCATCCTTTAACATCAGAAATGTTTGTACTGGCTCTAATCTTTTTTGCGATAATTTGTCCGTCAGGACCTTCTATCAGAAGGCCATTTTTATTGATATAATCGACGTGATCTTGCCAAACATCTATTGCAATAACATCATGTCCTGCTTTGGAAAACCTTGCAGCATAGATTGATCCCATTGCACCAGTTCCAATAACAGCAATTTTCATTAGTCTGGCCTTTTTAAATCTAGAGAAAATCGATTATTCAATTCATCAATTATTTTGACAGGTAAGTGATTTGGCCAATATTCGTTTAATATTTTCATGGCCTGAGCTTCTGCCCTTTGCCCCATATGTAGTTGCTCGCTAGTTGTCCATTCTTCGATAGATTTACGCTCTGCTATCTCTGGATAGTAGAAATCACTCTTCATTCTCGCATAAGTTTCAGGATGCCCCAAATAATGGCCATCATTATTTACGACCTCTCTTATACTCTCGTACATCAATGTTTCGTCATTTATTTCTGGTATCATATTCGACCTAAATATGGTGCCAATCAATTCGTTGTCTGCCACCATCGCACTAAAATTGACGGCCATTAAACTTGCTTGAGAACCTGCTGCTTGGGTTATCAAATTAGCCCCTATTTGGGCAGCACTGTTAATTGTGAGTGCTTTTTCATAACCTGATTGAAAGTCAATCGAGTTACTGTCTGTAGCTCCTGCTATAACTGAGCACGGTATTTCCCAGCATCGAAGAACTTGAACTGCAGTTGCAGTTGCCATTAACTGCTCTGGGGCTCCACCAGCCATTCCCCCAGTCCTTAGATCTGTTATCATTGGCCGCGGTCCAGCAATACTATCTGCTTCTGGGTTTATAAGGTGAACTGATACTAATCCTGCCAGAGTTTCAGCTAAAGTTTGAGAAACAGAACCGGCAATTGTCACCGGACTAGAAGCTCCAAGTTGCCCAAATACATTGCAGTGAACAGGGATGCCTAGTCTAGTAGCCTCCATCATTACCTTCACACTTTCTGGATCGAACCTTAATGGAGGTACTGCGTGATTTACATTCAACGAAAGAAAAGGTCTTCTCCTGAAACTTTTCTCTCCTCCTGCGATTTGATAACATAGTTTGGCTATAGCATTAACGTGCGAATAATGTGCTGCTTGGACTATAACATGCTTAGAAGTTCCCGCTAAACTTGCAGCTGCAGTAGCGAGGTCAAACTCTAATGGGTCTTCAATATCGCCTGCGACTAAGGACCTCGCAAAAAAACTAATATTGGGGAGCCTATCAGCTAATCGTGCAGCGTTATGTAGGTCTTTGAGTTTAGAGGGAACATATTGATTGGTTTTGGGGCTTTGTAAGTTAGGTGCAGCGCCGCCAGTTCCTGCGTAGACATAATTTTTACCAACGTGGAGGTCGTGGTCTTCAATTTGACCCGCTAACAGCACGACCCTTTTATGCTTCGCGATCGTTTCTTCTATTAAGCTGGATGGATAGAGCAATCTATCCCCCTCCAACTTTCCACCCCTGTCTAAGACACGCTCACATAATTCTTTTGGGGCATCTGACATTCCAATTTCCGAAAGAATTTTTATAGAAGCCGCAGCAATTTTTTTTACATTACTAATTTCAATTGGAGTAAATGTTTCTTTATTTACAAGATTTGTGAAGTTGTAAACTTTTAAGTCAGGTTCGTTTCGTGACCTTCTTCTGTTGCGGCTCATGTTTTGTTCAACCTAGTTTTAAACTATTTTTTATTCTTTTTGCTTGATATGTTTTGATTTAATTTTTCTTCATAATTCTTCTGAAGTAACTTTAATTCATTTAGGATACTCTCTATGTCGCTTGGTTCTTTGACAATTATATCAACTACTTCACCCTCGAGTATTTCTGGTGATGTGGTTTTTTTCAAATCTTCAAATTGAAATGGGACAACAGGTTTATTAAACCCCTTTAACTTCACAGCTTCTTGAGCTTCAAATTTAAAATCATTTTCCAAAAGCGCTTTTGTCTCAGGAGCAACTAATATTTTTTGTGGCTGACATATTGATTCCAATCGTGAGGCCAGATTTACAGTACTACCTAGAACGGTATAATCCACACGCTGTACTGAACCAAAGTTTCCAACTGTGCAGTAGCCCGTTGAAATTCCGACCCTCACTTGTAAACCTTCTAGAATTCCGCGCTCTTCTCGCCAATTTCTGTCTAGTTCTACTACTTTATTTTGCATGGCAATAGCCATACTGAGACATTTAGATGCATCTTTTTTTAATCCGTCACTTTCGGGATCTCCAAAAAAAACTAAAATTGCATCCCCAATAAATTTATCAATTGTTCCGCCATGTTTTAAAGCAATATCTGTCATTGCTGACAGATAATCATTCACAAGTTCTGCAAGAAGATCAGGGTCAAGTGAGTCAGAAAGATCAGTAAAACCTTTTATATCAGAAAAAAACACAGTCAGTTTTTTTCGCTTATAATCGTTTGTCTGTTCAGAATCTGTCTCAAATATATTTTTATAAATTTGAGGTGATAAATATTTTGCTAACCTATTGGAAATTTTTTCAAGTTTCGTATTTTTCTTTTTTAGACTATCGTAAGCCTGTTGGTTTAAGGTGCTTAATTCTTCATTTTCCTGCTTTAAAATTGTTTCGGCGGTTCTGTCGATCAGCTGACCTTGGACCCCATTTAAACTATCTGTAATAGAACTCTTGGTCTTTGTAGAAAGTAATGAAAAATAGCGTAGCTCATCATTAATTTTGATTTTGATTTGAGGTATTAAAACTTTCCCATCATTACTTAAAGTTGTTCTAAAGTCAGTGATAATTCTTTGCTCAACACCCAGATGTGCTAACAGTGTTAGCAAATTTTGAGATTTTAGTTCGATACCTGTCTTGAACAAATTCTCAAAATTTTTATTTGTACTAATTAAATTAAGACTTTTATCTGCATAAAACGCAGCAGTGATAGCATTTTCAAAATTAAAGAAACTAATGCTATTTAAGAATTCTGAGTTCAGGACTTTTGCGATATCCATATTATTTGAGACCTTTAGCGCCTTTTCTGAAGATCTCGCAGACGTTCGGATAAGATAGCCATAACCCCACGAACGATCATATCAGAACCTTCCAGTTTTTTTTCGAACTCTTTAGTTGATACAAAAATAATCACACTTTCTTCTAATGCTTTTGCCGTTGCCATCCTTGGAGCAGTATCAATTACACCCATCTCACCAAGTATATCATTTGCCTTGAGTACAATATCTGGCTTTTCCATAGTGTGGTTAGTGGGAAAATAAATTCCAACAGAACCTTTTCCTACTATATATAGTCCATCAGCAGGATCGCCTTTTTTAAAAATTGTATTTCCAGAATTTAGTTCCATTTTTTTCATTTCACACCTCTATTTCTAACTTATCACTCGCGAGCGTGAATAATTCTGGTAAACTATCAGCTATTTGGTCGAGTTCTTTATCACTTCTGTGCGGAGCATGATGAGAAATGAGGATTTTTTTACAATTTGCTTCTGCATTAAAATCAATGGCTTGTTTTATAGAAGAATGTCCCCAGCCTTTTTTTTCGGCCAACTCTTTTTCAGTAAACATGCCATCCCATATTAGTAAATCTGCATTTTTTGAAAAAGCAGCTAAGGATCTTCTTTGGTCTTCTGCAAACTCATTATCACAAAGGTAAACAAATGAGCTTTCTTTCTGCGTCAATTTGTAACCAGTACTGCCACCTGGATGATTAAGAGCTATAGATTCTAAACTAAGATATGCCTCAAGTTGTTTCTGTATGTCTTTAAAGGATAAAAACTTTACGTTGGGTAGAGATGAGACAATGTCAATTGGAAAATATGGTGGAGAAAAATATTCTTGAACTGTTGTCTTCACAGTTTCTATATCAAAAAGATCACTAGAAACTATAACTTCGTTTTTTATATCGAAAAGCTGTGAATTAAATGGCAAACCCTGGATATGGTCATGATGAAAATGACTTAAAAGCAAATAGGTTACTTGGTTTTTTGAAAATTCAATATTTTGAAAACCAGACCCTGCATCAAAGATAAATTGATGATTATCAGTTTTAATTTCAAAGCAGGATGTATTACCTCCATACTTTTTTGTAAAAGATGACGACGTTGCCGTTGAGCCCCGACAACCGTGAATAGAAAGTTTCATATCTGCTTCGAACCATGTATTTAACCACACATTACAGCATTTTTATTTTCGCGTCTAATTATATGATTAAGCAACAAAATGATCATCAATTATGGTATTTTGAAGTTTAAAATCAGGAAATAAAATTTTTTCATTCAAAAAAGCATAAAAATTTTGTTTTTCTCATCATTTAGATGAATTATAAAATTATAGTTATTGACTTACGGTCAAGTTTTTTTGATGTTGTTGAAAAAGGAGATGTTTATGAAAACGCTTGTAGCAAGCCTTTTGTTGGTGACTTTCTTATCGGGATGTTCTACCTTAGGCGAGTATAATTTGAATCCACTGGATTGGTTTGCATCTGAAGAGGCAGCTAACTAAATCTTATCTTAATAAATTTATATCTAAAGGGAAATATTGATATGAAAAAAATTGTAATTTTAATGGGCTTATTGGGTTTTCTAGCAGCTTGTGATGCGCCAGGAACATCTTCAACTATGGTTGCACCTGAAGCTAGTTCAAACAAACTGTAAATTTACCTCATGGTGCTTGCAGATGTGTAGGTGCGTGATTTGAAATTAAAAAAATCGAGCGCTCAGTTACTCTAAGCGCTCTTTTTTTATTTGAAAGACTTTGCTGTGGATATTTCTAATAAGATTTTTCAAAGTTTTGAAAGCCAAACCTTTATGAAAACTATAGGAGCTAAACTTGATTTGGTAGAAGAAGGAAAAACTATTATTTCCGTTAAACTCACGCCAAGTTTGATGCAACAACATGGTTTTGGGCATGCCGGTGTTACTTTTTCGATAGGCGATAGCGCAGCTGGCTATGCGGCGCTTACAAAAATGGGTGAACACCAAGAAGTTTTAACTTCTGAAATGAAAATTCAACTGTTGTCACCGGCTGGTGGTAAAATACTAAAAGCCGTTGGGTCTGTACTGAAAGCCGGAAGAAGGCTAGTCGTTGTTCAGTCTAATATATATTCAGTTAATGAAAAAAAAGAAAAGCTTGTGGCTACTATGCTTGGCACGATGGTGCCAAGCATAGTAGACATCTAATTAAGCAAAAACCCATTTTAAACTAGATCAAAGCGATCAGCATTCATCACTTTTGTCCATGCAATTACAAAGTCCGAAATGAATTTCTCCAGATTGTCTGACTGTGCGTAGACCTCAGCAAGAGCCCGTAGCTGTGAATTGGATCCAAATGCCAAGTCCACTCTGCTAGCAGACCACACTACTTTATTAGTAGAACGATCTTTACCTTCAAATTCAGTCTCGTCAGAGTTAGTTGCGTTCCACGAGTACTGCATGTCCAGTAGGTTAACGAAAAAATCATTTGTAAGTTGGCCAGGCCGATTAGTCAAAACGCCTAGTGATGAGTTGTCATGATTTGAGCCGATTACACGCAGACCACCAACAAGCGCAGTCATCTCCGGAGCCGTCAGGGTCAATAAATGAGCTTTATCAATTAAAAGCTCTTCTGCAGATAGTGAATATTGTTTCTTCTGATAATTTCTAAAGCCGTCGGCAATTGGCTCAAGCAACTCAAAAGATTCTACGTCTGTTTGTTCTTGAGAAGCGTCCATCCTTCCAGCAGTGAAAGGTACTGAAATAGAATGACCTGCTGCTTTCGCTGACGTCTCAATACCCACATTTCCGGCTAAAACGATCAAGTCAGCTAAGGAAATCTTTGCCTTATTTGATTTTTTGTTAAAATCTGATTGGATTGACCGAAGAGTATTTAGAACCCTTGCAAGCTGTTCTGGTTGATTGACCTGCCAATCTTTTTGCGGGGCAAGTGCAATTCTAGCACCATTCGCTCCACCTCGCATATCTGATCCTCGATATGTAGAGGCGGAAGCCCACGCTGTGTGGACACATTCTGAAACTGAAAGTCCAGAGTTTAAAACAGAAGCTTTTAAATTGTCCTCATCGGTGGTGTTTATTAAATCATGATTAACCGCGGGGATTGGATCTTGCCAAATTAAATCTTCAGCAGGAACTTCATCTCCCAAGTACCTTACTTTGGGGCCCATATCTCTATGGGTGAGTTTGAACCAAGCACGTGCGAAAGCGTCGGCAAATTCATCAGGGTTCGAGTGAAATCTACGCGATATTATTTCATATTCTGGGTCCATCCGCATAGCCATATCAGCCGTGGTCATCATGAGAGGAACCTTTGAACCTGAACCGTCGACTTCTGGAGCGTGATCTTTATCGGCCAGATCGACCGCGTGCCAAATATTTGCTCCTGAAGGGCTCTTTGTAAGTTTCCAATCGTAACCAAGCAAAACATCAAAATATCCCATATCCCATTGAGTTGGGTTCGATGTCCACGGGCCTTCGATGCCACTGGTGGTCGTATGAACGCCTTTGCCAGATTTAAACTTATTTATCCAGCCAAACCCCATATCTTGGATGCTTGAACCTTCAGGCTCTGGCCCTACGAGTTCAGGATCACCAGCGCCATGGGCTTTTCCAAAGGTATGACCACCAGCAACCAACGCAACGGTTTCTTCGTCATTCATAGCCATTCTGGCAAAAGTTTCGCGAATATCGCGACCTGAAGCAACTGGATCTGGGGTTCCATTGGGGCCTTCTGGGTTAACATAAATTAATCCCATTTGAACTGCAGCCAGTGGATTTTCTAATTCACGATCTCCAGTGTACCTACTATCTCCAAGCCACTCTGTTTCAGTGCCCCAGTAAACATCTTCTTCAGGTTCCCAGACGTCTGCACGACCGCCAGCAAAACCAAAAGTTTTGAAGCCCATTGACTCCATTGCGCAGTTACCTGCTAAAATCATAAGATCAGCCCATGAGATCTTGTTGCCATATTTCTGTTTGATTGGCCAAAGAAGTCTTCTCGCTTTATCTAAATTACCATTATCTGGCCAGCTGTTTAATGGCGCAAATCGTTGCATTCCTGTGCCAGCACCACCTCTTCCATCTCCAGTACGATATGTTCCTGCACTGTGCCAAGCCATCCTGACAAAGAAACCACCATAATGACCATAGTCTGCTGGCCACCAATCTTGACTGTCAGTCATCAAAGCATAAAGATCTTCTTTCAAAGCCTTCAAATTTAGTTTTTTAAATTCTTTTGAATAGTCGAAATCTTTGCTCATTGGATCAGATTTTGATGAATTCTGATATAATATTTTGACATTTAACTGGTTTGGCCACCAATCGCTATTCGAACGAACACCTGCTTTGGCATGCATAACTGGGCACATTGTGATGTTACTATGGTCATTTCCGTCCATTTGATTCTCCAATATTTTCTTAAGTAATTTTTTTTTAATATTTACAAAATTTTTACCATTTTTCTACCATAAGATAAACGTATGTTTAAATTACTTGCGTCTGCTTTAATCATGGGCTAGCTAAATCAAACTCTGTGGCGAGTTGGCGGAGTGGTGACGCAGCGGATTGCAAATCCGTGAACACCGGTTCGATTCCGGTACTCGCCTCCAGACTTACATTCCCTCGATAATCATGAGATCTGTATCAACTGCTTGATCTCTAATTGCCTTAGCCGCTTGATATTCATCACTGAAATAAAATTCTTCAGCGGCAGATTTACTTGCAAATTCTATTAACGTTACGACGCCACTCACTTTACCTTCATGCCGATCTGCATGCGGGCCTCTTGCTAGCAACTTCCCACCATATTTTTCAATTAATGGAAGAGCAACCGATGAAAATTGTTTAAAAATTTCTGGGTCATCCACTCTGAGATTAGCCATTAAATACCCCTTTGACATACCAACTCCTTAAACACATTATTATTCATATAAAACATACGCTTAATATGAAAATATGGAGTATGGAAGTTTGTAAGGACAATAAAGATGACAGATCAACGCACCAGGATGCCCTAAGTAGATTTCTTCATTTAATGGGCTATTAAAATTTAACTTTTGTTCTTTGATATCAGTTTGAAATTCAAGGAGCGAACAAAATTACTTTAAATTCTGAATTTGACCTTCACCGATTGTTTTTGCTGAATTGAAAGCTTCAAATACGATTTCTATGACTTCTTGTTTGGTGTAAGAATCTTTCGATCCTTGATTATCTAGTTTTTTTGAAACGTCATTCATAGAGGTCATATATGCTTCCATTATAGCTTGGGAAAATTTATCAGATTCAATAAAGGTATAGAACTTCTGCTTTTTATCTTCATTCGTAGGGTTTGATTTTTCAAGCCACTCTAAAAATTTTGGATCATAATAGTTTGTGAAAGCAGCCCCGGTTTCTTTTGAGTAGTTTTGACATAATCTCTCTATCTTTTTTTGAGTACACTCTTCGTTCACGGGGTTTATTCCTCTATCAAATAATGTATTTTTGTATGTCTTCGTTAAGCTATCTTCTCTAAAAATGAGTTCTGTGTAAAGCTACATATATATCCTCAGTACTGCTTACGGCCTCGCACTCTAATTAGCCAAAATTCATGATATCAAATATCGCCATAACTTTTGCCAAACATTTCATGTTGTGTTTGCCGGCATGAAACTTGCATTTGAAAAATCCAATGTATTTTAAACCTTCATATCTTCCTTCCAATGGCGCAGCTAATATCTTAGTTAGATCACTAGCTGAAGAACTTGGTTTGTCGTTAAACAAAAAGTACGAGATTATATTAGCATCTTTTCTTGCTATTGCTAAAAAAGTAAATGGTCAGGCTTTTGATTGGTGGACAGGAAACGATAATAAAACCTTGAAGCTCTGGAGTTTATTCCCTCACGTTAGCAATCAATCAGTCGTGGAAGTTTACAAGCTTCTAAGAGAGAATGGATATATTGGAGCTATGACTGGTTTTAAAACCTCTA